>OGQF01001890.1_pt1 | contig 13134 bp, 7 predicted proteins | sample 1553141 | NCBI WGS metagenome assembly OGQF01 (sample SAMEA2580005, study PRJEB22360) | human gut metagenome | biome: human gut; feature: human-associated habitat; material: faeces | place: Denmark | collected 2008/2010
AAAGAGCGTCGAAATGCTTCGGGAGCCAAAGTTGCCGGTATCGGTCTGGAGGCAAAAGCCGGTATCCCGGGACGTTTTGAATTGCAGTTGGGCTACACCTATCAGCGCAGCCGTTACGATGAACCGGAACGTTGGTCGGATGATGTAGAGCCGCAAAAGAGAATGTTCCGTTCGCCGGATCATTACGGTTATCTGACAGGTAACGTCAACCTTTTGAAACAATTGAAATTGTCATTGTTTGGAAACTACACCGGACGGATGCTGGTGCAGCATAATGCAGGTACAATCGAGCAGGATTGTGATAAAATGGCTCCGGATTTTTGGGATATGGGTGTACGTTTGTCGTATGATATACGGCTGACCAAACAGTTGCATCTTGAAATTAACGGTGGTGTGAAGAATGTATTCGACAGCTATCAGAAGGATATCGACTATGGAGTGAGCAAAGATGGTGCCTATGTTTACGGACCGGCACTTCCGCGTACCTATTTTGTCGGTGCTAAATTCTCTTTGTAGAAGCGATGCAGGGAGAGGTTTTTTGAATTTGTTATCGGGGATGCCGCCGCAAGGAAGCATCCCCGATTTGTTAGTTTGTTTGTGTAGGCGCAAGGGGAGGGGCAATTGTTCCGTTGGATACATGAATGGCATCCCAAGTGCCGTTTAGTTGAATGTTGTTGATACCAAGATTGGGGAGTTCGATATTGGCAAATTCAAGTGTTCCTCGTAGAACATCTAATATGGGCTGGATAAGTTTATCTGTTAAAGCTCCAATAAGACCGCTGATAAGTCCGTCTCCTAATATCCCTCTGACTAAATCTTCCAGATTAACAATGTCATTTAATGTAATTGACACCGTTATTGTTTCGTCAAGTTTATTGTCTTTTAATTTCAAATCTAATAGTTCATAAATGGTAGAATATTGCAGGTTAGGTTCCATTGTGTATTTCAGCGGAGTGTGAATATTCACCAGCAGTCCATTGAGCGCCTTCTCGTCAAGTTTACCGAAAATTTTAAATAATTCTCCATTCAGTAAATTTTGAAATTTTGAATTATTCCCTACATTAATTTCTGACACTTGTTCCGTACCATTCAAACAAGTTAGCGTAATGCTGTGAACATTGTTTCCTTTATTCTCGATGGGAATGTTTGTCCACTCAGTATTGTTTTTGTATGTAGTACAGGCTGCGCGGTTAAAGTTTACACTTTCAGTCATTGAGTAGTAAGTTAAATTTGCTTTATCGGCGGTAGTCCAAGGATTCAATAGATATCCTAAACCAAGAAAATCTCCAGTTCCAGCGTTACCATTGAGGCTGGTCTGTAGCCTTAATGTTAGTTCTTGAAGTAATGCTTCGTTTAATCTGCTGACAACTTCTCCCAATAGACCGTTTACTAAGTGGTCTACAATTGTTGTTAAAGGTACGAGTAAGTGCTCTAGTCCGGTAGCCTTATTTAAGGCATCGAGTAACTTAGCATGTAATATCCCTTTGATTATATCGGTCGTCAATTGATTTTCCCGAATTTGATCGACAATATTATTTACTAGAGTATTTACCTGTTCTTTTGCATCAATGGTATTTCGAGTATAGACATTATTGCAGACGATGCGTTGCAGCAATACATCAGGCTTAGGATTATTTTGATTGAAATCCACGGTGCAGAGATAGTACATGTTGTAGTCCTTGAAAGCCAACGGACCTTTCTGCGGCATGTGGATGCGGGCTGCGTTAAAGCCGTCTTTATAGCCGGTAAGGATAGGTTCCAATCCATTGCCGGTTGTGCTTTTTTGCTCTGCAAAGAGCTTCGGGTCGATGTTTCCGATAAACACAGCTTTATAGTCTCCATTTGGAAGTGTAAAGGTCTCAGGAGTTTGTAAAGGCCATGTGTGAGTTTGTGGTGTTACATTTCCTTCCGTGCCTTTATAGGGGATTACCTCTCGTTCTGTGACAAAACTATAGCTCCCGTCATATTCTTTTTTATAGATAAGGCAGAGTAACGATTGTATCTGTTCCGAGCCTCCGGTGATGGCTGCACGTGTTTGCGGATGTTGTGTATCGGTAAAGAAGGAGGCAGTGAAATAGCCGTCCTCCGGTCGAGCGTTTTTTTCCAGTTCATCTTTCCACTCATCCTGTTGTTGGCAAGCCGAGAAGCTCATCACGGTTGCTATACTGATTATCCAGGTTTTTAAATATCTTTTCATACGATTATTCTTTTGAAATTGATTTATGAATTCCATCCCATTGGTTATCGTCCAGATTGATGTTGCCACTGAAGCTGACATCGAATTCCGAATTATCCTTGCTTCCCAAGGTCAACCAGGTAATCTGGTTTGGGTACACAGGGATGGTCTGATGTCCAGATTTTAGGGGATATTTTGTTTGTCCGGTAGCAGTGGTAACTATCAGATAATTGTTTGTTCCGTTTTCATCTGTCAAATCCTCCTGTGGCAGCAAGTTGATGCGGATGCGCACTTCTGAGGCATTAAGAGTATTAGCGTCTGTAATCGTGTTCTTTAAGGCAACGGTAGTGCCTTGGGCGATTACCTGACCGCCTGTGCCGTCATTCAGATAGAATTCGGTGTGTCCGTTCACATGCAGTTCCACTGATTTTAAATCCTTTTGATTGAGCAGGCGCACCTCCACGGCTCCGTTTTGTCGGGTCAGCACTGTGTTTAGGGGATTGCCTGCTGCTCGGGCTGTGAAATCAACGATGCTGCGGAATATATCTTTCCCGATTTCATCCGGCTGACCGTTGATATAGGGCACTATAGCTTTGTCGTAAGCCGGAGCCGTACCATTTGTAAAGTCGGGAAGTGCCGGCTTTGTTTGTGTGGAGGGAACAGCCAGAAATACCGCCTTATACTGTTTCTGAGTCACCAGACCATTAATTGTCAGCTTATCAGAGGTCACGTCTATTTCCTGCACCTTTGTATAGCCCACCGTATTGTCTGCCTGTCGGCGTTCATAGAGATAAAGCTTGGCAGTATAGGCTTTTGGATCCAGAGGATGTGCAGCCCGAGTTTCCATGTTCATGGCTACATGAAACGAAACAGAGGTCGTTTCCGGTACTGTGACTTCGTCTGCTTCCGACGAGCAGGCACTTGCCAGCCCTAGGAATGTCAGCCACAAGGTCATGTAATAGTAGATTTTCATCCGGTACATATTGTATTATTTTTCTGGTTAATCGTTTATAAAGGTTTTGTTGTTTCGTCCAATGCGCCGCCGTCATGCGAGCCCCACTCTTTGTCAATGCCGATGCCGTTGTTGGTTCCTTCAAGAGTTCCTCCGTAATATTCGTCCCACACGGGGTCTATGTAGATATAGATATCATTGCTTTGTCCGCTGAGGTCAATGGGCTTATCTTTGGAGCCCAGCCGGTAAAACTGGTTGGCACGTATCGGATACTGCATCCTTGCATTTTTCTCGTCTCCTCCGATGATACCCGTTCCGTTGCGTGTGCCGGGTTGTTGTTGTACAGTGGGAGTGTAGAGCACCCGACGCACGGCGAGGTCTTTGCCGTCGGCATCCTGTACTGCCAGTTCCAGCGTGCAGATATCCTTGTTTGCCGATGCCGCAATCGGCAGCAAATAAGCAGACAGGTTAAATGGCTCTCCTGCTGTCTTCGGGGTATAGGTGGCAATGATACGTTCATTCCCGTTATCGGTAGTGATGTAATCGATATATTCAGCATCCGGTACCAATTTGCTGTCTTTATAGCCGGCGGGTAATACGGGCAGAAATTTCACCGCTGTATTTTGTGCCTTGTAAAGGCGCAGCACAACTTTTGCGACCGCTGTATTTTCTATCTGATCGGGCAACCCTTTGAAATAGCCCATCACGCCTGCCACCCGTCGGTTTAGCACAATTGGTGTGCGGGATGCGGTGCCGTTCTTTAAATCCGCTTTGGTGAACGTCTGTGCGCCTGCAAAGAGTTCCGACTTATTCATCAGGCTCTCGGTGGCACCTGTTTGCAGAGAGAATTTTCCTTCGGAGAGTTTGGCTCCTGCGGTTGTTTCTGTTCTTACAATTGCTTGCTTATCCGGCGCACCGTAGGCAGCCACGGAATTTTCATTTTTAAATGTTGGATTATCTATCGTCCCGGTATAGGTATCATCAAATCCCATGGCAACAAAGCGGTAATTCTTGCCATCCTGATAGCCTTGGTAGATGGTAGTGTAGCCCTGCTCTCGGGTTTCCAGTCCTTGGTCTGTGCCTTGCAAGTGTGTCCATTTTACATCTTCCGATGCCACACAAGTATAGTCCGTTCCATCATCTTCATAGATATAGAGCTGCACCCGGGTGACATGTTGCCTTCCTTTCAATGTCTGGTCGTCTGGGTCGAACACCGATGTTCGGGTTTGTAGCGAAGCCTCTCCTTGCACAGCGATTGCCAACGTATAAGGCGATTCCCCGGCGGGGACTGTCGGTTCGCTTTTCGAGCAGCCGACTATGCCTATCAATAGCAATGCGCTCCAGATGAGGGGGAATTTGTTTTTCAGCTTCATCATTATGCGTGTTTATTGTTTCATTTGGTTGTTTTATTCAGATAGAGACGATTGCTTCCGTTGCCGACCTGATCCAGTCGGATTTCACCGTGAAGAGGATAACTCTTGCCGGTGAGGGAGTCTGTCAGTTGCCAGCCGTCCCATTCTGTTCCGTTAGCTTCAAACAGCAGGGTGACACTGCCGCTCTGTTTCATCAGCAGTCCCAGCGGGATGCGGGTAGCTCTTTTGATTTGCTGTATGCTGAGCGCCTCTTTGCCGGCTTGGGTGAATATTGCCACTGCCGGACGTTGCTCGCTGTCAATCAGCAGGGGTGCATCTTCGCCTGTGCGATATTCATCGGAAGCCCGTGACGATTGCACCACCACACACGATGCCACCTCTCCGGCAGCAGCTGCCGTGATACGCAAAAGCGGTAGTGTTGAACGTCCGGCCTTGCGTGCCGGGCTTGCAGTTGGGGTTTTCTGGCGGAACATGCCGGCATTTAACAGGACTGTTAATGGGCGGGTATCTGTCTTAGCCACTACAAAAAATGCCTCCATCGGTGCTATCAGCAGATTGCCGGTTGTCTGGCTTGACACCAACTGTCCATCCACCTTAATCATTGGACTGTTAGTGTTGCCGTCGTAAACAAGGATATGCGATACGTCATTATTAGCAGCCAGGAACTTCGCCACGTCCAGATGGCACATCATCGGATTGCCCATCAGGAAAGTCGTGCCTGCTTTATTTGTGAGCTCGACACTGCCGGGCAGGTCGTTCAACTTGCCTCCAGCCTCTGTGCGGGATATTGATTCCGTTTTGCCTGTTGCCACACCTTCATGTGTGTAATACTGATACGTTTCGTGCGTCTTCGGAAACCGGAACATATAGCTGTTAAAATCGTCTGTCTTGCCTGCACGGAGAGAGAATCCCTGACAGGGAGTATATTTTTCCGCCACGGCATTGAACTCTTGCGACCATTCAGCTGTGCCGACATCGACTTTATCTAAACTTCCATTGGTGCCCTCCACCTTCTCGATTGCCGTGCAACTCCAGAAACGCTGGTAGACGATGGGCGAGGTGCGCATCTCGGGATATTCTGCGGCACTTAGAGGAAAGAAGTATTTATCTTTTCCCCAGGATACGTTGGGATTGATAAACATATCTCCGGTGTGCATCTCCTGCAACGGGGCTGCCAGCAGATAATTGCGTCCGCCTTGCAGCGACAGATCCACATAGGCTTTCCCGCTCATGGTGAGATATTGTGTTCCCACCACCTCGGCTCCGCTTTCAAAATGGATGTTGGCGCAACGGTTCTCTGTTTTCGGTTCTTTCAATTCGGGATAGCGGTCGGCATGCGAAGGGATAATCACATCCGTACAGCTCCAGGGGCTTCCTTCCACCCAGTTTTCCCATTTGTTCCAGTCGGTGGAGGCGGCATCTCTTTTCCAGGTAGCCACAAGCGGATGTATATAGACAAACAGCTGGCTGTTGTCTGTCAGCGGCACTCCTTGCATATCGAACACTGTGATTTTATATCGTCCCGCGGGCAATGCTCCTCCGGCAATGACAAGGTTTCCTCCTGTTATTGTCGCTTCGATGCGCCGGTAGATGGTTTGGTCGTTTTTATCCTCGCAATAGAGGCTGACTTTGGTGCCTTCTATCAGAGAGGTTTTTATTATCTTGATATTTAATTCTTCTCCGTAGCAGGTATGATAAGTGCCGTCATTGATGGTCAACTGACCGTCGGCATTGCCTTTTGTATCTTCCAGATTGCGGCAATACACTCCACAGATCTTGGAGTTTTCGAGTAGCGTCAATCCGGCTGCGGTGGTAAATTCCACTCGGTCGAACTCCTCTTCGGGTGTCACTTCAATATAGGTACGTCCGTCGTGTGAAATCAAGTCTGCGCCCAACACACCCAGATTTTCGGTGGAAGCCACCTCCTTGCTGCCGTTGAATACTTTGAAAATACCGATGTCTATCAACTTTAAATCTAAAAGACTAGGCATCTCTCCCAATATGATACCCACCGGTTGGTTCGCGGGTCTTTTCTTGAAGGATAGCGAAATGGTAGTAGCTCCGGCTGCTCCGGCTGTAGCCCGTACTACGGTGCCCGATGCAATGCTGCCGTCCAGCATTTTGCTTAAATCGGTAGCTGCCTCATTGACAGCAAGCAGACCGCCCAATTGGGTTTTTTCATAATCCACCATCAGTCCGTCCTTCACGTTGGTCAGCAGTTCCAGTCCGCCGCCCACTTCGGTGGTGGGATCGCAGGCACTGTCTTCATAGAAAATATGGTAAAGGCGGATATTGTCCAATACGCTTGCTACGCCCTTTTGCAACAGTTCCATGCGGTCGAACTCCTTGTCGGTCACAATGCGGATGCGCACCTTGTCGCTCTCGCTGCTGCCCAGAAGTCCCAGTTTCACTGCCGAGTTCTTGGTGCCACCCTGTTTGTCTACCAGTTGCCCGTCTTTATATAGTCTGATTTGGAAAAAGGTCAATGCTGTCAGGTCGAGCAAGTGATTTTGTGCCCGCACCACAAAGCCGGTGCGGATGCTTTGTCCGTTGCCGCCGATGGGCTTGTTCCATTCGAAGGCAGCCACCGGCTCTTCCAGCTCCAGCACATTTGCCAGTTTATAGGCAGTGGCATAGGTTTCCTGTGCCATATCCACCACGTTGTTCAGGTTGTTTGTTCCCTGAAAGAGGCTCAACAGCGACCCCTGCCAGCCGATAGGTTCCGTAGCATAAGCTCCGTGCGAGCGTGCTGTGATATATGTATTTCCCTGTTTGCGGGATTCGGTTTTTCGATAGATAGTTGCAATGTGGCTCACTTGTCTGCCATCCGTTGCGGTATAGAGGGCTTGCACACGGTAGGCTCCGTCGTGCGTCATGCCGTCCAATACATTATTTCCCCCTACGTTAGAGATACTGGGCTTGCTTCCGTAGGGTGAAGACAATACCTGATATTGTACACTTCCCTGTTCAACAGAAGGAAGTCTGTACGAATTGCTATAAGTGGTGTCGCTGCCGAATGTAAATTCATTCGCAGGATCGAGCTTTATCGGCTCACAGACATAACCGTAATAATAGAATGCTTTTCCTACGTCTACACCTCCGGAGAGAAGACCGGAAGGTACTTTGATTTTCATTTTGTTGCATGGCTTTGTCAAGTCCATAGAAACTAATGTCTTGCTTCCTCCGATGAGTGACAGACTTACTAAATCTGTTGCTGGTTCTGCCTGGTCTGTTTTTGTCTTATCTTGGTATGTGTATAAATGTCCTCCCGGAGCTTTTAATATATCTAATCCTATTAGTTTTGCATATTTATAATAGAATCCCACTTGTGCTCCGGCCGGTATTTCTCTTTTGAAATCCAATTTGATGAAAGAACTTACGAGTGCACCTAGCAACGCGCTTGATTCCTCGTAATCATCCAGTTTGTCATTCGTTACTTTATCTGCTCCGATGCCTATTATGTTTTCTGTACTTTCAACTTCTGGCGTTCCTCCCGTCCAAAAATCTGCAAATTGGGCTTCCGAAGTCGCTCTGATTTCCGGATTCTCGCCGACAAAGGCATATTTCACTGCCAATGAAATTGTGGATGCTGCCTCTGCTTTTACTCCTTGTGTGCCTAATACCACCTCATCAAAAGGTTTCGTTGCTTCAAAAGAGATAACACGGTTGGCAACATCTGTGCCGCTGTTCAAGGCAAGCAAATCAAGTTTTATAGCACTTCCTCCTTGCGATTGTACGGAACTTTCCTGTTTTTCTCCTCGCAGATAGGTGGTAAGAGACAAGCTCTGTAGCAGGTCTAAATTTAATAAACTAATACCTGAACCTGCTTCATCTTTATACACAAATCCCACTTTCTGACCGGCAGCATAGATTCGATGCAGGTCTTTGACAGATGCGATGGGTGTATATACAAGTCCTGCACTGACAACTGCTTTTGCCGAGTAGTGATTGTTCAAGTCGGTGTCTACGATGTTGCCGATTGTTCCGGTGCCTGCAGTGATGACTTCCACCTGTTCGTTGATGTCGTTGACAATGCGGCCGGGACCGACCAAGGGTACTCGGCAGTTCTCTGTTTTCCAGGTGCCGTCAGACTGTTGAATCAATCCTCCCGGTTTTGTGACTTCCATCATGGCAGTGCGTGTAGGCACGTCTTCGGTCATGGGCATGATGACTTCGTCTTTCTGACAGGACGAAAAGGTAACAGCAGTCAACAGGACTGCTCCTGCCATCCATCGGCGACAAGCATTTTGTAATCGGTGAGGTATGAATGTTGTTTGGTACATGTGTTCAAGATTATAGAGGCTGAGGTTTATAAGAGTTCCGGCATCATCTGCCGGAACTCTTGGATGTTATAGAAGGGAAGGGTTAATCCAATTCCATGCTGTGGATTAATTCCCAGTTGTCATTCACCTGAAGAATCAATACCTGTTTGTTGTTCAAAGATTCAGGTTTGTCAGGATCTGGTTCTGGACCAGGACCCGGCTGCGGATCTATAGGTTTGTCCAAAGTTCTTGTACCGATTCCATACAAATGGTTACGCACTACATTGTAAGTAATTTGAGTATCTGTATTGCCTGTTTTTTCAGTAAAACTATTGGTGTTCCAAGACCATACGTTATGTTGTGTCAATTGCTTGTCAGTACTAGGCAGTTTTACAATCCAAGTTCTTAATACTTTGCCACCGTTGTCAGTAAGTTGCAATTCAAATGTATTTTTAGGCGAATCAATTGTTGCATCTTTAGCAAAAGGAATTACGAAACTGCCACCAAAGAATGAGCCATTTTCAAAATTCGCATCCTTTGCTAGTGCATCTGGTTTTTTCCAATTAGTAATATCAATAAGTCCGTCACTATCTGCATCAACAATACTAGCAGCTCCATTTGTGTACCAATCTGCTAAGTTGATTTCATAGATAACTTTGTCATTAGCAGGTGAAGTACCGTTTACAACGAACATGGCAGTGTTTTTTTCTGTTCCGTTTTCAGCCATGATGTTGGGATTGAATTGTCCCAATACCAAGTCCTGATTTCTATTGTAAGCTACCAGTCTTAATTTTGCTGCTCCTGCAATATAAGGTACTTCTTTAAAATATCCGAAAGTACCGGCTACTTGGCGATGTAATACCACTGCTTTGTTAAATCCTTTACCTTCTTCGATTGTCAGATTAACGGAAGTTGCGAAGATTTCCTCTCCGATTTTATCTGCTTCTGTTGTTTGCTCCAAAGTCAGTTTCAAATTGGCATCGAATGTTTTATTTGCGGTTATTTCTTTAAGGTGAGCTGCTAACCCTTTTCCATTAGCCTGATATTTGGTGTTAGTGCTGTATCCGATAGCGTATACGGTGTAAGTCGCTGCGTCCAGTTTTTTGTGCTTCAGGCTGATGGTGGTTTCACGTCCATGACCATTTTGAGTGTATTCTTCAGCACCCTTCTCATTCCAATCGCTAATCAGTGTGTCATAGACAACATTATTTTTTCCATTACAGATAATCACCTTCACGTTCTCGATTGTCTGTTTTGCTTCCGAGCTGTAGAGCGGGCGTCCTGCGCGGGTGGTCAAGCCGTCGCCGGAGCTGGCTACCTGCAACACCAACTGCTGTGCTGCGTTGTCATCACTTGGGGTGAATTCATCACTGTTGTTGTTACATGCACTGAACAATGCGATTCCGGCAGTCAATGCATAAAAAAGATTTCTTTTTTTCATTTCTCTTTTTTTTAATTCGACATTAGTTTAATCGTTTGTTATACTGTATTTTATTTACAATCAGTCTATTTCCATTCCGTGTATCTCTTCCCAGTTGTCGTTTACCAGGATGTAGATGGTGAATTTGTCTCCGTCGTACACGTAGCGCAATACGGTCAGCTCGTTGCGCTTCAGGGTGATGTTTACCGGTTTCGGTTGTACGCCCGGGATTTCCATTCCGGCTGCGTCGAGGAAATTCACCTTGAGCTTCGAACCGTCTTTCTCACGGGAGGGGGCCAAAAGGGTTTTTGTCACGTTCTCCGTCGGTTTCTCCAATTGGGTTTCCGTGCACACGGTGGTAGTCCCCGTGTATTGGAATTGGCAGTCCGTCTGCCCGTAAAGACCGTCAATGCTTTGCGTGCTGCGGCTGGGGTTTTGGGGCAGTCCGCTTGCTTCCACAATCAGTTTGCCTTTCGTGCGTTCCATGTCTACGGTGTAGGCATAGTTCCACGCATCGTATTCCAGCGTGTCGTTGGTCAGGTAGAGGTCGTTGCCCTCTGTGTGGTCGGGGTGGAAGGCTACGGAGCTATGGTCGTCCGACAGCGGGGTCTGTTTGTCCGCTCCGCCCCATACCGTGAGGATATACTTGCCGTGGGGCAGGCTGTCGCTGAATGTAACGGGATAGCTCTTTTCATCGCTGTCCACTCGGAAGATGCCCTGTTCTGCCACCACCCGGCCGGTTGCCGCATCCCGCAGCGTGTACTGCAAGGTGGGAATATAGGCACGGAAGGCAAGGTCTTCCGGCAGTTTGTCTTCCAGCTCCACTTTGTCCACGTTGAAATAGTTCTTGTCCTTCACCTCGATGTTCACCTGCAGCGGCGGACAGGGGAGGATTTCATCCCGTACGCAGGAATTTCCTGACAGTGCCACCATTCCTAACAGCAGATAGTATGTTATGTTCTTTCTCTTCATCTCAATTCTTGGATTTTATTGGTTGACTGTCTTTTGAAACATCTCTTCTTCCCGGTAAGGACGGAAATCCGGCTCTGTTTTGGCACGTTCGCGCAGTTGCAGGTCGCTGCAGGCATTGCCGATATGTTGGAAAAACAGTTTGTCTTCTTTCAGACGTGCCGCTGTCAGCGACCGCACGTATTCCGCCACGGGAGTCTGTGTCTCTACACCCTGAAGGATGTGTTTCGCCTCTTCGTTGCGGTTGAGGCTCAGTGCCGAGATGGCGCTGTTCAGGTCGGCAAACGGGCGCAACAGTTCGTAAGCCTCTGCCAGTTTACGCTGCCGGGCTTTCAGCAACCCCAGGTTGTAGCGGGCTTCCGGCAACTCTGCATTCTGAAGCAGTTCGATGGCACGCTCGTAGTCTTCGGCATATACATAGCTGGCTGCCAAAGTGTTCAGGGTTTCCGGAGAGTATTCTTCCAGGCTCTCCAGCACGGCGCGTGCCTGCTCTTCGTTGTCTTCGCGCAGCCAGAGCACGGCGAGGTTGTTCGCTGCCACTTTGTTTTGCGGGAAGTATTTCAACAGGGTGGTATACACCTCTTTTTTCGCTTCGTGCGTCTCTGCCAGACCGGCTACACGCAACAGTTCCTCTTCGTTGAAGGCATCCGGACGCTTGCCGTACATATCCAGCAGCTCTTTGTCGGTGGTAAAGCTCTTGATGCTGTAGGTATAGACATACACCACCTTACGGTCTTTCGACAGATAGTTGTCTCGGATGGCTTTCCAACAAGGCAGGCGGCGGATATACCGTTCCTGAACATCATCGTTGTCGGCTGCATAACGCTCCAGTATCTTTTTCACGGAGGTAGAGTCGGCATTTCCCGCTGCGGTCATGGCTGCCAGTACGGGAGCCCAGCCTTCCGGGCGCGAACCGATTTTAATCATTCGGCGGGTGGCTGCATCGAGATGCAATTGGTCGGTAATCCACTGGCTGGCAGACATGGCACGCTGGCGTGCCAGTGTGGTGTTGAATGGCAGAGAACCGTCAGCAGATGCCATACCATAGATTTCAAGCGAGGTAAGGGTTGCCAGTGTATCTTTTAATATGGGGGCAAGGGTATTCAGCATTTCGGTCAGTTCTGTGCTGTTGTTGCCCAGGTTCAGATTGATGTCGTATTTGTTGATGGCAAATTGCAGGTTGGCCACACCTTCGCCTTTCATCACTTTGGGGCGGATGACGAATTCCGGCTCTATCCATGACAGTTGCAGCGATTTTTTGACGGGAATCAGTGTCACCGGATTGGTGATGTCTGCTACTTCTACCGTGTCGATGCTGCTGCATTCTCCGCAGCCGTCGCTGCTCACTACAGCGATGATGCGTCCGTGGTCGGCTTCCGCCGGCAGCTCTATCTCTTCGTGATAGGGCAACAGCAGGGTGTCCTTCACTTTACCGGTGAGACGCGCTTCTGAAGCGTATGGATCGTTATAGCCCTCCAGCTTTTGCAGTCGTATATTCTTTTTATGGTAAATCGGCTGGTCGAGCACATAGGGGCGATAGGTTGCTGCTACGGTGTCGTTTATTAACAGTTGCGGTGTGATGATCAGTCGGCTCCGTTTTGAAAAACGGCTGTCCGGGATGCACAGGGTTGCATCGGCAGTCACCCGGTTGTTGCTGTCCGGAGACAGTATGCACGGCGAAGGAGTGACGGAGATTCCGGTATCTGCCGCTTTCTGTGCGGCACAGCTCATGAGTATCTTTCCCGCCAAGGTGAGGCAGGCTATATAATATAGGTGCTTTTTCATCATGATTTAGTTTTTAAAAGATATAGACAAAGGATATGGCAGCTTTGGTGGGTCCCCAATAGTTGCGGTGTTTGTTTTCATGACATTTGATACAGGGAATCCGTGGACTCTCTTTGTACCATAGACGGGCATAGCCTACACCGATCTGGGCTTCCAGGTTCCAGGGCGGAGAGAGTATCCAGTCGTAGCCGTAGCTG
>OGQF01001897.1_pt1 | contig 13097 bp, 9 predicted proteins | sample 1553141 | NCBI WGS metagenome assembly OGQF01 (sample SAMEA2580005, study PRJEB22360) | human gut metagenome | biome: human gut; feature: human-associated habitat; material: faeces | place: Denmark | collected 2008/2010
TTTTTTCCTAATTTCATTAATTTGGATGCTACTTTTAACCGTCATGAATTGTGGAAAGCGGACGATCCGCAACGTTATCGTTATGAAACCGCTACAATGGGATGCCGGACGCGCGTGTTTGAAAATCGTAATGGAGAGAAGACTTCTATCGGGCGTGGTAATTTGTCATTTTCAACGGTGAATATTGTGCGGATAGCAATCGAGTGTATGAGTATAGCGGATAAGGAAGAGCGTATCGGTGCATTTTTTAAAAAGCTGGATTCTGTATTGGATTTGACAGCATTGCAATTGCATAGACGTTTGGAATTTCAGAAAACAGCTAAGGCGAAGCAGTTTCCTTTGCTGATGTCGGCATTATGGAATGGCTCGGAAAATCTTAAACCGGAGGATACGATTGAGAGTGTAATTGAGCAAGGGACTTTGGGTATTGGATTTATCGGTCTGGCAGAGTGTTTGGTGGCATTGACGGGTAAACATCATGGCGAAGATGCGGATGCGCAACAGTTGGGATTGCGTATTGTCACATATATGCGTGATAAGGCTAATAGTTATGCTGCTCAGTATGGGCATAATTACAGTGTTTTGGCGACTCCTGCAGAGGGTTTGAGCGGTAAGTTTACCATTAAAGACAGAAAGAGTTTTGGTGTGATTCCAGGAATTACGGATCGAGAATATTATACAAATTCTAACCATGTGCCGGTGTATTATAAATGCAGTGCACGGCATAAGGCAGAAGTAGAGGCTCCTTATCATGACCTGACGCGTGGTGGGCATATTTTTTATGTAGAAATCGATGGAGATGCGACGAAGAATCCGTTTGCCATTATGTCAGTTGTGGATATGATGGATTATTATAATATGGGATATTGTTCTGTGAATCATAATCGCAACCGCTGCATGGATTGCGGACATGAGGATGCTGTGGATGGTGAAGAGGTATGTCCGGTTTGTGGGAGTTGGAACATGGATTGTCTGCAGCGAATTACCGGATATTTGGTGGGAACGACAGATCGTTGGAATCGTGCAAAGCTGGCTGAGTTGCATGATCGGGTGCGCCATAGTTAAAATTTTGGCATGATGGATTTGGTTTTAATGGATATTGTAGAAGATACAGTGGTGGATGGTCCGGGATTCCGGACGGCCATTTACGCAGCCGGGTGTCGTCATCATTGTGAGGGTTGCCACAATCCGCAGTCATGGAATCCGGCAAACGGATATCGAGTGGAAGTGGAGCAGGTGGCAAAACAGTTGTTGTCAGATCCTTTTTCGAACGTTACTTTCAGCGGTGGTGATCCCTTGGAACAGGTGGAGGCATTTACCGAGCTGGCAAGGTTAATCAAGTCTCAGAGCAAAAAAACAATTTGGTGTTATACCGGTTATCGCTTTGAGGATATTTGTCGGTCGCGGCGCATGTTGCAGATATTGCCTTATATTGATGTTTTGGTTGATGGACGGTATGTGCAAAAATTACGGGATACAGAGTTGCTGTTTCGTGGAAGTAGTAATCAACGGTTGGTGGATGTGGAAGCTTCGTTGCAGTTAGGAAAAACTGTATTAGTGGATTATGAGCCATTGCCTATAGTGGCGATTTAGGAGTTTTTGTATAAATATGCTTGTGTTTGTATGAATATGCCAACCTGTTGTGGGGTTTTGCATTGTTGTTCAGTGTATTGCGTATTTTATTAAAATAATTTATGATACGAAAATGCCGAAAAGTATTTGTAATTTTGTGACCGTTAAATAGTATTCATAAACCTAAATCTGTATCTATATGGGATTTGTTACAAAAGAAAAGTTTTTGTCGAAAGATTTTTTTATTACCTATGGTTGGCTTTTGGGCGGATGTTTTGTATTTGCTTTAGGAGCTGTAATGTTTGCTGAGCCGTACGGTTTCGCTCCGGGAGGAACTTATGGCTTGTCTATGGTATTCCACCATTTGTGGGGATGGGAAACTGAAGTCGCAGCTTTGTGTATGGATGTTCCTCTTTTATTGTTGGGAATCTATTTCTTAGGTGGTATGTTTGGTGTAAAGACCGTTATCTGTACATTTGCTATTCCGGGATTTATGCGTTTGATTCACTATGTATATGGATATGATGCATTGTTGGAGCCGGGTATTGTTGACCGTACAATGTTAAACGAGCAGTTGTTGTCAGCAATTTTCGGTGGTATCGTTTATGGTGTTGGTATCGGTATGATTTTCAAAGCTCGTGCTACCTCAGGAGGTTCGGATATCATCTCAATGATTTTGAATAAATATACTCATATTTCTTTGGGAACTTTGGTAATCATTGTTGACTGTACGATTACTTTGAGTACGGTAGTTGCCTTTGGTGACTGGCGTTTGCCTATGTATTCATGGATTATTGTATTTATTGAAGGTAAAGTGATTGACCTTGTTTTGGATGGTGCTGCTGTTCATAAGACTTTGATGATTGTATCTGATAAAGTGGATCCGATTAAGAATGTTATTATCAACGAAATTAATCGTGGTGCAACTTTGTTGCCTGCTGTGGGAATGTATAAAGGACAGAGCCGTAATATGATTTATACTATTCTTACTCGGCGTGAAATGATGGTTTTACGTCATAGAATAGCAGAGATTGATCCGGAAGCTTTTATCAATGTGATTGATTCAAAAGAGATTTTAGGTCGTGGATTCAAGCCTTTGAAAGAGGAATAAAATCAGACTGGAAATAAAAATAGCCGGGAGTTTTCACTTCCGGCTATTTTTATGTCATTGTTTGTTTTAATACATATCTGTAATATCCCATACAAAAGCTCGGATACCGTTTTCTTTATTTACTTCATCAAGTTTCTTGACATATTTCAAGATAAGGGGAACCATCTCTTCGTCTACAATTGTGATGGTTGCTGAGTTCATTTCCGGCCATGTATGTGAGCCCATGCGGGGTTCGCCGTCTGTTGTGCCGGCACCATTAACTAATGGCCATTGGGTAAAGCCTCGTACCTGCAGTTGGTCAAGCATGTAGGCTACACGTTCTGTCAATGCTTGGTTGTATGTGATAAATACTGCTTTTTTCATAGTTGAGTTGAATTTATTGAGAGATTAAAAGTCTGGAATCAGACTTTTAATCGGTCTTTATTTAGTTCTCTTTTTTCTTAGGAAGATCTTTTTCTGCATTGAAGTCGCTCATGAACTTAAATTGCTTGGCAAGATTCTTCTTTTTGTCGCGGCTTCCGCTTCTGTCCATTGCTGCATATACAGCAGGTACAATAATCATAGTAATGATGGTTGAGAAGACCATACCACCGATAACGGCGATACCCATTGGGCGCCAGGTTTCAGAACCATCTCCGGTACTCATTGCCATAGGTACCATACCAAGTATTGTGGTTAATGAAGTCATTAATACCGGACGCAGACGTGAACGACAAGCTCCGGCAATGGCATCGTACAGGCGTATGCCGCGTTCGCGCATTAAGTTGATAAAGTCAATCAATACAATACCGTTCTTAGTTACAATACCGACCAACATGACACCTCCCAATGCTGCTACGATACTCAAGGTCGTATTAGTCATCAATAAGGCCAGTACAACACCAGTGAAGGCGAATGGGATTGACAACATGATGATGAAAGGCATCTTGAATGATTCGAACTGTGCAGCCATTACGATGTATACCAACATCAATGATAAAAGTAATAAAGCTATCAAAGAACTGAAGGATTCTTGTTGGTCTTCATAGTTACCACCAACATATAATGTTATACCTTGTGGAATTTCATCCAGATTGTCTATGATTTTTTGGGCTTCTGTTGCAATGTCTCCCAATGCATATCCTGCTGCAGGAGTAACAGATACCTTTAACAGACGCTGTTTACTTTTACGTTCAATGTTTGGTGGAGAGAAGAATTCTTTAATCTTGCCAAGCTCTTTCAAACGAACTTTTTGACCTTTACCATCTGTGATAATGATGTTTTCAACTTCAGTCAGAGAAGAACGGTATTTTTCATCCAAACGGACGATGATATCATATTCTTCACCATCTTCTTTGAATTTGCTGTTACGGAATCCGTATATACGGTTTCGCATGATTTGTCCGACCTGAGATGTTGTCAATCCATGTTGTGCCAACTTGTCTTGATCTAGGATGATTTGTAGTTCGGATTTATCATCGTCACGACTGATTTTAATATCTTCTGCTCCAGGAATCTGACGCATTTGAATTGCTAATTCTTGTGCCAGACGGTTGGTTGCATTAAAGTCGTGACCCATTATTTCAACATCGACACTGTTGCTACCCATTGAACCTCCAGTACTGGTGGTGACTGTATATTGTAGGATATCCGGGAAGCGTTTTAAGATTCCACGAATTTGGTCTGCTATAACAAATACACTTCTGTCACGATCTGCACGGTCTATGGTACGTAGACGCATGTTCAATATGTTGTTTCCGGTACTGTTCATCATAGATGCAAATGATGCTTCTTCTTCACTACCATATGACAAGTTGATCAAACGAATTTCTGGAACTTCTGCACGAATGATAGAGTCTATTTGTAAAGCGATTCCTTTGGTTACTTCTACGCGTTGTCCGGATTGCATCTTTACATAAACGTTCAAGTTATTCTGGTCATTTTGGGGCATGAAGTCTGTTTTGATGTAACGGCTTAATCCGCAAGATCCCAAGAATAAGAAGAACATAGAGCTGATTACCACTGTTTTATGGCAAAGAACCCAACGAATCAATTTTTCGTATTCTACATCCAAACGGTCGAGGCATTTGGTGGTGAAATAGTAGAAACTGAATTTATTTGAAGAGCTTTTTTCTTGAATCTTGAGTAATTGAGAACAAAGCATCGGGGTCAAAGAGATGGCTGTTGCAGTTGATGTACAAACTGTTATACAGACAATCCAACCGAGTTGTTTGAATAAGATTCCTGTCATTCCGCTTACCAATGTCAAGGGGAAGAATACGGCTACAGTTACTAATGTTGTTACAATTACCGACAACCATACTTCGTTTGTACCATATTTTGCAGCTTCTCGAGGACGGCTACCACGATCAACGTGTTTGGTGATGTTTTCCAGTACCACGATGGCATCGTCTACAACCATACCTACGGCAATTGACAATGATGATAGAGAAATCATATTCAAGGATTCACCTGTCGCAAATAGGTAGATGAAGGCTACAATCAATGAAATCGGAATAGTCAAGGCAATAATAAATGTAGCGCGCCAACGTCCGAGGAATAGGAATACAACCAATACAACGAAAATCAATGCATACATCAAAGATTCTTGCAGGTTGTTGATTGAGTTGATGATAAATTCTGAGTTATCAGAGATGATTTCGAATTTAATATCAGTAGGCAATTCTCTCATTGCCAATTCTAACTGCTCTTTAGCTTCTTTTGCAACAGCAACAGCATTTGCATCAGTTTGTTTTGTGATCAACAATACACCGCCATCCCCGCGATTGATTAATTGCTCCAAGGTGATATCCTTGATTGTATCACGTACAGTTGCTACATCATGTAGATAGATGGTTCTGTTGTTTTGAGTTCCCAATACGATATTTTTAATTTGGTCGCTCTCTTCAAATTCCCCTTCTACACGGAGAGTGTAGTCCATCTCTCCCATTTTGACATTACCGGAAGATACGTCCTTGTTTTCTGCGAGAATCTTGTTGCCAATTTGCTCCAAGGTGAGGTTGTAGGCATCCAATTGGTTTGGATTCAAATCGACATATACAACACGCTCGGGTGCTCCGGCTAAGGTTACAGAAGCGACTCCGTCTACTTGATTCAAACGGGTGATAACTTTGTCATCAATGATTTTGTCAATGCCGGGATAGGATTCCTTTGCGGTAACAGCATAAATCAAGATAGGCATCATTGAAGTGTTGAAACGCATGATTGTTGGACGGTCAATATCATCGGGCAAGTTTTGCATTGCTTTGTCAACAGCGTCTCGTACGTCGTTAGAGGCTTCGTCAAGATTGGCTTCCCATTCGAATTCCAATGATATAACAGCCAAGTTATCATAAGATGTAGAACTTAACTCTTTCAAATCATCTACAGAGTTTAGTTGATCTTCCAGAATTTTGGTGACATTTTCTTCAATATCCGAAGCATTGGCTCCCGGATATGTTGCCATTACAGTCAAGTAGGGTGGGTCCATCTTTGGATATTGGTCCACCGGCAACTGAATGTAGGAGGCAATACCCAATACCAAAATGGCAATGAAGACCATCAAGGTAGATATGGGTTTGTTTACCGCTGAATTATATATACTCATATTTAAAAAATTAGCCGATTAATTGATTTATTTTGTGATTGAAAGCGGTGAACCGTCAATAAGGCGACCTTGACCGACAACTACTAATTGATCTCCTTCGTGGATTTCGTCGCTAATTAATTCAATCTTTTCGTCGAAACGTTGTCCTAATTCTACAGCAACACGTTTTGCAACACCATTTTTGTTCAAGAATACATAGCGGTCATTTGCTCCTTGAAGTTTTAGAACGGCAATAGCAGGAGCCACTACGATCTCTGTGTTACCAACCAAGAAATTGATAGTTCCATACATTCCCGGGCGTAAAGCTTCGTCTTTATTCGGAATCTGAACTTCTACAGTAAATGTTCTGGATGAGGGATCAATGGTCGGATAAACGATGCTAATTGTTCCTTCAAATGTGCGTTCCGGATACAATTCATTTTTCAGTTGTACCTTCATGCCTTTTTTTACCAAAAGGAAGTACTGTTCTGACAAATTTACGTTGGCTTTTAAAGTACTGATTTTTTCAATGGCGATAATGGATGGTTTATTGGCTCCACCAAAAGCACCTCCGGTGTAAACTTCTCCGTTTTCAAAGTATTTACCGGTAACGACACCATCAAAAGGTGCTAACATTCGTGTGTTCTCTTTTAAGAACTCTACATTTGCTTTTTGCACTTCGTATTGGGTTACTGCTGCATCGTATGCCTGTTTGCTGATGCTTTGGGTTTTATTCAACAATAAGGCACGGTTGTATTCTGCTTCCAGATTCTTTAATTGAACTTCTGCTTGTACTAATTGGGTACGATCCATTTCTACAAGTAATTGACCTTTTTTTATGCGGTCTCCAACTTCTACATAGATTTTGGAAATACGTCCGGCTGCGGCTGGAGCATAATACACTTGTTCGTCGGCCTGAAGATTGGCTGCATAGTCCAATGTTCGGGAAATTTCTTGTTTTTCCAGAGTCTGTACTTTAACCGGAATGGCTTCAACAGCAGCAGCCTTTCCGTCATCTTTCTTGCTAGAGCATCCGGCGAGGATTGCAATTGTGAGTGCAGATAAAATAACGTTCTTTATCATTGTTCTGATTATTTATGTTGTTTCTATTATTTCAAGTTGTTGTATAGTTTCTCTAATTGAGTTTGTGCCTGTAGTAGAGTCAGACATGCATTGGTGAAATTACTTTCTGCAGTCAAATAGGTATTGTTAGCTTGAGTTAAATCCAAGCTTGATACTGCACCAGCATTGTATTTGTGTTGGTAGTTTTCCAATACTTTACGGGCAACTTCGATATTCTCTTTTTGAAGGTTGTAATCTTCTAAGGCGTTCTTTAAAGCAAATTTGTATTGCTCTTCCTGTAAATTCAGTTGATCTTCCAGCAGGCTTTTGTTGAGCTTGGTTTGTTCCAACGTGATTTTTTGTTGGTCTAATTGAGCTTTACGCTGTAAACCAGAAAATACCGGAATGCTCATTGTGATGGATGCTGAATGAGGCATGTTCATAAAACCTCCTGATTTAATCTGGTGCTGGTAAGAATATGAGCCGCTGATTGTTGGAGCATAGGCCCATTTTTTCAAGCCTACCATCTTCTTTTGTAGTTCTTCTTGTGTCAACATCAGTGCGAACTGACTATTTTTGTTGATGTCAAATTGTTGATTGGCTAAAGATAGGAAGTTGCCTAGTTCCAAGAATTTCTCAATTGGATCTGTTAGGGAGATGGGAGTCCCTGCTGGTAGACCCAACTGGAGGCGAAGTAGGTTATAGTTTACATCTACCGTGCGTTGCATAGCTAGATAGCTGTTTTTTAATTGTCCTACAGTTACACGTATTTGATCTACATCAGTTATCTCTGCAGTTCCTGCTTTATACATGTTTTCTGTATGCATCTGGATTTTACTCATGTTGTCTAAGTTACCCTTTACGATTTCCATTAGACGTTCGCTAGCCAAGATGGTGTAGTAGGAATTGTAAACAGTTTCTTTGATATCCAGTTCTGTAATGTCAACCTGTTGTGCTGCAATTCGTTTTGCAATTTTACTGGTTTGAATCCCTAGAATCCATTGTCCGCTGAATAACAATTGAGATACAGATACTCCGACGTTTACTTGGTCAACCATTTTGAAGCCAGAGCCACCAAAGTCAACCTTGTGTCCAAAGTTTGTGCTATATCCCAGCGAACCGTTTACTTGGGGAAGTCCTTGAGAAATAGCCTCTGTAACCATTTTGTTTCTCATCTCAATGTTTAATTGCGAAGATTGCAATTCCTTGTTGTGCTCTACTGCATGTTTGATTGCTTGTTCGAGTGAAAGGCTTTGCGGCTCGTTCGACTGGCTTTGTGCCTGTAGCAGCCATGGAACGAGAATCGCGATAAAAGTGATTAATACTCCTTTTTTCATTCTCTGTAGATTTATTATGTTTGAATAATTTTGCACTTTAACCAATCGCGCACGTTGCAAATAATGTGCCATGCTCGATTTTATGTTATTTTTTGTAATTTCTTTTAAGTTAATTCTTCTAATATTTCCTGTCCTTGAGGAGTTACAAAACTGCGTAATGTGTTTTCCACAATGGTTGATACAATGGTTGCTATCGGGTATTTGATTTCACTGATTAATTCCGGTTCGCTTAGAATCAGCATTTGTTTAACAAATAAATACACTTGAACTTCTTGATTGATACTGCTTCTAAAGTTGCCTTCTTGGATGCCTTTGTTTATAATTTCATTGAACAGTGCTTGTATAGCCTCCTGGTCTATTTTATTTGCTTTTTTATATACTTCCGGGTGGTATTTTTTTAAATCGAATAGATTTGCAGGAAGTCGACTATTGAAATTTTCAATAATGTGATCTCTGATATTCAACATCATATGGATAGCATCTAATTGCCTTAATTTTTTTAATTGTTGTTGAGTGTGATAATTGTTACGACGATAAACCATGACCTGCTCAACGATGTCATCTTTGTTGGAAAATAATTGATAAAGCGTTTTTTTAGAGATTTTTAAATGAGTACAGATGTCTTCCATGGATGTACTGCGTAATCCATATTTAAGGAAAAGATCTGAAATGTTTTCCAATAATTCCTCTTTTAATTGTTTGCTTTCGTTTGCTGTCATGTGTGTAATATTTGTTTATGGAAACGTTTTATATACAAAACGTTTCCATGTGCTGTTATTCTGCAAATAATATGCCATTGGTCTATGTGTTAGAGACTATTTTCTGAAATATCCCAATTTCGTTTTACTTTTGCTACTAATTCATTTTTCCTTTCTACCTTTGTCGTCTATGATTGATCCATCTACTATACAGAAAATTTTTGATGCTGCAGATATCTATGAAGTAGTGTCCGATTTTGTCAGTTTGAAAAAACGAGGAGTGAACTATGTCGGTTGCTGTCCTTTTCATAATGAGAAAACCGGTTCGTTTACGGTATCTCCTGCCAAGGGAATATATAAATGTTTCGGATGTGGAAAAGTAGGCAATGTGGTTGGTTTTGTCATGGAACATGAACAGCTTTCTTATGTGGAGGCTCTTCGTTGGTTAGCTGCGAAATATAATATCATTATAGAGGAAAAAGAGCTGACAGAGAGTGAAAAACAGGAACAGACAGAGCGGGAGAGTATGTTGATAGTAACCAGTTATGCTGAAAAGTTTTTTACTTATCAATTGTGGCATACGGATGAGGGCAAGTCTATAGGAATGAGTTATTTCCGTCGTAGAGGTCTGGATGATAAAACCATAGAGAAATTTGGCTTGGGGTACAGTCCGGAGGCTTGGGATGCTTTTACTAAAAATGCTTTGGATAAAGGATATAAAAAGGATTTTTTGGTGAAAACAGGTCTTACAATAGATTCTGAAAAAGGTCTGTTTGACCGTTTTCGGGCTAGAGTGATGTTTCCAATTCGTGACTTAGCCGGGAAAATCATTGCTTTTGGTGGTCGTATTATGACTAACGACAAAAAAAGCGCCAAGTATCTTAATTCTCCGGAATCAGAGATATACCATAAGAGCCGTACTTTATATGGTATCTATTTTGCTAAAAAAAGTATTGTTCAAAACGACCGTTGTTTTTTGGTAGAGGGCTATTTGGATGTAATTTCCTTTCATCAAAAAGGAATAGAAAATACAGTTGCATCTTCCGGAACTTCATTGACTGTTGAACAAATTCGCTTAATGCGTCGCTTGACCTCTAATGTGACAATTATTTATGATGGTGATGCTGCTGGCATTAAAGCATCCTTGCGGGGTATTGATCTCGTCTTGGAGGAGGGGTTGAATGTGAGAATTGTTTCTTTGCCGGATGGTGAAGATCCAGATTCGTTTGCTCAGGCACATACGGCAGAGGAGGTATTGGAATATATCAATGCTCACGAAACCGATTTCATTAATTTCAAGACGCAGTTACTTTTAGAACAGGCAGGAGGAGACCCTATTGAACGTGCAAAATTGATTACAGATATTGTTCGTAGTATCTCTTTGATTCCAGATACAATTACGCGTTCTGTGTATGTACGGGAGACAGCAGGGCAAATGCAAGTGGAAGAGTCTGTTCTTTATAATGAGATAAGCCGTTTAAGACGACAAAAGTCTGGAGACAATGTTCCAATGCCGTATAAAGCTACAGTACAGCAACCTAAGGTGACTTTAACTCCAACAAAATTGGGGGGAGTTTCTCCTTGTGATACTGAGGAGATTGTTCTCGTTCGTTATATGTTGCAATTTGGTACAGATGTATTGTATGAGGAAGAACATGAAGGTGGTCGGTATGTTATCACTGTGGGAGAATATATACTTAATGAACTTGCTGAAGATGAATTATTGTTGTTGAATCCTCAGTTACAGAAAATTCAACAAGAATATCGTAAATGCTATAAGAATTTGCCCGCCTTCTCTCCTGCTAGGTATTTTACAGCTCACCCTGATCCTGAAATATCGACTGTCGTTGCAGATATTTTGAGTGAGCCGTATGAACTCAGTAAGATGTGGGTATTGTTGGATACGACTCTGCGTTCAGAGGAGAGTATGTTGACTGAGTTGTTGCCCAAAGTAGTGGATAATTATAAAATGAAACGTATTGAGATATTGTGTAAAGAAGCTGATAATAAGATTTTGGAATGTCAGAATGCAGGGAATATGGATGAATTGATAGAATGGGTAAAGAAGAAGAATGCGATCATCAAGGTGCGGGCACGGTTAAATGAAAAATTAAAAAGGACGATTTAATCGTCCTTTTTAATTTGAGATTATATGAATTTTTCACGATTCTGCATTTTGTATAGACCTATAAGTAAAAACACAAAACTTGCGGATAATATAAATAATCTGTTGTAAAATACGGTGTTGTAGAATATTTCTGGATTCTTGTCCAATGGAACATCAAATGGATTCAGAAAAACATTCCATTTGCTGACTCCTAACATGCTATTGAGTGCAAATAATAACATGCCAATGACGATAATTAATACGGCTGTACCATTCCCATTGCGTACAATTGTGCTGAGCATAAAACAAAGTAGTCCGATAAATAAGGCAGGTACAATTGTTTGCAGTGTTAGGTTGACTGCAGGTACTTCTACGACGAGCCAATTAGTGATGATTGACAGAAGCAAGGTTAGTATAAAGCAGATAGCATAAGCTATTATCAACCGGAATAACCATACTTTGTATCGGTAGTTGGGAATACCGAATATAATTTCAATAATTTTGGCATCTTGGTCATTTTGTATTCCGAAGCATGTAGGGTAAAAAATGAGCAAAATAGATGGGACTAATAGCATGTTGTATCCGGTTGCCATCGTTATTTCATCATCCGAAAACAGACTGATGCCGACAGTGATGATATAAAAACCGATAGCACTGAGTATGAAGTATATGAATTTATTTCCGAATATAATTTTGATATTATATTGGATGAGTTTGATAATGGGCGTTGCAATTTTGAATTTCATATTGACTATCACTTTTCGTAGTTTGTTATTTATTGTGTAATAATCTGTTCATGGTTTGCCAATTTTACGCTTCTTAGCAGCCATAGATAGGAATCTTCAAGCAATGGTGTTGTTTTTACAGCATTGGGTACTGGTTGCGTTTCAGATAAACAGCGTACTTTGATGTTTTCGCCATTTCTGATGTGGTGTACCAATAGTAAATCTGAAGGTAATTTTGCAAAGTCGCGTGCCGGTATTTCAAAAGTCCAGGTAACATCTTTGGCAATTTCTACCATATCGGTCGGTGTGCCATGATATTTTAAAGAACCTTTATTGATTACTCCGACTTGATTACAAGAACTGGCGATATCTTCAATGATGTGTGTTGAGAATATCACGATGCGATTACGGGATAATTCCACTAATAAATTTCGGAAACGGATACGCTCACGAGGGTCTAGACCAGCTGTCGGTTCGTCAACGACCAATATGCGTGGCAAGTTTAGCAGAGTCTGTGCGATACCAATTCGTTGTTTCATACCGCCTGAAAATCCACCGATTTTTTTATCTTTGTTTTCATACATGTGTACTGCTTCCAACACTTCCGTGATGCGCTGTTTGCGCACTTTGGGGTTGTATATACCTTTTAAGAGTGCTTGATATTCAAGAAATTCCCATGATGTGAGATTTTCATATGTACCAAACTCCTGAGGAAGATAGCCGATAAGACCTTGTAATTCTTCTCGTTTTTTCTGTGTATCAATGCCATTGATGAATATTTTACCATAGCTTTGTTCAAAGATTCCGCAGATAATACGCATCAAGGTTGTTTTCCCGGCTCCGTTTGGCCCCAATAAACCGAACATTCCTGTGTGTATATCCATAGATACGGCATTTAAAGCCTTGAAGGGTTTTTTCTT
>OGQF01001906.1_pt1 | contig 13019 bp, 14 predicted proteins | sample 1553141 | NCBI WGS metagenome assembly OGQF01 (sample SAMEA2580005, study PRJEB22360) | human gut metagenome | biome: human gut; feature: human-associated habitat; material: faeces | place: Denmark | collected 2008/2010
ATCCGTGTTTCCGGTCCGGAAGCCATTTCTACCACTAGCCGTATCTTCAAACCTGCAAAAGCCGGCAAACTATTTAATGATCAAAAGCCATACACGCTGACTTTCGGACGTATCTATGACGGAGAAGAAATCATTGATGAAGTACTCGTTAGTCTTTTCCGTGCTCCTCATTCTTACACGGGAGAAAATAGTACGGAAATTACGTGTCATGGTTCTTCTTATATCCTCCAGCAAGTAATGCAACTACTCATCAAGAACGGCTGCCGTATGGCTCAACCGGGAGAATACACACAACGTGCTTTCCTCAATGGGAAAATGGATTTAAGTCAGGCAGAAGCTGTTGCCGACCTGATTGCTTCTTCATCTGCCGCGACCCACCGTTTGGCAATGAGTCAAATGCGGGGAGGTTTTAGCAAAGAACTGACAGACTTGCGTAACAAGTTGCTAAACTTCACGTCCATGATTGAACTGGAACTGGATTTCAGTGAGGAAGATGTGGAATTTGCCGACCGTTCGGCATTACGGAAGTTGGCCGATGAAATTGAGCAAGTTATTTCCCGACTAGTCCATTCGTTTAGTGTAGGCAATGCTATCAAGAATGGTGTTCCTGTTGCCATTATCGGTGAGACAAATGCTGGAAAATCGACCCTGTTGAATGTACTATTGAATGAGGAGAGGGCAATTGTCAGTGATATTCACGGAACAACGCGCGATGTCATCGAAGATACGATTAATATAGGAGGCGTCACCTTTCGATTCATCGATACTGCCGGAATCCGTGAAACAAATGATACAATTGAAAGTTTGGGCATTGAACGTACTTTCCAGAAACTGGATCAGGCAGAGATTGTTCTTTGGATGATAGATTCTGTGAATGCTGCTTCTCAAATAGAACAATTATCTGAAAAAATTATTCCTCGTTGCGAAGGAAAACATCTGATTGCAGTATTCAACAAAGCTGATTTGATCGAAGAAAAGCAAAAGGAGGATTTACTAACTTTACTAAAAGACTTCTCAAAAGAATATACAGAGTCCATTTTCATATCAGCCAAACAACGGGGGAACACGGAAGAACTTCAAAAAATGCTCATTAATGCAGCTCACTTACCCACAGTAACGCAAAACGACATTATTGTAACAAACGTAAGACATTATGAGGCATTAAGCAAAGCACTTGAAGCAATCCATAGAGTACAAGACGGACTTGATTCTCAAATCTCCGGAGACTTCCTTTCGCAAGATATACGGGAGTGCATTTTCTTCATTTCAGACATAGCCGGTGAGGTCACAAATGACATGGTACTTCAAAATATCTTTCAGCATTTTTGCGTCGGCAAATGATGGCTTGTAAACAGCCATAAGCAACCATAACCATTTAGAATAAAGTCGCTGAAATCCAGCGACTTTTATTTTTGTGTCTATTCCTGTCAATTCTGACAGACTGCCGATTTTCAGCATCTTTTTGTACCATAATTCTACCGCCGAACAAATAAGCGGGCTTCTCGCACTCATCATAGCGACATCTTAGGCACGATGTGAGACGCTATGAGAATGAGCGGAACCGCTATAGAAGACACAGCGTGAGACGCTATGAGAAATTGTGAGACGCGTTGAGACGAAATCGACGAAATTAAAGGCGACTAATATATGGAGGTACAGAGAAAATGCCAGTGGTGCGGCAAACCATTTATAGCACACACGATGGTAACACGGTTTTGTAGCAAATCGTGTACAGAAAAAGCGTATAAGGACAAGAAGCGCAAGCAGAAATTGCAGGAGTACGAGGCGAAGCAAAACGAGCAACCAATGCAGGAAGTCGGCATTGTGGGAGGCAAACCGTTCCTCTCCCCTGCCGAAGCCGCTACCCTTTTAGGCATCAGTCGTGCCACCATCTATCGGCACATGGCTGCCGGTATCATTCGGGCGTTGCAACTTCGTGGGCGCACCATCATACGCAAATCCGACATTGAAAAGATGTTCGACAATGCGCCCGACTACAAGAAACGCAGCTATGGACGGAAACAGACCGTCCTCTATTACACCACGAATGAGATTTTGGAGAAATACCAAATCCAGAAGAAAACCCTGTATCGTCGCTGCAAACTATACAACATTCCAAAGGTTGAAGAAGGTAACCGTGTATTCTACAACCGCACCCTCATAGACAAGTATTTTGCCGACCTTGCCGAAGAAATCAATCCGGACTGTTATTATACCCCGGAGCAGGTCATGGAAAAATACGCCATGAGCCGTAATGCCGTTGTCACCTTTGCCCTGCGGCACAATATCCCCCGAATCAACCGTCACCACGAGGTGTATTATTCCCGTGCTCATATAGATGCTATCAAAGAGAAACAGGACAAGCTGAATCCTGACTATTATACCTATTCGGAAATCACCGAGAAATACGGGCTTACCAAGATAAACATCAGCTATTATGTCAACAAATACGATATAACGAGGTTCAAGCAAGGAAGCCGGACTATGGTGTTGCGCACCGAATTTGACAAGGTATATCGTGAGCACCGGGACGGTACATATACACCCAAGAAGCGCGAAAGCAAATCCGATCAGCAGATACAGAAAGAGTCTTTTACAATTCCCGACGGATATTATTCGTCAGAACAGATTGTAGTCACATATCAGATGACCAAGAAAACCATTTGTAGGCTGTGCCGTGAAAACGACATTCCTAAAATCAGTCACGGAGGGTTCAACTACTACAAACAGTTGGCAGTAAACCGTTTCTTCGCCAAATACAAGGCAGCTGACAATATCAAAGAATGGATTGGCGCAGAACAGATGGAAGCAACATACGGTATGAGTAAAGATGCCAGATGCTCATTTGTACATCGCCATAAAATCCCCTCACGTGTAGTCTATGGCAAAGTCCAATACTCCAAAGACCACATCGACATTATCAAGAACGGCGGTTTCGACCAACGCGAAAAGTATTACAGCGTAGCTGAAGCCATGGAAAAATATGGTTTGCGCAGGGATGATGTCTATAACTATGCACGCTATAACAACATCCGAAAAATGCACCACGGCAAATCCATGTTCCTGCTGAAAGAGGATTTTGACAAGGTGATGGCTGAAAAATCCGTCACCTGAAAATTATTCCATTTCAGACAGGAAAATTATTCAACAATGGGTATGGTCTGCATTGAACCATTTCGTTGGTTTGCAGCAAATTAGTAACAATAATATAATATAGTAGAGTATGCACGAATGTAAAACTGTAACATTGAGGACAAGACCTCTAAAGAACAAAATGTTGTCGTTCTATCTGGATTATTATCCGGGATATAGAGACAAGGAAACGATGAAAGTAATCCGTCACGAATCGCTTGGCATTTATATCTATGCCAATCCGAAGAACAAACGGGAGCAGAATTTCAACGATGTAATGACCGAGAAAGCCGAAGCCATCCGTTGTCGCAGATTTGAATCGATTGTAAATGAACGGTATGACTTCTTCGACAGGTACAAACTCAAGGGTGATTTCTTGGAGTACTATCGCCAGCAGCTCCGCAAGCACGACCAGAAATGGGAGTTCGTTTATCTCCATTTCAAGAACTTCGTACACGGCAAATGCACCTTTGAAGAAATAGATATCGACCTGTGCAACAAGTTTCGGGAATACCTTCTGAGCGCCAAAAAACTAAGACGCAACGGACGTATCACACGAAACTCTGCATCAGGATACTGGTCTACTTTCAGAGGATTCTTGAAAATACTATATCGTAATGGGATGATAAAGACCAATGTCAATGACTTCTTGGAAAAGATTGAAACAGAAGACACTATGAAAGAAGCTTTATCTGTTGAAGAATTGTACCAGTTAGCTGAAACGCCATGTAAAAAGCCTATTGTGAAAATCGCATCGCTGTTTTCCTGTATGACCAGCTTGCGCATCAGCGATATCCTCGTCCTACGTTGGGAAGATATAGTGGACTACTCTGCCGGAGGGAAATGTGTGCATATCATCACACAGAAAAACAAAGCGGAAGACATCATTCCCATCAGCGAGGAGGCATTAGGGCTGATAGGATACAGTTCTGAGAAGAAAGGTCTGGTATTCAAGGGACTTATGCGTAGTTGGACACAAGTACCAATGAAAGAGTGGATTCATTCTGCCGGAATAACCAAGAACATAACATTCCATTCATATCGGAGAACATTCGCAACCCTCCAGGGTGCTGCCGGTACAGACATCCGTACCATACAAAGCATAATGGCGCACAAAAGCATCACCACCACGATGCGTTACATGAAAGTCGTGGACAGTAACAAGCGTGAAGCCAGCAAGAAAATCACTCTGATACGCAAGGGTTGAACTCCCCTATTTTGCCCCATTACATAGGCTTAGAGTATGATTTTCGAGAGATTATCATACTCTAAGCCTATATTTTCTTAAAAATTGACCGATTTACTGCATTTATTTATAACTATCTGGAAATGTGCTTATAACTTTGTACTATCATTTCATCCAAACAACAATAGATTATGACAGATAGTATTCAAATTCACAGGAAAAAGGCAAGTTTCATACTTGCTGTAAGCGTTACTTCATACTCGGTAATCGCCACTTATCTTTATAACCGCCATCAAATAAACCTGATGGAATATACCACACCTATTATATTGAGTATCGTGATCTTAACTCTTTCATGTGCGTTCTCTCAAAGATTTTTCTATCGCTACCTTATCAAGAATAACGTATGTATTTCTTTTGGCAAGCAAAAAGAATCCATTCCACTTGAAATCAAGCTGCCATCTGATACCATTACCCCGGAAGTAGAAGTTATAGAAATGCCGGCAGCAAAGAATGATTACACAGATGGTTATGACGAACGCATAGCTGAAATAGAACGGAAAAAGGCAGAGCAGCAAGCTGACATTATGCGTGTTATGCATGAATATACCACATATAGTATGGCTGAGTTCCTTTCAAAAGACGACCTTATTACACTTCACGAAAACATAGAGTGCTTTGCCCATGGGCAATGTGATTTATACAAGCCCATACGTTCCAAATTTGACAACCCATTAAACACTCTCGATATACGGCATTTTGTATGGAATATCGGTATAAGGTTGAATATCTCGGTGGAAAAATGCGCAGAATTCATAAAAACCATATTCCCACACGAATTGAAAAATGCTACTCTGTTTTATTTATCAAAAAATCTACGGACTACAGGTATTTGTAAAATCCCACTTGATATTCCCCTAAAAGGAGAGTATTATTTCAATTGCCTCAAAAAAGCAGACGATGAGACAGCTGGTTCTGACCGACTGAAATGATTCCGTCGCTGACTGAAAAATTACCCTCTGCTGACGAAGGTCTGCATAGTATCATTGTGTTGGTTTGCAGCATGTTTAACAAATAAAACATTTGAATCATGTCTAAGAATCAATTCACATTCAATGACCTTCCCGAAGTGCTGGGAGAGTTATGCGACCGAATCGCAAGTATGGAAAGTTTGCTGACCGAAAAGCTTTCCAAGCAGAACGAAGTCAAGGAGAACACGCACGTCCCCATGACCGTGCAGGAGGCTTGCGCCTATCTCAAAATGCCGCTATCGACCTTTTATTACAAGGTTAAAAAGGACGATATTCCGGTTATAAAACAAGGCAAGCACCTCTACATCTATCGTGATGAGCTGGATAAATGGTTGGAGTCGTCCCGTAAGACCGCTATTCCGCAAAGTTTCGAGGAAGAGAATGATGCGCTGCTCGCTTCCCATCGTCGTAAACCAAACAATAAAAATTGGTAAGCTATGGAGAAGACGAACAATAACATTCCGACAGCCGAGGAACTGGCTATTTACATAAAGGAGGCTACCGTGAGCGTAACCAACACATATGAACAGTCGCCTGTGGTGTTGATGGTGGATGACTCCATTATCGGAACATTGGGCAACTTCAGTGCATCCATCGGTAAAGCCAAAAGCAAGAAGACTTTCAATGTTTCAGCCATTGCCGCTTCCGCATTGGCCAATGGCACAGTACTCCATTACCGTTCATCGTTCCCGGAAAATAAACGGACGATATTGTATATCGACACCGAACAAGGAGAACCTCATTGCCAAAAGGTGCTACAACGCATTCTATGTTTGGCCGGATTACCAAAGGATGCCGATTCTGACAATCTGATTATGTTAGGTCTGCGGAAATATTCTCCCGAAATGAGACTTGCAATAGTCGAACAGGCCATTGGCACAATTCCGAATTTGGGACTGGTCATTATAGATGGCATCAGGGATTTTATGTATGACATCAATTCTCCGAATGAAGCCACCAATATAATCTCCAAATTCATGCAGTGGACTGACGACCGCCAAATTCATATCCACACCATCCTGCATCAGAACAAGAATGATGAACATGCCCGTGGTCACATTGGCACGGAACTCAACAACAAAGCGGAAACCATCATGCAGGTAGAAGTGGATAAAGATGATAAAACTATCAGCTGTGTCGAAGCCATTCATATCCGTGACCGGGAGTTTGAGCCTTTCGCTTTCCGCATAAACGAATGTGCCTTGCCTGAACCAGTGGAATCCTATATATCCAAAGAGAAGAAACTCGGACGACCGACCAAAGAACCTTTTGAACCATACAAGGAAATCCCGGAGAGCGTACATCGTGCTGCGTTGGATGCCATTTTTGCCGATGGCAATATTACCGGTTACGACAACTATCTGGAGCGACTGAAAAACGGCTACGGGTTACAGGGCGTAAAACTCGGTCACAACAAAGCGGTCAAAGTAGCTACCTTTCTCGGCAATAAACGGATGGTAATAAAGGAAGGGAAAGAATACCAGTTCAATCCTGACTACCATTATTAATCTTGATGCAATTAGTACAGCCGTAGAACTTTACTTTAGTGTCGGGGCGTATATATAGGAATAAAGCAAAGTGGTCAAGGATTACAATATGCGGTTTCATTCCCTACCCTTTTATAGTAGGATAGGTCAAATTCTGATTCCAATCCATTTGCCAATTCTGTATGTACATCCTATACGGCTTGCCGTGAAGCATCAACAGGTAACTGTTGCGAGATATGCCAAGGTATAACCTCACTGCGTTACGGTTGTACATTGGCACCCTTGCCTGCTCAGATACTTCGCCGGTGCGGTACTCGCAAGCTCGCACCTATTCACTATTATAACAATGATTTATATGGAACAAAATATTGAAGAACAAACACAATCTCCAGAGGAGAAAAAAGAGACAAGATCCGTCTTTATCGGAGCAAAAGTGACTCCCGGTCAGAAGGAGTATATAAAATCACAAGCTGAGCAATGCGGTATGACGGTAAGCGATTACTTGCTTGCCTGTGCATACAACTACCGTCCCAGACCGAGGCTTTCAAAAGAAGAAACAGACCTGTTGCAGAATCTGGACAACTGTCGGTCAGACCTTGTAAAATACACTTCTGCACTTCGTGGAATGTCCACAAAGCAACGAATGATATTGTTCAATCAGGTGCCGTTCATGGTAGGCTGGCTCAAAGAGCTTGGCTATATTGCTGAAAGCGTCTGCCAATTTCTCAACGCCGTAAAAGAGAGAAACAAGATTCCGTCCAACGAAAAATCCGAAGAAGTATGATAGCAAAGGCTAAAGCAATATCGCACGGCATAAACGCCATCCGTTATATTACCGGCGAATCTCTGAAGAAAAAACACCCGGAGAAAATCTATCGGGTATTGGACAATCTGATGCCGTCGCAACCGGACACTTTGGGGATATGGAACTCCATGCAACTGACCTTATCACGTTTCAAACCCATCAAGAACTCAGTCATCAGAATCGAGCTAAGCCCCTCTGCCGAACACACCCGTTTCTTCGACATCGAAGACTGGCAAAAGCTATGGCAGGATTTCGCTACGGAGTTTGACAAGCAAGTGTTTACCGGTAAGGACGGAAAAGTCCGCTCCTGCCAGACCAATCTGGCTAACAGCAAATACACTGTTTGGCTACATGAGGAATCCGATGGCGAAGTTCCCCACCTTCATGCTGCCGTCTGCCGTTTGGATGAAGACGGCAACATCAACAACGACCACAACATTCATCTTCGTGCGCAACGTGCTGCCGAGCGAATAGCAAAGAAACGTGGTTGGACTACTGCTGTACAAATCCGATACACCAATATCCATCAGGTAAATCGCGATTGCATGGATGCGCTGAGATCAATGCCTGAATGGTCTTGGGAAGAGTATAAAAATACCCTCACAAGAAAAGGTTACTCTGTACACGAAAGAAAGGATGCGCAACACGTTATCAGGGGCTACGCACTTGTAAACGGTAATACCAAATACAAGGCTTCCGAATTGGGAGTTGCTCGGAATCTGATGATTTCAAAACTTCCTAAAACATGGGACAAACTGCATCATAGGCCACAAGTTGTCACTTTAAGCAATCAGCCTAAGGAAACTCAAACTGAGCAGAATCTCAAACCGTCAGCATCCGCAGAGCATACCAGATATAACACTTATCATCCCGATACTATTTCCTATACGCTTAATCATGACGATAAGGAACATCGGTTCTATATTCCGGAAAAAGTGCTTGAATATTTCAACGATGAGTTTGACTACAGAGATACCGAGAACTGTCAGGAACTTACCGATATGGCTGTAGCTATTTTTGTCGGACTGCTTGAAACGCCAAATGTTGCCACCGGAAGTGGCGGTGGAGGTTCACAAAGTAATTTGCCGTGGAGAGATAAGGACGAAGACGATTGGCAATGGGCACGAAGATGTGCTCGTGCTGCCGGTCGCCTGCTCGGAAAGAAACCAAAATCAGGATTAAAACGATAATCAAATGAAAAAGAAATTCGACTTTTCCACAGAAATGGCTGAAGCGGAAGCCATAAAATCCAACCCAAAGAATGAGTCTTTGGAGGAAGAAAACCACCTATTCGACATCAATGTACAAGAACTTGCAAAGCTGAACAACAACGTGTTCAAGCTGAGAACGGAAGTTGAAAATTTGTCCGGCTCTATCCGAGAGTGTAAGCCTATCATTTCTTCAGAAATGCAGAAGTTAGCAGTGGAATTTGGGGCAAGACTTCTATGCGATTTTCTCAGTCAGATTGAAAGCAAATGCAAAGAAGCCGAGCGAAGAATGAAGAAATCCGGCAATACCATCCTAGTTCCGGTTACAGCATTTTACATCACTATTATAATACTGGTAGCCCTATCTTCTTTTTTCGTCAGCATGATAGTGACCAATGCAGAAATATTGCATTCAGCGTTGATATGGAAAGCAGTCGTTATCTATATTCTTATTGCAATTTTGGGGATTGCCATGGCTATAATCGTACCGAAGATTTTGGATAAATGGACGTAATTGAAAGTTTACGAATCTTTAGAAAGCAACTATCATTGGCATTTGTTTGGTCGTATCATAGGCTATAACAATCCTGTAACCGCCGTAACTGTTACGGTGGTTACGGAATTGTTGTATAGTTCTGCGATTTGACATTTGAACTAAAAGTGCATACAAGCTATACTTCAATCAACATAGCTATTTTCTTTGAACTTGTCGGGTACATGTCGGGCATCTTCTACGTTTTATTTAACAATGACTGAGCTTAGTGCATTTTCACTTGGACTTGCTAACTTAGACCGTTTTTCTCCAAATGATCGCACAGAAGTTACATACCAGTAAAATGCTATTTGCCAAGCGACTTGAACATCTTGGCGATACAACGTTTCTTTTGTTCCATATTGGGATGGACATAAAGATTGAGAGTGGTACTGATATTTGAGTGTCCCAGCAATACACTGACTGTTTTATAGTCACAATTGCTTTCTATACAGCGAGTCGCAAAGCTATGCCTAAGCCCATGAAATTTCAATTTGGGGATACCAAGGTGCTCCATCAACCGTTTGTAATAATTGCGATATGTTCGTGGTTCTGTGGGCAATGGTTCATTGGTGAGTATGTAGTAATCCGCATTTACCACTTTTTTCAGTGGTTTCACCAATGCAAGCAACTCCTTGCTCATAGGAATTTCACGGCAGGAGTTCTTTGTTTTAGGCGTATTAATAACCAGCTCTGTATGTTTCTTTTCTCCTTCGATAATATAAATACGCTCTATGGTACGCTGAACGCTGATAGTTCCGCTATCCACATTGATGTCACTCCAGCGTAAAGCACAAACTTCACCAATACGAAGTCCGGTGCTTAGGCTTATATAGATGCCTAAATTACGGAATGTGAAATTTTGACGAATGTAGTCCAATATTTTCTTGTGATGGGCTACAGTCAACACCTCCAGCTCCTTGTTCTTTTCTGTTGTAGGATATTTTATGTCCCATTCTGAATAATTCATCCATTCGTGTTTTACTCCGAACTTCATCACCATTTTGAGCACAATAAGAATGTCCTTTACCGATTTTACACTCATACCACCATTGAGTTTTTGTAGTACGAAATCTTGTACCGCTTTCTCACTTAACGCATCATTTTCACCAAAATATGGTAAAAGATGGTTTTCCAGAATCAACATATAAGCTGCAAATGTTGATTGCTTCACATACGGACGCTTGTCTTCTCGCCAAGCCATCGCAATTTCTCTAATTGATTTCTTTGTCATAATTGCTTTTTTAGGGGTTTCCTATAATTAGAGAAATATAATGGGCAATGTTCCAAATCTGAGATTCCCGGAGTTCTGTGGGGAGTGGGAAACGATAAAAGTTTCAGAGCTTTTAGATTTCTACTCAACCAACTCTCTGTCATGGGAACAATTAGATTATAGTAACGGTAAAATCAAGAATTTGCATTACGGTTTAATTCATAAAGGAGTACCTACCATGGTAGATGTTGTTTGTGATTCTCTTCCTTACATCAAAGAGGAATCTATGCCCAAATCATTTACCCTATTCAAAGAAGGAGATGTAGCATTTGCTGATGCGTCTGAAGATACAAACGATGTAGCTAAAGCCATAGAAGTTGTTAATTGTGATAACCAACAAATCGTTTCTGGCTTACACACAATACATGGACGTGATAATTCTAATCGGACTGTTATTGGTTATAAAGGTTATGCTTTTGCTTCTGATTCATTCCACAAGCAGATTAGAAGAATTGCTCAAGGTACAAAGGTTTTTTCTATCAGTGTTCGCAATTTTGATGAAGCATATATCGGAATCCCTTCAAAAGAAGAACAAACCCAAATTGCAAAACTGTTAATAACCATAGACAAGCGCATTGCTACCCAAACCAAAATCATTGAGAAACTGCAATCCTTAATTAAAGGGCTTGCAGTTGCGCTAACGACCAAAGAAAAGGCTAACATTGCAATTTCTCAGTGTTTAGAGTGTCATAGCTCAACACTTCAAGAGAGCGAGGTTTTGTCTAGTGGACTATGCAAAGTGTTTGGTGCAAATGGATTGGTTGGTTATAAAGATGTGCCACAAATGAACGGTGATGCGATACTGGTAATCAAGGATGGTTCGGGTGTTGGTACAGTTTCCTATGCACAGGGCAAATTTTCGGTAATTGGCACACTCAACTATCTTACTGTCATAGGCAACAATGATTTGCGGTATCTGTACTTTGCGCTGTCAGTGTTCAACTTTCAACCGTACAAAACTGGTATGGCGATACCACATATCTACTTCAAAGATTATGGTAAAGCGAAAATATATTGTCCTTCACTTGCTGAACAAAAGCGTGTCGCAAACGTGCTTGACAAATTGGAGAGCAAACTTTTTGTTGAGCAAGAACTTCTTGCGTCATTCAATCAACAAAAACTGTATTTGTTGGGGAAGATGTTTATATGAACATCTTCCTTAATAGATATTGTTTCTGTATTTGATATTTCTGTAATAGTTGCCTTTCAACATCCTCTTTAAGCGATAACACTGAAAGAAAATGACTAATTTCTTTTTGCCTATCTAAATCTGGTATTGGGCATTTTATGTGATTTATATCCTTTAGGTAGGCTGTTTTCATCGTACCTTCAGTTACAACACGTTCAACTTCTTTTTGAAAATATGAAGATTGCATAAAGTAATAAAGAAATTCAACATCAATATTTGTATTAGGGACAATACCTAAAATTCCTTGTTTGGTACAGACTGGATATTTGTTTATAGAAATAGCACCGATTGTTGCTCCATTAGAGTATATAATGGAGTGCGTAGGAATCAGCCATGCTGAAGATTTTTTGAGTCCTAACTCTGTAATATAGTCTTTGTTAGCCGATAAATATTTATTGCTCAAATCGTCTATTTTTATGAAAGGAATGCTGCCGTTATCATAAAATTCTGTATTTGACGTAGTGGGTGTTCCACCCTCACCTGCTTTACTATATAATGTTTCAAATGCCACTAACTGCCCACATTTCAGAGTTATTATATCATCTATAAGCCCTTTAATTAAGGATTGCAGTTTCTCAATGATTTTGTTTTGGGTTGCTATTCGTTCGTCAATGAGAGATAGAAATTCAGCTATTTTTCTCTGTTCCTCAATTGATGGAAAATATAATGATATTTTGGATAATCCTTCCTGCCCAATATTGAAATGTTGTGCTCCTGCTCCCATTCTGCAAGTTCTTTTGCGCGCTAATGGCGTAGCAAGCAAATACTTAAAGAACAAAGGATCATAATTGCCGATTTTACGACCACGAATAACAAAGCCTCCATAAATGGCGGTACGATTATCCATGTACACATTAGCTCGTCCAACATCCTCCAATGTTTCTGAGCTACGTTGGAATAGCAAATCTCCGTCTTTCACTCCGAAACATTCTATTTCTTTTTCAGTAGCATTGACCTTGCCACGAATATTGTCATAATTGATAACTCCTTCTGAAAGAATATCCATCACCGAAATGAATGGTAGTCCACTTCCAATACGTTTAGCGTCTGGATTAAGACCATTCTTGAACTCCAAATATTCAGAAAGCGTATGCTCTTCCCACTCTCCACTAAACTCCGGAAATCTCAAATGGGGAACATTACCTATTATATTTCTCTAATTATTAGAACCAATTA
>OGQF01001925.1_pt1 | contig 12891 bp, 10 predicted proteins | sample 1553141 | NCBI WGS metagenome assembly OGQF01 (sample SAMEA2580005, study PRJEB22360) | human gut metagenome | biome: human gut; feature: human-associated habitat; material: faeces | place: Denmark | collected 2008/2010
ACCTGCCGGTATCTCAACATTCTTTCTTACTTTCTTTGTATTATAACCAGTTCCATGACAAACAGGACATTTTTCTTTTACTACTTTTCCTGAACCACCACATGATGGACATGTAGAAACATCCTGTACAACGCCAAAAAGAGACTGACGCTGACGTACGATCTTACCGGATCCCTGACACTGTGAACAAGTTTCCGGTGTAGTTCCCGGCTTTGCTCCATTACCATTACATGTACTACATGTTTCTTTATAATTAAATTCAAGCTCCTTTGTACATCCAAATACAGCTTCTTCAAATGAAATCCTGATACTCAGACGTATATTGGCTCCTTTGGCCGGGCCATTTCTTCTGGCATTAGATCTGCCTCCGCCAAAAAAGTCTCCAAAAATATCCCCGAAAATGTCTCCCATGTCCATTCCGGAAAAATCAAATCCACCAGCTCCGCCTGTACCATCAAAAGCTGCATGACCAAACTGATCATACTGTCTTCTTTTTTCTGCATCCGAAAGTACAGCATATGCTTCCTGTGCCTCTTTAAACTTTTCTTCGCATTCTTTGTCCCCTGGATGACTGTCAGGATGATATTTTTTTGCCTGTTGTCTGAATGCCTTTTTTATTTCTGCATCTGTTGCAGTTTTTGATACACCCAGAACCTCATAGTAATCTCTTTTTTCTGCCATTACTTGTAAATTTGAATTATTCGCCTACCACCACTTTAGGAAAACGTATCACTTTGTCATGCAAAGTATAACCTTTTTGAATACAATCCACCACTTTCCCTCTCATCGCTTCTGTTGGAGCCGGTATTTTAGTGACAGCCTCTTGTGTATCAGGATCAAAATCTGTATTTATACATTCCATTTCCTTAACCCCTTGCTGAGATAAAAAATCCTTAAAGGCTCCATAAATTAACAAAACACCTTCCCGTAGTGCAGGTACATCAGTTGCTGTTTCCATACTTTGAAGTGCCCGTTCGAAATTATCCATAACTGGCAAAATCTTTTCCAATATTTGTTCACCAGCATTTTTCATTAATTCCATTTTTTCCTTCAATGTACGTTTGCGATAATTATCAAATTCTGCAGACAAACGAAGATATTTATCATTAATCTCTGCTAATTTGTGCCCCAAATCTTCAAATTGCTGTTCTTTATCATCTGCATCATTTTTTTCCTTTCCTACGACATCACCCTCAACAGGCTCCTTCTCCTCAACATTTTCGTTAATATTCTCTTGTTTCTGAGCATCTTTTACTTCTCTTGACATGATACTATATTTATTTGTTAAAATTTCAACTTTAATATTCACATTCCAACCACTTCATCCATACTTAACGATATTAGCAAAAAATAAGCAAAAACTCTGCCAACCCCAAACTATATGCCACACATCCTTACATCTCTGTCAAACTGTCACTATCTTTTACAACTTACCTTCATCTGCAAAACTATAATAACTATTCCCTCCTACAATTAAATGGTCCAAAACCCGTACATCTAATAATTTTCCCGCATCCACTATTTTTCGCGTCGTTTCCTCATCCTGTACACTGGGCTTTAACATTCCACCAGGATGGTTATGCACCACAATAATACTTGTTGCTTTCATATCCAACACTCCTTTAAAAAGCAGTCGAATATCAACCACAGTACCACTAATACCCCCCATAGAAATACACTCAACACCCTTTACTTTGTTGCTCTGAGCCAAATAAATCACACAAAATTTTTCACGATCCAAATCCTTCACATACGAACTAATACATTCATATGCATCTTGGCTGCATCTAATTATAGAAAAATCTCTTACCTCTTCCATCTTGCGTCTTCGACCAATCTCCATTGCTGCTACAATAGCTGCAGCTTTAGCAACACCAACCCCTTTGTACTTATTTACCAACTCACGCACTCCTCGTCTTGCCAATTCATTCAAATCATTATGATTATCTGCCAAAATTCTCCGAGACAATTCTAAAGCAGATTCTCCCCCAACACCTGAACGCAAAAGAATAGCAAACAATTCATTTAAAGATAATGCGGAAGCCCCTTGTCGCAATAAACGTTCTCTAGGACGCTCATCTTCAGCCCAAGAAGATATTGGTAAATAAACTCCATCTTTACTCATCTTACAATCTCTTAATAAGAATAAAAACAAAGAAAGGAGATGAGTAATACTCATCTCCTAATATATCTAGGCTACAAAAGCTATTAAAGCTTATTTACGTGCAATGCTAATTTAGACTTAAGATTAGCGGCTTTATTATCATGAATAACATTCTTCTTTGCCAGCTTATCCAACATCGCAACAACTTTCGGAAGCAATTCTACAGCCACAGCTTTTTCTGTTGTCATACGCAATTTCTTCACTGCATTACGAGTGGTTTTTGCATAATAACGATTATTTGCTCTTTTTGTTGCAGTTTGTCTTATTCTTTTTTCTGATGATTTATGATTTGCCATTTCTACAAATATAAAAATTCAACTTCTTTAATATGTAGTCCGTACGAGAATCGAACTCGTGTTACAAGAATGAAAATCTTGCGTCCTAACCCCTAGACGAACAGACCATCGTTTTGCTTAGCGGATGCAAATATACGGCATTTTTATTTCCTACCAAAAAAAATGAAGCATTTTTTCAAAAAAAACACAGTAAAAAAATATTACACACTATATATCAATTGGTTATAAATTTAAAAAAGATATTTTAGGAACACTACTGGTGTTTAAAAAAGCAATTTACTACCTTTGTTCTATTGAATCTGTTGAATTTAGAAGATATGTCTTCCAACTTCGACTTCCAATTTATATTTTATGGCAAAACTATATCTTATCCCCACACCTGTAGGCAATCTAGAAGACATAACACTACGCGCCTTACGTATTCTTAAAGAAGTAGACTTGATTCTTGCTGAAGATACTCGTACATCTGCAAAGTTATTAAAACATTATGACATAGCCACACCTTTGCTATCACACCACAAATTCAATGAACATCAACAAGTGGAACGAATTGCAGAGCGTATTCATAAGGGAGAAAACATTGCGTTAATTAGTGATGCTGGCACACCTGGTATTTCAGACCCAGGCTTTCTCCTTACACGTACATGCATCAAACACGGGATAGAAACTGAATGTCTTCCCGGAGCCACTGCATTTGTACCAGCATTAGTCAACTCAGGATTTCCTTGTGATCGTTTTTGTTTCGAAGGCTTTCTCCCCCAAAAAAAAGGGCGACAAAAAAAGTTGAATGCATTATTAGAGGAAACTCGAACAATGATATTTTATGAATCTCCATTTCGCATCGTAAAAACATTAGAACAAATGAGTACTATATTTGGCGCCAATAGATATGCATGCGTTGCCCGAGAAATCAGTAAAATGTTTGAAGAATTCAAACGTGGCACCTTAGAGGAACTCATTTCCTATTACACTCAAAATACAGCAAAAGGAGAAATTGTACTCTTAGTTGCAGGCAAAGAATATAATGCAGAAGAAGGAGAAACAACTATTGAAATTGACGATTCAATGTCCGAATAAATAGACACCAATCAGTCTCAACAATTATTATCTAAAAATAAGAGGCAACTAAAATTTATAGTCGCCTCTTTATTTTTAATTGCCTTACTTAAAAATCCAAATCTTCTATATTAGCTTTTGCATCTAATAACAATGAAAACTCTAATCGATCATTTGATAAAATAGGTTTCATATTTGGATCGTCATTAGCCACACACACCTCTAGCAACATTTTCTTAGTCTGACCTAATTTTTTTGCAGTACTTTTATCCATCTGAAAAACCAAGTCTCCAATCGTATTTGCCTTTAACACGCCACAACTTCCTTCTGTTTGTGCTACCTCTATTTCACCTATTACTTCCCCTGTCTCTCCCAGCAATACGATTTTAGGTATAGACAAATCTATTTTCAAATCATTTTTTGTTGCCCTTAATACAAGCTTTGCTGATTCAATTTTATCGGCATATTTCTGATCAACATCTATATCTGTCAAAGTATCCTGATAAATCAACTCACCTTGCAGGGCCAAAGGTATTATGACATCAACATCCATCCCTAAAGCCCCATCCGCATAAATAATACAATTCGAACTTTTTTGAGGGTTAAAGAAAACATCACCACTATATGAAATATCCCCATTCAATGGCAATGAAAAGAATTTAGATATATTAGGAGCTTTATTTTTATCTATTACATCTGAAATTATTTTTTCAGAATTGCTCATATTACCTTCAAAGAATAATCCATCTGTCAATGTTAATTTGACTCCATTTTCTTTAGCAAAAGAAATATTGACATTTGCATCAACCCCAATTCCCTTATTGTTCATACCGATAAACACCTGCGGATTCAAAAATTCAAACTCCCCTTTTACTTCATCTAAGAATTCATTAGCAATCTTAAATGGATCTCCAGTAATTGCAATTGGAGTATTTCGCAAAATCTTACCTTTAACAACATTAAAAGAATAGTTTTTCAAAGCTACACTTAAGTCTAAATCAGCATTTTTATAAATCCCTGAAATTAACTTTACCTGAAATTCTAACTCCAACATATTTCCGCTGCCCACATTCAATTCTTTAGTGACACTTTCAATATCAGACACCCCGACACGACCGACCTGCCGAGTTAAAATACTTTTTCCTCCAATAAAAACTTCTACTTCATAAATTACATCATCCAATTTAGGAAAATTATATTCCATCTCCATGACCAATTCTATCGTATCTATCAAAGATTCTGCAAACTCTGCTGACAATGGTATTTCCTGCTGTACAGCATCCTTAAACGTACGAACACTTTCTTCTATAGCCTCTACTTGTCCGCCTTTCTCCTGCAACAACTCTTTTAATTTCGTTGGAATATTTAGTTGTTTATCAAATCTTATCGGCGCTCCCTCTAAACGGAATACCTCATCTAACTTCATATTGTAGATATCTTCCTCTGTGTATTTTATCACCAATATCGAATCAGTCCGATTTTCAGGATCGGGAATTTTTTGAATTGGAGATTTCTCTCCCTCAGATGTGTTTTGCAACAAATCCCACAAAGAAACATTTCCATAAGCAATGGCTCCATTTATTCCCGGCTTCCACTCACCCTCAATTTTATCAGACCATTTATCAGTATCAAACAAATCTGTCTCGCCACAAGAAGTGCAGCACAAAATGACAGAACATACAAAAGTCACACTTTTTCCTAAAAAAAATTTCATATCATTATATATTTACTTTTAATGTGCCAAATTGTGTTAAATATCAGAAAATATCAAACTTTTTTTGCCTATGTTTTTTGTTAAAATTCAATTTTAACGAAGAAGTCTATATTTTATCAGCGAACCGTCATCAGTACCTGTATAGAGATTAAATCCATCGCTATCTGAGAATGAAATTGAAAAGGGAGTATCTCCTGATATTGGAAATCCATCAGTCATTTCACCATTTGCTTTCAATAAAAATAGCTGTTTCAACACAGAACTACTCAACCCTATTCGCAAGTCATTACTTGAAAAACGATACAAATATGGATAACACAAACCTCCCTCATCCCAATGTTTCTTCAACACAAGACGTCCAGACATATCATATACAAACAATTCATTATTACTTGTCAGTATACATTCGTCACTACCGTCTCTATCAATATCCGCTACATTTACATCCACTTTATCTTGTATACCGCTAGCCAACTTTAATAATGTCACTTTTCCTGAAAAATCAACAGAATGAATGACACCTTCCAAACCTGCAAATACTAAACAACATGTATTTTTACTTCGAGACAAACAAACATCTACTTGATCAGGTAAATCAAAAACAGTAGAAACCATTACACGATCTTTCCCGCGTCTATCTAATATATACAATCGATATTTATCAGCATATACCAAATAATCTTTCCCATCTATTCTGAAATGATACACCTTTGACACGATTGATTTATCAGCTTTATTAGGTTGCCAACCACTTACAATATTCCCATTTAAATCATAAAGATATACCATACGATCCAAACAAGGTGCAAAAATCCGGTAGCCTTTATTATTATCATAATCAAATACCGTTATACCTTGCTTGCAATTCGATTTCAATTTTAAAGGAAAACGGCCTACAGCATTACCATTTCTATCTATCAAATAAATTGTTGACAATGTAGAAAATAAGTATTGTAATTTCCCATTTTTATATAAATCCACCTGAAAAATCTCACTATTGATCTTTTCATTTAAAGCCTGTTTCCAGATAATCCTTCCAGCATCATTAATTAAATAAATCGTATTATTATCATCTTGAACAAAGATCTCTCGACTACCATCAATATGATTCGTCACAATAACCGGCTTCATAGATATCTTACCATTCAGACGAGTTTGCCATAAAATGTGTGGACGCTCCATCTTTCGAATTGGCCTTGAACTTAACAACGTTGTATTATAAAGCAACTCTCCTTCATTCGACCACTGCATTACCAATGCAGGAAACACAGATAACTCCTCTAAATTTCTGCTCAAAAAATCTTTTGCTGGCCCTTTTGCCCAATTTTTATACATAGCTAACATCTCTGGCAAACAAGCAATATATGCAAAGTTATATTTATCCGAAAGCTTGCTTCTCAGATTCTTATACCAATCCGCTTCACTCAAAAAATTACCATGAACATAATTATTTATAAAAAATTCTACTGCTTTAGCCGTAGTCGCAAGCACTAGATAATTATCTTCAACCAACACATAATGTCCCTCAAAGCCATTAAATATCTCACCCCAGAACACTTCAGACAAATCAGAAACAGGTAAATGATAATAATCAAATGACTTTTCACGATCCACAACATAAACTTTTTTATACGACGACAACTTCGTATTGCTATACTGAGCGTAATTTATCAACATCCCTTCTAAAATATTCTTCACCAAACTTCCTGATTTCAAAGAAGCAATGACCAATCTATCCTCTTTATTCTCTATCTTGTCATTAGACAAGGTAGCTAATGCAAACTCTCCCTGTAACAATTTTCTCAACTCTTCCTCACACCCCTTCCCAAACATCCGCACATATTGTTGCTTTCTGGTAAATATCTTATCTTTTTTTCCTGTACTATAACGATAATTATCCAAAGCTACAAAGTAATCTTCTGTTTTACTTATATTTAAAAGACTTAAAGCTACGATATTCTCAGGAACTATTTTATCTATAGACACATTTTGAGGCTGTTGCTTTGCAAATACTTGAAAATATGACTTGTCAAACTCTCCATATTCCATAAAACCATTTAATAAAACTCCATCCTCAGAAAAATCACCATCCAATGCACCCCATTTAAACAAATGAGTTATATCAAGATTTGGAAAAATTTTCCTTACTTCAAACCAAGCCGGCAACACTCCGGTAAACATCTCTGTATTCATGAAAACATTTATGCCTGCTACTGCTGAAAAATACTTATCAACATTACGGAATTGATGCTGAATCACTTCTCCTGAAGTTTCTAGGTCATATTGTTTTAAACCATCCTCGACGTATATATCTGAATCAGACAACAACACAATGCTTCCACAAACTGCAAAAAAGACATGCTTTTTACCATCATTTAAAGCATATATCTTATGACGGTCATACTTACGTATCTTCTCTGCACCTTTAGCAAATACCCGATTCAAATACTCTGGTATACTATTTCGAGACAAAACTTCTGATATGTCCATCACATAAAGAGAAGTTAGTTCTTTTTTCCCCTGTATTCTTACGGCCAACACATAAGGATATTTTTTTACAAGTCCTGACATTCTTAAAGAATCAGCCACCCTTACCAATAGCTGAGAATGATATCGCTTCAACTCATCAGCCAACTTTTGCTTCACGGCAGTCGCTAATTCAGGCTCAGCATTAATCGCCAAAACAAAAGCAGAATTGTAAGGAATAAAGGCGTCTTTATTTACCCGCACTTTTTCTTCTTCTTGAAGATACCAAATCCCCAAGCCGATTACTCCAACAAACAACAAAGCACCCAAAGACAAAAGAATTCCTTTTTTCATAATTTCATTCTACAAAAAAAACAAATAGGCTATTACTTAGCAAAATTACAGAAAAACTTTAATAACCAAAACAGAAAAATCTATCTTTGTAACCAGACATTTTATCACTATGGAAATAGACTCATTACTAAAACAAACATCTTTTTGCAACAGTGATCTTGTATCTCTTTTAACTTGTACAAACCAAGCAGAAGAGCAACTTTTTGCATATAGCAAATATATACGAGATACCACTATTGGCTATTCTGTACACATGCGTGGACTTGTTGAAATATCCAACATATGCATTAAAGATTGTCTTTATTGCGGTATCAGACGTTCTAATAATCATGCACAACGCTATTCCCTAACCGATGAAGAAATACTAAATGCAGCATCATTCGCCCACCGATATCAATATGGATCTATTGTCTTACAAGGCGGAGAGCGCAAAGACAAGGCATTTACAGAACGTATAGAACAGTTATTACTAAAAATAAAAAAACTAAGCAACAACACCTTGGGCATCACCCTCTCATTAGGAGAACAAAACAAAGAAACACTACAACGGTGGAAAGACGCCGGAGCACATCGTTATCTACTCCGCATCGAAACATCTAATGAAAAACTTTATCAGAAGATACATCCGAAAGATGAATTGCATAATTTTCACACACGTCTAGAATGCATCCACTTACTCCAAGAATGTGGCTATCAGACAGGGACAGGCGTAATGATAGGACTCCCTGATCAAACAATAGAAGATCTTGCCAATGATCTATTATTCCTAAAAAACATTGACGTTGACATGGTCGGAATGGGCCCTTATCTCGAGCATCATGAAACTCCACTTTGGGAGAAAAGAAACCAGCTTCTAACCCCCAAGCAACGCTTACAATTAGGCCTGCATATGGTAAGTTGTTTACGTATACTCATGCCAGATATCAATATAGCAGCAACAACAGCCCTCCAAGCTATCGACCCTTATGGTCGTGAAAAAGCTCTTGAAATTGGAGCAAATGTCATTATGCCAAACATTACACCTTTAACAAATCGAGCAAATTATCAATTATATGAAAACAAACCCGGCATGGATGAAGGTGCAGAAGAATCTACCCAACGCCTAATAGAAAGTGTACGCAAGAGTGGATGCCAAGTACAACTTGCATCATGGGGAGATTCTCAACATTTTTTCAAACGTAGCAACTGATTCGCTAAGCCCCTGGCAACATTGCGCGGATAGGCCCAAAAGCAGATAATATAACCAAACCTCCCAATATGGTAATAATTACTCCTGATACGCGATTAATCGTTATCAAAACACGCAAACGAAATTTTTTACGGAAAATATTCACCAAAGTAGAAAGAGTATACCACCACAATCCTCCCCCAATAACAATACCAGACAATACAAAAAGCTCAATTCGAATAGACGGATCATCCCCAAAAACTGAAGCCCCAGCAAATACTGCCATAAACACCACAATGGCAACAGGATTAGAAACCGTTAAAAAAAACAACGTTAAAAAATCCCCCAACAAACCAGTCTTAGAAACTCGTTTTTTAGTGCGAATTTGTTTTAAAGGATTGCCAAAATAAATAGTCAAACCGACAATTATCAAAAAGATTCCACCGATTATCTGCAACAGCAATTCATGAGTCTGGATGGTTGTCACCACAAAACCCAAACCAAATGCTGCCACTGTTGCATAAAACAAATCAGCAAATGCTGCCCCCATCCCAGCAACAAAACCAGCGAGAGCTCCTTTTTGCAAAGTTTTCTGAATAATCAATACCCCCATAGGCCCCAATGGAACCGACACCATCAAACCTATCAAGATACCACGAAATATATAAATAATATCATACATATGCCTCTATTTATCATTAAACCTCTAAATTCTCTTGAGAGAAACGGCTCATTATAGTATCATCGTTTATTTCCTTTGATAACGATTCGATTGTATTCATCGGAACATCAAACAAATCCAAAATCAATAATCCATCCAAACACATATTGAATTTAGGATCTATATTAAATCCTATTATTTTACCATTCAGGGATATATATTTCTTTAACAATACTGGCAGTTTATCATTCGACGGTTCGATATCTCCAATAAATTTATCCAAAGTCGAAATATTATCTCGCGAAGCGTCCACCATCACATCAACCCCTGGATCATGGGTCTTTACCTGATATTTACACCGAGGAGCAATGCAATTGGCCAATTCATGATCCCAATGATTCCTCTTAATAAATTTCATAATCAGCTCCTTCGACACCTCCGAATATTTTCCACTGATAGTTACAGGACCTATTAAATAACGATATTCAGGATTTTTAATCAGAAAATAAAGAATACCTTTCCACAGCATAAATAATGGCAATGGTTTCCGTTGGTACTCTTCTACAATAAACGAACGCCCTAATTCTATTGATTCATATAAAACGGGTAATATCTCCTTACGTATTTTAAATAGAGTATTTATATAAAAACCTTTAACACCATATCGATCTATGATTTCCTTACCTTTACCAACGCGATATGCCCCTACAATCTTATTTGCTTCATCATCCCAAATAAACAAATGATAATAGTATAAATCAAATTCATCCAAGTCGATACTACGATTAGTTCCCTCTCCTACAGCCCTGAAAGTAACTTCACGCAAACGACCAATTTCATTCAATATATTGGGAATTTTCATTGTAGGAGCACAATATATTGAATAATTTTTCATAGAAAAAAGCAAATAATCCTCCCTTATTTTATCCAATTCATGCAACTGCACTTCCACCGGATTTGCTTTTGCCAAGGGTTCTATCTTCCTTTCTGCCCGTTGCGACTTGACAAAAAACTTTTTCACCTCTAATGATGAACCTAACAAATAAGTCTTCGCACGCAAAAACTTTCCATACTGTCTTAAATCAGTAAACGAATTTTGTATGTCGACAGAAATAGGCGAACCGATTCGCAATTTTATAACTCGATTTTTTTTATTCAATAATTCAGACGGCAACCGTACCGTTCTCAACATCGGATGAATCATTCCCAATACCTGAAACAACAAACTATTAGATCCCTTAAAATAAATAGGAATCACAGGTACATTAGCCCTACGAATTAATTTCAAAACCGACTGGCTCCACTCTTTATCCTCAACAGAATTAGAATCAGCCTGATATGCAGACACTTCTCCCGCCGGGAATAGGCCCAATGGTTTACCCTCAGACAAATGGCGCAGTGCCTCTTTCAAACCTCCTGCACTAGAAATATCCTTACGATGTTCAAAAGGATTTACTCCCAAAAAATAATCTTTAATAGGGACTATCTTTTTCAATAAAAAATTAGCCATCACTTTGTAATCAGGACGAACCTTTGATAATAATTTTATCAAAATTATTCCGTCTAATCCTCCAAAAGGATGGTTAGATATCGTTATGAAGCTACCTGTCGCAGGTATTTTCTGTAAATCTTCTTCATTAATTTCTATCGTCACCCCTAATGCTTCTATTAAACGCTCCAAAAATTCTTGAGGATCATCATTATAAACATCCGCATACAACTTGTTTATTTTATTTAAACGCATAATATGCATAACAAATTTAGCAACTAAGCCACCCCCTAAATTTCCTCCAAAACGATCTAGTTTGGAAGCTTTTAATATATCACTTGATTCTATTAAATTCATAACTTCATCGTATAACTATATCCCTAATTACACACTTGCCGACACGTTCATTCAACGCTCTCACCAACCCTTCTTTAACCATCGAAATCTCATTTTTTACAACCGCAGAATTAAAAGTAACAAACAATATGCCATCCACAATATTCAAATGTTTTGTCCGAGAAGCAATCATCTGCCCAACTACTTCCGGCCAAATTTGAGAAACTTCATACTCTTTAAATTTTTGCTCCAACCCCATATTGCGAAGCACTTGCTCCACTAATTCATCAATTGTTTTAGTTTTCCCTTCTTTCATATAGGATGCAAATATACCAATTTTAAAAATTAATTTCCCCCTTGTCTACATAAAACAAGCGATAGTCCACCTGCTGCTCTTTCAAAATCTCATCTAAATGCTCTCGGTTCGTATCCGTAATAAATATTTGTCCAAATATTTCACCACTAACAATCCTAATAATCTGCCTCACTCTATCTGCATCCAACTTATCAAATACATCATCCAACAACAACAAAGGCTTCACCATTCCAACTCGATACAACCAATCATATTGAGCCAACTTCAATGCCACTAAAAAAGTTTTTTTCTGCCCCTGCGAACCGATTTTTTTGACGGGATACCCTCCAATATGCAAGGAAAGATCATCTCTATGTATCCCCGTTGTTGTATATGTTAACATACAATCCTTCTTTATATTGTCATGCAATGCCTCCAATAATCCGCCACTTTCAACTGACGCCTTATACCCAAGTTCCACCGACTCCCGCTTCAAAGATAATTCTTCATAATACATTTGAAATACTTCGCGAAATTCTTTCAAGAATTCTACTCGTTTTTGTAATATCTTCTCTCCATATTCTGCCAATTGGTCATTCCAAATCTCCAAACTATCCAAGTCTATTATTCTACCGGCATTCATTTTTAACAATGAATTACGTTGTACTAAAGCCTTATTATATCTTATTAAATTTTGAAGGTATCCACTATCACACTGACTAATAATTCCATCAACCAAACGACGACGTTCCTCACTACCTCCATCAATTAAAGAAGAATCTTCTGGAGATATCATCACCAATGGCAACAGACCTATATGCTCTGACAGTTTAGAATAAGACTTTTGATTCTTTTTAAAAATTTTCTTTTGTCCCCTCTTTACTCCACAATA
>OGQF01001930.1_pt1 | contig 12866 bp, 12 predicted proteins | sample 1553141 | NCBI WGS metagenome assembly OGQF01 (sample SAMEA2580005, study PRJEB22360) | human gut metagenome | biome: human gut; feature: human-associated habitat; material: faeces | place: Denmark | collected 2008/2010
CGCCCGTCTCGCCGAAGGCGACGACGAGGACGTCGTCGGCCTCGAATCTCTTGGCGTCCTCCCTGTAGGAGGCGGCCTTGCGGGCGACCTCGGGCAACGCGCGGGCCCAGGCCTCCCAGTCGCGTGCGAGCCAGGCGGGGTAGAGGTCCTCGATCACGGCGACGACGTCGCCGTGGGGCGCCTCGGGCCAGCGGCCCGTGTCCCTGCCGATGCGTTCGATGAGGATGCCTGCGGCATTGGCGAGGCCGCGGACAGGGGCGTCGTCGGAGGCGACGCTGCGGATGAGCGTGGGCGGGAAGAAGAGCTCCTCGTGTCCGCCGCCCGAAATCCAGAGGGCGTCGATGGCGTGCCTGCCTGCGGCGCGGCGGGCGGCGTTGACGGGATGGTCGGCGAGAATGGCGCGGACCTCCCGAAGGAGCCCCTTCACCTCTTCGGCGGCCTCGCCCTCGACGGGCGCCTCGTCGAGCATGAGGCCCGGGAGCGCCATGGCGGGCGCCGTGGTGACGGCCCAGTCCTCGCGACGCGTCAGGAACCAGCTCGTGTCCCAGATCTGAACGCGAAGGCCCGCCTTCAGGAAGACGGGCTCGATGGCGAACGTGAGCTCCATGAATTCGCGCTCCTCGAGTTCGGGGCGTTCGGCGAGAACGCGGCCGTTTTCGAGCGAGAGCGGCGTGAGGCACCAGAGTTCGGGCGCCTGCTCGCGGCCTCCGAGGGAGAGCCAGCGCCAGGGCGCCTCATGGGGCGTGGAATTGCGGCGCGTGATCACGCGCCAGAGCCAGGACAGGTGCGGGGCGCGGCGGTAGCAGCCTGCGTCGAGCACCTGTGCGACGACCTGTCCCGCGCCTTCGCCGAGGCTCGAGAGCGCACGGGCGGACGCCTCGGGGAGCGAGGACAGGATGCGCTGCGCCTCGCCTTCTGGCAGGCGGGTGCCGGGAATGAGAATGAAAGCTTTCGACATAGTTTGAGCATTGTAACGGGAGGAGGACAGGCTAGAATGGAAACCTTCCCAACTCCTCACCTTGTCAGCCCGTGAAAATTCCGTTTGAACTGACCATCGGCCTCACCTACACGCGAGCCGGACGCAGGGGACGCCGCAAGGACCGCTTCCTTTCGTTCATCTCCGGCATGTCCGTCGCATCGATCGCGCTCGGCGTGGCCGCGCTCATCATCGTGCTCTCCGTCATGAACGGCTTCCAGAAGGAGGTCCGCGACCGCATGCTCGGCGTCATCCCGCACATCGAGATCACGAACGGCACGGGTCCCATGACCGACTGGAGGAGCGTCGCCGACGACGTCATGAAGAATCCCGAGGTGGTTGCGGCCGCTCCCTACGTGCAGGGCCAGGGCCTGCTCAACTCGGGCAGCGTCGTTCGCGGCGCGATGGTCAAGGGCATCGATCCCGAGACGGAACCCGGCGTGAGCGACATCTCGCAGCACCTTGAGCGCGTCGAATCGCTCGACGTCCTCAAGCCCGGCAGCTTCGGCATCCTGCTCGGACGCGACCTCGCCCATGCGCTGCGCGTGCGCCCCGGCGACCGCGTCTCGATGATGGTGCCGCAGGGCAGCGTCACGCCCGCAGGCCTCGTGCCCCGCATGAAGCAGTTCACGGTGCTCGGCTACCTGTCTTCGGGCCACTATGAATATGACAGCACGATGGCGCTCGTCAACATGCAGGACGCCGCCGTGCTCTTCCGCACGGGCGGTCCCCAGGGTCTTCGCGTGCGCGTCACCGACATGGATCTTGCGCCCGCCGTCGCCCGCTCGCTCGTCAGGACGCTGCCGCCCGGCGCCTACGCCTCCGACTGGTCGAGGCAGAACCGCACCTGGTTCGCGGCCGTTCAGGTCGAGAAGCGCATGATGGGCATCATTCTCTTCCTGATCGTCCTCGTGGGCGCCTTCGGACTCGTCTCCTCGCTCGTGATGACCGTCAAGGAGAAGCAGGCCGACATCGCCATCCTCAGGACGCTCGGTGCGAGCGAGGGCGCGATCATGCGCATCTTCGTCATCCAGGGCACGATCGTCGGCATCGTCGGCGTGGCCTTCGGCGTCGCATCGGGCCTGCTTGTTGCCGAGAACGTCGGCGCGATCGTGAGCACGATCGAGGGGATTTTCAACGTCGAGTTCCTCCCGAAGTCGATCTACTTCATCTCCGACATGCCGTCCGATCCGAGGATGTCCGACATCATTCCGATCGCGCTCTTCTCCTTCCTGCTGAGCCTCGCGGCCACGCTCTATCCGAGCTGGCGCGCGGCCCGCACCCAGCCTGCGGAGGCACTTCGCTATGAATAAGGAACTTGCCGTCGAGGTCTCGGGCCTCGTCAAGGTCTATCACGACGGCGACCATCCCGTCCCCGTCCTCTCCGACGTCACCTTCAGCGTGGCCCGCGGGGAGACCGTCGCGATCCTCGGCTCGTCGGGCTCGGGCAAGTCGACCCTGCTGCACGCCGTGGGCGGGCTCGACACGATCGATTCGGGCGAGGTCCGCGTGGCGGGCACGAGCCTCTCGGGGCTTTCCCAGAAGGCGCTCGGCGAGCTTCGCAACCGCTCGCTCGGCTTCGTCTACCAGTTTCACCACCTCCTGCCCGAATTCACGGCGCTCGACAACGTCGCAATGCCGCTCTGGATCCGCAGGGAGGATCAGGAGGCCTCGAGAGAGGAGGCGCGCAGGATGCTTGAGGCCGTGGGGCTCGGCCACCGCCTGCAGCACCTGCCCTCGCAGCTCTCGGGCGGCGAGCGCCAGCGCGTCGCCATTGCACGCGCCATCGTCACGAAGCCCGTCTGCATTCTCGCCGACGAGCCGACGGGCAACCTCGACAAGGCGACCGCCCAGGACGTCTTCGACATCTTCCTCAAGCTCGCGCGCGACGAGGGCACGGCCATCGTGATCGTCACGCACGACGAAGGACTTGCGGCCCGCTGCGACCGCATCCTCAGGCTCGACGCGGGCGTCATCAGGGAGGCCTGACCTTGCTGGGACTCGTCGACACGCACTGCCATCTGCAGGCGCCGGCCTTCGAGGCCGATCTTGCGGAGGTGGTCGCGCGCGCCCGCGCCGCGGGTGTTGCGGACATGGTGGTGTGTGCGGGCGGCCCCGACGACTGGGAGAGGACCGCCTGCGTCGCCCGTGAGCACGGGCTTGCCTACATGCTCGGCATTCATCCGCTCCTCGTTCCCAAGGCGCATGAGGAAGACCTCGAGAGGCTCTCGGCGCTCGCCGAGGCATCGATGGCCGATCCGCACTTCATCGGGATCGGCGAGATCGGACTTGAGGGGCTCGTCATGACGATCGACGCACGTCAGGAGCACTTCTTCAGGGAGCAGCTCAGGATTGCGGCCCGCCTCGACCTGCCGTGCTCCATTCACGTGCGAAAGAGCGCCTCGAGGCTCCTCTACCATCTGAGGCGCATCCGCGTCACGGGCGTCGTCCATGCGTTCAACGGCTCGGATGCCGAGCGGGACGCCTTCCTTGCGCTCGGCCTCAAGCTCGGGTTCGGCGGCGCCGCCACCTACGAGGGGAGCCTGAGGATCAGGCGGCATCTCGCCGAGGTGCCTGCGGACGCCTTCGTGCTCGAGAGCGATGCGCCCGACATGCCCTCGTCGGCCCGAAGGGACTCCGGAGACCTGAGGTCGGAGCCCGCCGACGTCGCCCAGACGGCCTCGCTTGCCGCCCGGCTTCGCGGCGTCACTAGGGATGAACTCTTATTTCAGTCAATCCAAACCACACAAGCCGCGTTTAAGCGGCTCAAGCTGCGCCAACTTCGTTAAGATGGGCTGAGTACCCCAAAAATGGAGGCGAATTGCTCATGAAAACGAAGGACATACTCGTCTCGATCATCGGGCTCGACGAGCCCGGCATCGTGGCCGCGACGGCGGAGACGCTGACAAGGCTCGGCTGCAACATCGAGCAGATGACTCAGACGACCCTCAGGGATCAGTTCACGGCCGTGTACCTCGTGAACAAGCCCGAGGACATTGAAAACAAGAACATCCAGCTGGAGATCCAGACCGCCTACGATGCGAAGAAGTTCCATCTGACGGTTTCGATCCGCGACGTGGAGACGGCCGAAGGCAAGGCCGCCGCAGGCGAGCCCTTCATCGTCAGCATCTGGGGCCACGACCGCAACGACATCATCGCCACCTTCGCCCGCATCTTCGCGGAACAGCGCATCAACGTCGAGGGCCTCAAGGCCTTCCGCATCGAGGACGACCAGAGCCTTCAGGTCTTCGAGGTCGTCATCCCCGAGCAGGTCGACACCCGCTCCCTGCACCGCATCATGGGCGAGCGCGCCAAGCGCATGGGGCTGAGGCTCTCCATGCAGCACGCCGCCATCTTCGAAGCCATTCACCGCGTCCGTGTGGTTTGAGACGAAAGGAAAGCTAAAACATGTTGACTGATTCTGAAGTCCTTGCGACTTTGTCCATGCTTCGTTCTGAACACCTCGATGTCAGAACCGTCACGATGGGTATCTCGCTCTTCGACTGCGCGGCCCCCGACTTCGACACGTTCGCCTACAAGGTCCGCAGCAAGATCCTCAGGAACGCCGAGAAGCTTGTTGAAACCTGCGACATCGTCGGCGACCGCTACGGCATTCCCGTCGTCAACAAGCGAATTTCGGTGAGCCCGATGGCCACCGTCTGCGCGGGCTTCACGCGCGACCAGATGGTCGAGGCGTGCCGCGTGCTCGACGACTGCGCCAAGGACGTGGGCGTCGACTTCATCGGCGGCTTCGGTGCGCTCGTTGAAAAGGGCATGACGCCCGGAGAACGCAACCTCATCGACGCGCTTCCCGAGGCCCTTGCCACCACGGACCGCATCTGCTCCTCGATCAACGTGGGCTCGACCAAGGCCGGCATCAACATGGACGCCGTGAAGCTCATGGGCGAGCGCATCCTCGACGTGGCCGCGGCCACGGCCGACCGTGACGCCATCGGCTGCGCCAAGCTTGTCGTCTTCTGAAACATTCCGCAGGACGTGCCGTTCATGGCGGGCGCCTACCTCGGCGTGGGCGAGCCCGACGTCGTGATCAACGTGGGCGTCTCGGGTCCAGGCGTCGTCAAGAAGGCGCTTGACCGCGCCTTCGAGGCCAAGGGCGACTACCTCACGATCACGGACGCCGCCGAAGTCATCAAGCACACGGCCTACAAGGTCACCCGCGTGGGTGAGATCATCGGCAACGAGGTCGCCCAGCGCCTGAATCTGCCGTTCGGCGTGGCCGACCTCTCCCTGGCGCCGACGCCCGCCGTGGGCGACAGCGTGGGCGAGATCTTCCAGACGATGGGCCTCTCCTCGATCGGCGCTCCCGGCACGACGGCCATTCTGGCCATGCTCAACGACGCCGTGAAGAAGGGCGGCGTCATGGCCAGCTCCAGCGTGGGCGGCCTCTCGGGCGCTTTCATCCCCGTGTCCGAGGACGCCGGCATGATCGCCGCCGTCGAGGCCGGCGCGCTTTCGCTCGAGAAGCTCGAAGCCATGACCTGCGTGTGCTCCGTTGGCCTGGACATGATCGCCATCCCCGGCGACACCCCGGTCGAGACCATCGCCGGCATCATCGCCGACGAGATGGCCATCGGCGTCATCAACAACAAGACCACGGCCGTCCGCGTGATTCCTGCCATCGGCAAGGGCGTGGGCGACTGCGTCGAGTACGGCGGCCTGTTTGGCCGTGCGCCCATCATGCCGGTGAACCCCAACGCCGGCACCGTGCTTGCCCACCGTGGCGGACGCTTCCCGGCGCCGCTGAACTCGCTGAAGAACTAGCTGAGGGGTTCGGGCGAGGAGCCCCGGGGAGGGCAAATATATAAGGTCGCCTGCTCGGACAGTCCTGACTCGCACGGAGAGCACATTAAGTGCTCTCCGGCTCGTGCGGAACTCGCGATCGACCTTATATATTTGCCCTCCCCGGGGCTCCCGCACAACGGGACCTCAGTTGGGTTCTATCCCGTATGGCAGTCGCTTCGCTCCTGCCCGCCTTGGTTGTAAGGGCGGTTTGGCGTTGGAACGGTTCTTTCTGATATATGCTGGTTGCGGCTCTTCTTTTAGGAGGAGTCGCTTTTTTGTTGCTAGGAGGTTGGCCCGTGGTTGATGGGGATGCTCGCTCTGAGCTTCTTTCTGTTGATTGGAATCAGGAGTGGATGCGTCTGCAAGCTGATCGGCGGCGGGCTGATGATTCTTTTGAGTGGGATAAAAGGGCTCGGCATTTTCGGCCGCTTGAGACTGCTCCGTATGCCCGAGATTATATAAAGCTGTTGGCGTTAAAGCCTGGTGAATCCGTGCTGGATATGGGGTGTGGGGCTGGGTCGATTGCTATTCCGCTTGCTCAGGCTGGGCATCCTGTGATTGCTGCCGACTTCTCCCCCGCTATGCTGGGCACGCTTGATGCCGGCATTGAGTATTACGGGCTCGAGGGGCGCATAACGCCGCTTGAGCTTGCTTGGGATGATGATTGGGATTTGGTTGGACCGGTCGCGAAAGCGGTGGATGTTGCCTTTGCCAGTCGGTCGGTTACGACGACCAATCTAAAAGGCGCGCTTGCCAAGCTTGATCGTACGGCTCGTCGGCATTGTGCTGTCACGATGGTCGCCAACTCCAGCCCGCGCTATGACCTGCACCTGATGAACGCCATCGGTGCCTCGGTTACCTGCAGTAATGGCTTTGTGTATGCTTTTAATATCCTCATTCAGATGGGTGCCCTGCCGCAGGTTACGTACTTTGAATCGCCTCGTCGCGATACCTTCGATAACCTTGAAGCGGGCGTAGCAGATTTTTCCCGTATGCTCGAGCATGGCAACGAGGATAAGGTCGACCGTCTGCGCGACTACATCGCCCAGCACATGATTGGGAACCCCCATGCCGGTGAGCCGGGCTCCAAGGGCGTGCCGCAGGGGCGCTATATGCTCGATCATGTCCGCAAGGTTCGTTGGGCGTTTATTGCATGGGAGCCGGTCTCTGCGCCCAGCTCATAGCCTGTTCGCAGCCCGCACCGCCCACTCACTCGGCATCCGCATTCTTTTTGAACTGGGCAAACGCGCCCCACACCGCGCCGTTCCTGCGCTATCGTGGGACAGCTCACGTAGATTAAGGCCCCGTCGTGGGGCGCCCCATACATAGAAAGCGAGAACCCATGGCACTGACAGGAGCACAGGTCAAGCAGCTTCGCAGCATGGCCCATCACCTCAACCCCGCCATCATCATCGGCAAGTCCGACGTCAACGAGGGCACCGTCGAGCAGACAGTCGCCTATCTGGAGAAGCACGAGCTCGTTAAGTGCTCTGTGCTGGACGGCTCCAGCCTTTCTGCCCGCGAGGCCGCCGAGGAGCTCGCCGAGCGTTGCCACGCCGAGGTCGTCCAGGTCATCGGCCGCAAGTTCTCGCTGTATCGCGAGTCCTCGCGCAAGGACATCGAGAAGATCAAGCTCGTCTAAGAGTCAATGATCCGGCGAGCCAACATATAGCAAGCTTACAGGTGCCCAAGTACTTCGGGCGCCCGTTTTTTATCGCTCGACCAGCACGCGGTTGAGCCGACCCTCCACCAAGCGCTCGTATAGACGCCGCGTCTCGGGCTCGGGCACGCCATTGACCTGCTCCCTCAGGTGGTGCATATGCCCGCTGTACAGCTCGACGATATCGCGCCGCCGCCCCGCCGCGCTGTAGACGCGCATGGCGCAGCGCACCATATCCTCACGCGACGTTTCCTGCCGAAGCCCCGACTCCGCCAGCCAAATCGCCGACTGCAGATCGTTTTCTTCTAGAGCGGCATTTGCTCCCTTAATCATGCAATCGATGTACTTTGACTGCATAATGCGTCGCATACGCAAAAAGTAGGTGGGATTACAGCCATTGGGGACATACAGCGGTCCGGCATAAAGTTGCTCAATCTTAAGGCACAACTCGACCAGATGGGGCCCGCGCGCACCCGTGCGATTTCCCAAAACCTCGCGGCTTATCTGGTCAAACAGCCGTACATCGGTCTTGACGTAGTCGCCGTTGAGTCCGATGCATTCATTTTGGATGAGCACACACGACTTGCCGTCTGGCGTCGGCCCCAAAGCCGACCGCAAGCGCGATATCGTCGAGTACAGATTGTTGCGGGCGCTATTGAACTCGGCATGGGGCCACAGCTCCATGGCCAGCGTCTCACGATCGACGAGCGCATCCATGCCCAGCGCAAGCCGCTCGGCAAGCGTCGCCGCCTTCTTGCGGCGCCACATTTTGTCCGTGATGGGAAACCCGTCGCGCTCGGCGCGAAACGCACCAAACATGCGAATCTCGATATGGTCGATGGTATCAACGGCTTCAGCCTCGCCGGCCTGGAACAGACGCTCGCCCTCCCCTTCCAAATCGTCGCGCAGCGAGTACCGCGACAGCTCGCGCACGGGAAGCTTCTTGCGTATCCTGCCCGCCGGCTCGCCCAGACAATGCATGGCAAGGCGCGCAAAGAGCCGATACGATGGCTCTAGAATCCCCGCACGATTCATGGACATCCAGGCCGCAAGGTCGCTGTCTCGGCCCGCACAGGCCAAATGCAGCGCCACCATCCAGGCCTCCGCTCCACCAACCTGCGTCTGGCTTATATCGAGCAACTCCGCTTCCTCGCGCACCGAAACCATCGAGGTGTTACGTAGATATGCCGCGCGCTCCAGCAGCAATGCGTTATCGCGCATGTACGCAATCGACTCCTCGGCAAGTTTGAGCACTTGGACCGCACGGAACTTTGCATTGACCGGCCGTCCCTCTGCCAGCGACTGCCAGCCTTCTAGCAACAGGCCAAACAGCTGAATCTGGTTGTCGCGCATGCGCACGGCAAAACGATCGAGCTCGTTGAACGCCGCATCGTCGGTTACCGGCAAGCCGGAAAGGAGCCGCCGTGCCGCCAACACCATGCGCACCCAGATAGCCATCGCCTTAAGCCCACGTACGTCGAGCGCCTCCCGCACCACCGTCATCTCGTCGTCGCGCTCGTCGGTTCCCGCAAACGACCCGTCAAAGAGCTCCACCAGCATACTATCGGCCCGTATAACAATCCCCGCGATGTCGAGCTCGCAGTCGTAGGCCTTGCTCGTTTTGAGCTGCTGTAGAACGCCGCCGTCATCTCCCCGCTCGGTCAGGCAGCGCTTGACCTCGATATGCGCGGACAGCATGTCGAGTGCGGTGTGGGACGTCTCTATTTCTGGCACGGCCAGGTTCGTAGGAAGCCCAAGCCCGTTGTCCCCATAGCAAACAGCCGTCAGCGCCTGGGCCACCCTCCATGAAACAGGGTCTATTTCGCAGGCCGCCCGTTCGCCCCCGCGTTCGACGACCGATGCCATATAGCGAGCGAGCTTTGTATTGGACACGCTGACCGCTGCCAGATATACGCCAAGCGCTTCGGCAGGCGTTGGCTCTGGAGCCGGATCGTCGGCATCGATCGTGCCCAGCGCCGCTCGGCAGATATCGGCCCCGTGCCCCGTCAGAGCCAGATCGACCCCATACTGCCCAGCAAGTTCAAGGACCGCTTCACGGTCCAAAAAGGCGTCCGCCAGGCCCATCGCCGCATCGCATCGGCCCGCCTTAAGCAAAATCCGGGCCGCCCTCGGAACAAGTTCGGGGCGGACCTCGGCCACCAACTTACGCAAGCGCAAGCGTCCGTTATCCTCCGTGCCCAGACACGTAAAACTCCGCTCGGCGGGATCCAAGCCAAAGATCGGGTAGTCGCGCACAAAATAGGACTGGTCGACCATCGACAGCCTCACCCCACAGGCCTCGAGTTCTGCGATATTGCCCTCGCCCATCAAAACCATGAGACATGCCACGCAAAACAGCGCATTATTGTCGAGCGAAGCCAGATCGACAAGTGCCGCGCCATATACGTTGACAATCTCGTTTTCGAGCAGACCGGCTACGTCACCTTGGCCATACAGACCCGTCTGCAATGCCGAAACGAGCTCGGGCACGCCCTGCGTGAGCTGATAAAAGTCGAGCGATGTGCTGATCGAAAACGCCGATGCCCACGCCGAATACTCATAGGCATGCACCTTGAGCATCTGCGCGTTGATCTTAACCGAATCGCCCAGCCCATGAATCAGCTGACGATTTGAAGGACGGCAGGAGATAAAGACCCCTACCCCCATAGCGCGCAGGCCGCGAATCCTGTCGATGAGGTCTTCGGTATCGTGCTGATCGAGGTTTGGCACATTATCAATCGCGATAAGGGAGTGCGGTTTGTCTTTGAGTTCTTCGATAACCACCTCGAGCTGCATAAACACCTCGCGCCCAGTGGCGCGATCGGCCTCGATAATCCGCACGGGACCTCGAGTCGGGTCGCATTTAACCTCATGGGTGTACTGCAGCAGCACCGAGGTCTTCCCAAACCCGTCGGGCGCATAAAGAACCACGATGCCGGCCTTTCGGCCCTTGGCGATAAGCTCATTCATCAAGCGTTCGCGTCGCACCATATAGCCTCCGCCCAGCGGCATCAGCTCGAGGTCGTCTATACCGCTCAAATCGTTTACCATGCCCGCTCCTCAACTCGACCGTATGGACACTGTAGCCGCAAGACCATACAAGCCGCGCTATGAATAGAGCGACCTTGTGTTTTAGGTTGTCTTTTGGTACGCAAGCGGCAAGTTTTTGTACAGCGAGGGCCGATTGTTATTAATCCCCCGACTAATCGGTCTTTAAGCAGGTAAATGAGCTTGTCAGCTTGTCCCATCTAAGCGGCAGTGTAACGCAGATGAACAAGGTTCAGCTATGTCATTCAACTCGCCTAGCACCCGCTACCGTCTACGACCTTCTAGTGGCATTTTTGCATAGAATCTGATATAGAATGAATCAAGCTGTTGGGCATCCGGCATTCGTCAAGTTTGCGGCAAGATTTTGGTCAAGTGGGCGAAAAGGGATAGCAAAAAGGCCCCCGCAAAGCGGAGGCCTTAGGCAAGGCTATGTCGAGCTGCAGGATTCGCGCTACTCGCAGAGCGAAAGGGCGGCCTCGTCGGCAACGACAACGCAGTTGGTGTGCAGCTGCAGGATCGAAGCCGGGCACTCGGGCGTAACCGGACCATAGCACATGTCATGCACGGCCTGAGCCTTGGCCTCGCCGTTGGCGACGACCAGGATCATGCGGGCATACATGATGGTCTGGGTACCCATGGTGTAGGCCTGGCGGGGCACATCATCGATGCTGTCAAACAGGCGGCTGTTGGCCTGAATGGTGCTCTCGGTCAGATCGACGCAGTGCGTACCCTTGGAGAAGTGGTCATCGGGCTCGTTGAAGCCAATATGACCGTTATTACCAATGCCGAGCAGCTGCAGATCGGGGTAACCGGCGGCAGCGACGATCTTGTCGTACTCGGAGCAGGCAGCAGCGGCATCGGGGTTGGAGCCATCGGGCACGTGCGTGTTGTTCAGATCGATATTGATGTGATCGAAGAAGTTCTCGCGCATAAAGTAGTGATAGCTCTGGGGATCGTCGTGCGAAAGACCACGATACTCGTCCAGGTTATAGGTGCTGACCTCGGCAAAGTCAATGTCGCCCTTCTCGTACCAAGCAGCGAGCTGTTTGTAAGCGCCAATCGGGGTGGAGCCGGTGGCAAGACCCAACACGCAATCGGGCTTGAGGATAACCTGAGCCGAGATGATATTAGCGGCCTTGCGGCTCATATCCTCGTAGTCTTTAGCTTTAATGATTTTCATTACGCGTCCTTTCTCGTACAAGAGAGGCAAGGCTCCCCTTACAAGCACTTGCCCGCGGCCCGCGTCGGCCGCAACCAACGTGTGCGGCCACCAGGGCGAGGTCGCGTAATATATGTGTCTCGTGTCTAACCGCGTCGAGGCCCCTGCCCGTCCACGGTGACCCAAAGCTGTTTAGCCTCGGACGTTTCCCATCTTGCCACGGAGGGCGCCCTCTTTCAAGGGTGCCCTCCGTAAACGTGTTTGAATTGTAGGCTAAAGGCCAAGCGGAGCGACTAGCGCTCACGCGCGACGATAAGCTGGTCCATCTCCTCGACATGCTCGCCAACGGAACCCTTGATGCTCGAGAACTCAACGGAGTTACACACCAAGATGGGAACCGTCACATCGTAGCCCTCGGCAGCAATTGCCTCGCGATCGAACTCGATGAGTACATCGCCCTTTTGGACGATGTCACCCACTTGCGCATACACAGTAAAATGTTTGCCCTCGAGCTGAACGGTGTCCAAACCAACATGGATGAGCACGTCTAGACCATCGACCGTGTTGAGCGCAACGGCATGACCCGTGGGAAAAATCGCCTCGACCTTAGCGTCAGCCGGAGCAATCACACGTGTACCCGTAGGCTGAATCGCCACGCCCTGGCCCAAAAGGCCGGTGGCAAACGTCTGGTCGTTTACCTCGGAAAGCGGAATGACGTCGCCCGAGATGGGAGCATCCAGCGTAAGGACTCGACCACGCATACCAAAAGACCTTAGGACTTTAGTGAACATGCTCCCCCTCGGACATACCGATCAACCAAAATAACCTTAACAGTTTACCACTTGGCACCCGTTTTTGACCATTAGGGAAGTTCGCGCTTGACAACCTCGACGATGTCGTCGACAACGCGCTGGGTCAGCTCGTGCGTCTCGGCCTCGGCCATCACGCGGACCAGCGGCTCGGTGCCACTCGGACGCACCAGAATGCGGCCGCGGCCGTCAAGCTCCTTCTCGGCAGCAGCGACGGCATCCCAGATGGGCTGGCAATCGTCCAGACCGGCCTTGTTGTCGGAATGCACGTTGACGAGTACCTGCGGGTACTTCTTCATGATACCGGCAAGATCGGTGAGGGTACGACCGGTGCGCTTGAGCACGGCCAGAAGCTGCAGAGCCGTCACCAAGCCGTCGCCGGTGGTGTTGTGCTCCAGGAAAATGATGTGG
>OGQF01001934.1_pt1 | contig 12854 bp, 13 predicted proteins | sample 1553141 | NCBI WGS metagenome assembly OGQF01 (sample SAMEA2580005, study PRJEB22360) | human gut metagenome | biome: human gut; feature: human-associated habitat; material: faeces | place: Denmark | collected 2008/2010
CAATACCCCCCTATTTACATTCTCTTGGACGAAATTTATTTCATGGATGTTTCATAATAACAAATGGCATGCAAATTAAAATTATTTATTCAATCTGCATGCCATTCATTATTTCTCATACTTTAGTTCTGCGCCCGGTACTCGTTCGGAGAAGTTCCTACGCACTTCTTGAAAAGACGGGTGAAATGCTGCGGATACTTAAATCCCATTTCATAAGCTATTTCGCTGATAGAACGGCTGGTGTCGAGCACCTTTTCCTTCGCCATGTCAATCAACATCAACTGTATATGTTCCTGAGCCGATTTGCCTGTTTCCTTTTTAATCAAGTCGCCCAGGTAATTTGCGGAAAGATGTAACTGGTCTGCACAATATTGCACAGACGGCAACCCAATCTCTTGTGGCTTATCCGACAGGAAATAGTCGTTCAATATCTTCTCGAACTTCGACAATGTATCTTTATTTACATTCTCGCGGGTAATAAACTGACGGTCATAGAAGCGCAAGCAGTAGTTGAGCAACAGTTCGATATTGGAAACAATCAGCATCCGGCTGTGTTTATCGATCCCCCTGGACAGTTCCAGTTCTATATTCTTCAGGCAATCGATTACGATTTGCCGCTCCTGTTCCGACAAGTGGAGAGCCTCATATACTTCATAGGAGAAGAAATTATAATTCTTTATATTGCGTCCGAGTGTCGTCCCCCGAATCAAATCCGGATGAAACAACAACGCCCACCCTTTCGGCTTTATCACCTCTCCGTCATTCGACACACCAACCACCTGGCCCGGCCCCGTAAAAACCATCGTACCTTCCTGGTAATCATAATAATTACGCCCGTATTGCAAGTCGCCGCATTTTACCTCTTTCAGGAAGACTGCATAAAAGCCGTAACTCATCCGGGCACGTTTTATGCCCGCTACTTTCGAGAAGTCGATCACGCTAACCAGCGGGTGCAACGTTTCCTGCCCTATCCGGTCATTATACTGGCAGATATGATCCATTTTTTCTATTTCAGCCATAGTCTTTCCTTTTAAATGTTTCAGTACAAAGTTAATAGATTTTTGTTATATCAGTCAAACTCCAACTATTTTACAGCCTCCGTATATTCCTCATCAGTCACTTCCCCAAGCCATTCCGCACTATTTTCGCTTACCTTCGGAGTGATTCCGATATGTGTAAAACGGCTGTCGGGTGCAGCACCATGCCAGTGGACAGTATTGGCCGGAATATTTACCACATCGCCCGGTTGCAGGCGTTGGGCCGGTTTGCCTCTTTCCTGGTAATAGCCGACTCCTTCAGTACAAAGCAGGATTTGTCCTACTGCGTGGGAATGCCAGTTGTTGCGGGTGCCGGGGGCGAAAGTTACATTATAAATGTTACAATCATATTCCGGTTGTGTGGAAAGCATCTTCAGCCAGGCATCGCCGCTGAAGTTAGCAGTAATAAGATTGCCCAGTCCCAATACCGGTTCTTTTACCTGAGTTTTATCTTCCATTATTTCTACTGTTTGATTATTTCCGTTATTGTTCTTACTGTTGCACACATTCACTGCAAAGAGTGCCATGCAAATCAGGATGATTACTGAATTCTTTTTCATACGCTTCCTTATTTAATGGTATTTTATCATCTTCCTTTCGATGCTGCAAAAATAAGGAAACAGTGACAACCAGACTGTAGATGGATTACAGATATTTATACCCAAATTACGGATTACCATTGGGATAGTAACACACGTCGACAGATTATTCTACCATCCCCTTGTCGATACCAAACTTCTCATCCGTCTGACATTTTCCGGCAGGTTCGACATGGACTAGAATATCATATACATTATCTATCGAGTTTTCGATACTTTTCTCTACGGCATCGGCTATTTCATGAGCTTGCATAAGAGTCATCTGTGGATCCACTTCTATGTCAAGGGTAATATTATACAGGTTTCCTATCATCCTCGACCTAACCCGGTGAGGATTGCCTGCACCGGGCACTTTCTCCACGGCTTCGAATATCTTATTATATATATTGACATCTTTCACGCCGTCCATCAGCTCCACATTCGAATCCATGAAGATGCCGACAGATGATTTTATAATGAAGAGACTTATTATTAACCCGGTAATTGAATCGAGTATCGGCAGTTTAAATATAAAAGTAAATATCAACCCCAATAAAACCCCGGATGAAATAATAACATCATTACGCATATTGATAGCATTTGCCGTCAGCATGGAACTATTGATTTTCTTTCCTTGCTTATACTGATACAACGCCAGCAGGAGCTTGCCGGCAATAGAAAAGACAGTAACATATATAGCAATAGCAGACGGTATATCTTTTACCTCGTCCGAAAAAATACTTTCAACAGACGACAACAGCATCTGCATACCGGCATAAAATATCACGAGCGACAGAATCTTCGTTGCAATACTCTCCGCTTTCTCATAGCCGAACACATACTTTTTAGAAGGTGGCCGGCTCATAATCCGCGCCGTAAAAATCATCACAACAGAAATAATTACATCTGTCGCCGAATCGATACCGTCCCCCAATACGGCTAAACTACCAGCCAATAAACCTACAATAATTTTCGATACGGAAAGTACAGCGTTACCAATCGTGCTTATCCATGATGTTCTTATCAATATTTTCTCCCGTGACATATCTTTGCCTTATTAAGTAAATAGATTTTACAAACAGGGGATAAATATAAGCATAATATATCTGCCCGCACAGCCAAACGATACAACTATTTTCCCTTATTGGTTTTAATTTACCCTAATTTTCAACACATCCTGTTTCCCAGCTACTTATCAAGCATAAAACTTTATAAAAGCCCATTCCAACATTCTTTACTTTTACATAGTTATTGTATTTTTTATATCATTATATATGATAAAAGATTTAAACAAAATCAGCTATAAAACAAATCGAAATATGGAATATAAATAAATAGTTATCAATATATTACAATAAAAACAAATGACTAAAATAATCGATCGTTTATTTTAGTCTGTGCAAAGGTATGAATTATTTTTATATCCACAAGACATATATTTTTTTATAAAAATTGATTTTCAAAGTATTAAATATTTTTTAACATGAGGTTAAAAAACACATAATGATGACTAGAAAAAACGATCGTTTTTTCTAGTCATTTTTCGTTAGCACACACATGTGACTGACGAACTTTGTCGTGTCCAATAACTAGTATTAATGTAATGGCTTACCTACTTATTACTTTATCGTTATTCATATCAATAATCCTTTCAAGGCTTATTATTCCGCGTATTCTGGTAGTTGCACACCGAAAAAAACTGTTCGATATACCTGATGAACGAAAAGTCCATAGTGGAATAATTCCCCGATTGGGTGGTGTTTCATTTGTTCCCACCATCCTGTTTTCGTTAGCCTTTGTCACCGGATTAAGGTATATTGTCGGACTTGAAATAGCCATTGACAAGCTTAATTTCATAATTCCCGAATTTTACTTCATGGTCTGTGGTCTGATGTTATTGTATTTATCAGGTATAAAAGACGATTTGGTAGGACTACGCTATCAAAGCAAATTCATCATACAGACCATAGTCGCCTGCTTCATTCCTCTGTCAGGCCTGTGGATCAACAACCTGTACGGTCTTTTCGGTATCCACGAACTTACACCCTGGCTAGGCATCCCCTTCACTATCTTCCTAACCGTTTTCATTGTCAATGCCATTAATCTGATAGACGGTATTGACGGTCTGGCATCAGGGCTAAGTAGCATATCGTTGCTCGCACTCGGTAGCCTGTACATCTATTACGAACAATGGGTCTATGCCATGTTTGCTTTTTCCACATTGGGGGTGTTACTTCCTTTCTTCTATTATAATGTATTCGGACAGGCCGACCGTTGCAAAAAAATATTCATGGGCGATACCGGTAGTCTGACATTAGGCTACATACTTGCCTTTTTAGCCATTGCTTATACCAACAACAATTCCGAAAGAGCTCCTTATACCGAAGGAGCCATCGTCGTTGCCTTTTCAACATTGATTGTTCCCATATTCGATGTATTCCGGGTCATATTGGTACGTGCCCGAAATCATAAAGGGTTATTCAATGCAGACAGAAACCATATACATCATAAATTTTTGGATATGGGCTTCAGTCCGCGCAAAGCAATGATCAGCATATTGGCGATGGCATTAGCTTTCAGTGTCATCAATATGACATTAATATCCTATGTAAATAACAATGTTTTGTTTATAATGGATATTGTTGTTTGGGTTGGGTTGAATTTGTGGTTTGATCGGATTAGGAATAAGCATTCTTATAATTCACATTAACTTAATACATATACTTTTAATGATCCAAATAGGAAAAGACTGTACAGGTTGCGCTGCATGTGCCGACATTTGTCCCAAGCAATGTATCCGTATGGAGGAAGATGATAGGTTAGGCCATATTTATCCGGTGGTGGATAAAGAGGCTTGCGTGGATTGCCATCTGTGTGAGAATGTGTGTCCAGTTAACAACGCAGAATTTATCTCTTTCGATCATGTAAAGGCATACGTGGGAAAGGGATCTGCGGAGGAAGTATTTAATAGTGCTTCTGGTGGTGGATTAGCAATCCTTTCAAAAAGTCTTATTAATAAATCTTTTGTGGTGTATGGGGTCAGGTATGATCATGACTTAAAAGTGATACATGATAGGGCGACCACTATTAAAAAATGTGAAGCTTTCCGGAAATCCAAATACGTACAGAGTGATACCAATCATTGTTATAGTCGTATTGGTGAAGACTTGAGGCAAGGACACAAGGTCTTCTTTACTGGTGTATCTTGTCAATGTGCTGCATTAATAAATTTCCTTCGTCAGCAACATATACCGGTGAACAATCTTTTGACAGCAAATATTCTATGTCATGGAGTCCCATCCCAAAAGATGTTTAATGCCTATCGGGAAGAACAAGAGAGGGTGTTAGGAAAGAGACTGGTTAGCTTTTTGTTTAGAAATAAGCGAGTGGTTAAAAGCCAGATAAACTCACGATCTGCTTACATTGAATACGATGACGGAAGTTCTAGGATCGTGGATATAAAGGAAGATCCGTTTCTTTCATTTTATTATCATCGTATAGGTTATAGGCCCTCGTGTGGATCTTGCAGGTTTACAACGAAACAACGTATTTCAGATTTCACGTTTGCGGATGCTTGGAATTACGATAAGGTCGATCCTTCATACGATCCTTTGTCCGGTGTCTCATTGATCCTTGTCAATACGGATAAGGCATCTCTTTACTTTGAGGATGTGAAGGTAGAGTTGAACGTAAAATCTATATCCAAGGAATGGGCATTGAATAGCCAAGGACTCTTTAAGCATCCCACCTCACTTCATCCGCATGATGAGGAATTCTATACCTTGTTTAAGGAATTGGGCTTTAGCAAGGCTGTTTCCAAGTTGACAAAGCTCTCCCTATTTAAAAGGTTAAATAGAAAGGTTTATATGTTGATTCGAAAAGTAACAAATAGATAATGATGGAAAATCAAGATTATTTGCAAAAGTTACATGCAGAGATTCTCCGCATCATGGATGAGATCCATCGGGTTTGTACAAAAAATGGCCTTACCTATTATTTGGTGGGAGGAACATTGCTGGGTGCTGTCCGGCATCAAGGATTCATTCCTTGGGATGACGACTTGGATATTGCGATGCCTCGAGCTGACTTTGATAGATTCATCCATATAGCAGAAAAGGAACTTGGATCCGAGTTCTACCTGAATTGGATTACGACGAATCCTAAATATTGGCTTTTCTTTCCCAAGATTTGCTTACGAAATACTACGTTTGATGAGGGTGTCATAAAAAAAGATATACCGATGGGGATATTCATTGATATATTTCCTTTGGATTTGTCTCCCGCTTATACTTCTGGTTTGGAAACCATGAAGAGACGGATTCAGCGGTTGGGCTATTTATCGAAAGAAAGGAGTTCGAAGGATATGAAGACCCTGAAACAACTTTGCTATAAGTTGCTCGCCTTTTTTGTCCACAATAAAAAATGCTATGACTGGCAGAGAAAGATAGCCCTTTCCTTAGGTAGAGAAGGAACTTCTCATTACGCGAATTTAGGTTCTCAATATGCGTTAAGGAAACAGACCATGCCGATAGAGTGGTATGGAAAGGGAATCCCTGTCATCTTTGAGAATAGGGAATATAATGCTCCAACGGAATATCGTAAGGTCTTGTGTTCTATTTATGGGGAGAACTATATGCGGTTACCTCCTTTAGAGAAGAGAAGATGCCACTATCCGGAGAGGGTGGTGTTCTCGGATCAAACGGAACTTATTTTTGAAAAGACCCAACATCGGGTTGCAGTTGAGGAACAATAATATTTTGCTATGATAATAGGTTATACGACTGGTGTGTTTGATATGTTTCATATCGGGCATCTTAATATTCTTCGTCGGGCTAAAGAGAAGTGTGATTATTTGATAGTTGGAGTCAGTACAGACGAGTTGGTACAGTCTTATAAGCATAAAGTACCTATCATCCCATTTGAGCAAAGATGCGCTATCGTTAAGGCTATTCGATATGTGGATGAGGTAGTCCCGCAAATGTCAATGGATAAATTGGCATTCTTGAAAGAACGCCATTTCGATGTCATGTTCCATGGGGATGAATGGAAAGGGACAGAACTTTACAATCGATATGAGGAGGAGTTTCCGAAGTATGGAGCGTGTATTGAGTACTTATCGCATACGGAGGGTATAAGTAGTAGTTTGCTCTGTGAAAAATTGAGAAAATAACAAAAGGTATCGTGAAGGTAGAGAGTGTCAATAGACGGATCGCTAAAAATACTTTATATCTCTATATCCGCATGGTTTTCGTGTTGGGATTGAACTTGTTTACGACGAGAGTCCTTTTACATACGCTTGGTATAACGGATTATGGAATTTATAATGTAGTCGGTGGTGTCGTCTCATTCATGGCTTTCTTGCAGACATCCATGGCGAATGGATTTCAGCGCTTTTTCAATATAGAGTTGGGTAAGGGAAACGAAGATAGGTTTCTGAGACTATTCTCTGTATCGGTTGGTGTCCAATTAATCGTAGGATTGCTTGTCTTGTTATTTGTGGAGACCATAGGTCTGTGGTTTGTCAATACCCAGCTTGCAATACCGGCAGATCGAATGTTTGCGACCAACATCGTTTATCAAAGCTCTATTATCGTATTTCTCATTACATTGGTTGTGTCACTTTGTGACGCGATTGTCATCGCTTATGAGGAGATGCGTATAATGGCTGTCATGAGTGTCGTAAATGCGACCTTAAAGTTGTTGATTGCCTATATGATAATCATGGGAGAGGACCGATTGATCTTGTACGCGGTCTTGATTGTCATCGTTCAACTAATGTTTGCTTTTTTATATGTGTTCTATTCTTTTCGTTTGAATGAGAGATTATCTTTTAAGCCTTGTTTTGACAAGGATTTGCTGAAAAAATTGATGGATTTTAGTGGCTGGAATCTATTTGGCTCATTGTCTCATGCGGCAGAGGGAACAGGGGTGAATCTTTTGCTTGGTATGTTTTTCTCACCCGCGATTAATGCGGCACGGGGAGTGGCTTTTCAGGTAAGGACAGGAATGAATTCTTTTTTCTTAAGTTTCCAGGTAGCAGCTCGTCCACAGGTCATGAAGTATTATGCCCAAAATAATATCTCGGAGATGCTTTCTTTGACGAATCGAATATCGAGATATTCCTTTCTGTTGCTGTGGATAATAGATTTGCCTTTTTTATTTACGGCAGATTATTTTATCTCATTATGGTTGGGAGATGGTATACCTCCATATGCGTTGGTTTTCACGAATATCACATTGGCGACAATCATGATTGAGTGTTTGTCCGGTCCCATAGGAACATTGGTACATGCCACGGGGCGGATGCGTAATTATCAGGTGATAGCGAGTTCGGTTATTATGTTAATCATTCCAATTTCATATATAATACTCAAGTGTGGAGGAAATCCGGAAAGCGTATTTTATTGTAGTTTGTTTATGGCACCGGTTGTACAAGCCACAAGGATAATCTTGGTAAAGAAGTTGTTGCCGTTTTCTGTTAGTGGATATATGAAGGAAGTAGTTAAGCCTTGCATCTTGGTGTTGTTAGCCTCTATAATCCCTTCTTATTACATAAACAGATATGTTCAGATACATCCAGTAGCATTGTTTTTTGTTTTTTTTATAATTGCTTGTTTTTTTGTTCTTTTATTTGGATGTACGTGTGGGGAGAGATTGATGCTTTGGCGAAGGATAAAAAGAATTTTCAGAATTCAGTGAATCGTAAAATCGGATTTTTTATCTCGTTAACATAAGGGTGATTTTTTTATCGTTATCGTTTATTTTTGTTTGCTGTATAAAATATGTTGAAAGTTTCGATTATCATTCCGGTTTATAATGTAGCTTCCTATATTGAAGATTGTTTGAATTCTGTATTAAGCCAAACTTATTCAAATATAGAGTGCATTATTGTAGATGATTGCGGTCAGGATGATTCCATGCGTATTGTGAAATCTATTCTGACTACTAGAACTTCCCATATAGAGGTGAAGATTGTGACTCATGAGGTCAATAAAGGTTTGTCTGAGGCTCGAAACAGTGGTATCCGAGAAGCTACGGGTGATTATCTATATTTTTTGGATAGTGATGATTATATAGTGGGAGATGCTATAGAGCATATGGTTGCGATGGTTGAGAAACATGCAGTAGATTTTGTGGTTGGGAATATCGTAACTTTCGGAGAGGATTCAGAACATAGGGATTATCTGCGTATAGAATCAGGCTATTTGTTTGGAAATAAAAAAATATCTCATTCATATTCGGAATCTCTGTGGTATATGATGGCTTGGAACAAGATGGTTTCTCGTTCATTTCTTTTGGAGAATGAAGTTTTTTTTGCCCCCAATATATATCATGAGGATGAGTTATGGTCATTTAAATTAGCATTAGTCGCTAATTCTATGGCTGTTTGTAATAGGGTTACTTATTTCTACCGAATTCGGAAAAATGGCTCAATCATGAGTAACTTGACAATGAAGCATATGGAAGATATGCTTTTTATATTTGATGCCTGTTTGTCATTAAGCGAAAAGTATCATCAGGCATGTATTTACTCAAAGTTAAGAACATTTTATCTTACTTTAATATGTAATGGGTATAGACTTAATGACAAAACATACGCGAGTGAGCTGCTACAATGTTTAGGGCAGAAACATAAATGCTTTTTTAAAAATATAAATCTTCTATCTTGCTCTTGGAAGAATAAGGTTAAATATGTTCTATGTCTTATACCAATCCGGATTTTATATGCTATGGCTAAAATATTACCTTTTTAAATCATATAATGGTACTATAAAATATGACCGAATCTTATTTTTTGTATTTGTTATTGGTTACTTTTTTATTTGTGTATTTTGAATTGAGTAATCAACTTTCATCCTTTTTCGTTTCTTCTGTAAGTTGTAGATCTTTATCTTCTTATGCTTTCAGTAAAAAATCAAAATTGGTGTATGTAATTCCCATTATAGTATTGTCGTTAGTCCTGGGTTTAAGATATAATGTTGGGACAGATTATCTTGCTTACAAAGAAATATATGATACTCAAAATTCCGACTTGTTTTGGAATATAGTGAATGAAAGAATTGAGCCTTTATACCAAATTATAAACCATATACCTTTTTTGTTCGGTTTACCTTATTATTACATGAGTATATTGGTTTGTTTTATCATGTTTTCTTTGTTTTACCTTTCTCTTGATAAAGATAGAGATATGGTCAAATGGTATTGTGTAACTTTGTTGATTTCGGGTACGCTGTTCTCTTTTCTTAATATACAGCGTCATGCAATGGCCTTTTGTGTATTTTTATTTTCTATCCGATATGTTTATAATAGATCATTGTTTAAATATTTGATTTGTATATTGATTGCGATGGGATTCCATTATTCGTCCTTCATACTATTCCCTTGCTATTTGTTGGGCGTGAAGCGTAAGATTCTTATTGATGATTGGCGGATTCAATGTGTGCTATGTGTGTTGGTGCTTTTTCTGTCCAAACCTATATTATCGTATATGTTTGATTTTATTATGAATTATGCTCCCCAGGGCTATGCAGGGTATGGAGAACAAATACTTTCCAAGGAAACAGGTCTCAGTGAGCAAAGTCTCTTTTTAAGTTTTATGACTACATTGATTATTGTTATATCTTCCAAGTATCTCCTTTATAGGCATACCTATGAAATTTTTGTCGTATATTACAGATTGTATTTTATGGGAATGCTGTTTACGACTATATTCGCAGATTCTATATTACTCTCTCGGTTGATCTATCCGTTAGTAAGCTTGAATTTTATCGTTTATGCTTACATGTACAGATATGTTTTTCATTGTATTAGAAAATGTAATTTAGTAATGATGGTGTGTTCGTTCTCTATCTTTTTTATTACAAATATTACATTTCTACTTTATATATGGAACTCTGTGCATAAATGTTCTCCTTTCCAATTTGTTAGTCTTTAAAATATAAAAAAAGTATGGAGGTTGCTATATCAGTTATTATACCGGTTTATAATTCAGAACATTTTTTGGATAGATGCCTATCTTCTGTTTTATCTCAGACATTTGTGAATTTCGAGGTATTACTTATCAATGATGGGAGTACCGATGGCTCTATTGATATTTGTGAACGATATGAGAAAGAGGATTCTAGAATACGTTTTTTTAATCGTTCTAATCATGGGGTAAGTGCCACTAGACAATTTGGTATAGATCATTGTAAAGGAAAGTATTGTATACAGATCGACTCTGATGATTGGATTGATAATAATTGCTTAGAAGTGCTTTACAAAAAAGCAGTAGATAGTAACTCGGATATTGTTTATATAGGGTTAATAGAAGAATATCTTGATAAATCTGTTTTAGCAAGAGTCTATAAGTCTAATGATATTGATGATTATTTATTTGCTTTGTTAAATGGTAAATGTTGGGGATCTGTATGCAATAAACTTGTATTAAGATCTCTTATAAAAAAATACAATATATCATTTCCTAATAATGTTTGTATGTGGGAAGATTTATCTTTTATATGTAAGTGTATGATGTGTGCAAAAAGTATTTCATTTTGTGATACTGTATACTATCATTATAATAAAAGTAATATTTCTTCTCTCTGTTCTACTGTTCGTAAATTTGATATGCCTTCAAATACAATTGCTGCAATTTTAGATATTGAATCTTTTGCTTTATCAATAGGTAGAGATCAGAAGTTTATTAATAAATTATCTCTACTTAAACAATTTGCTAAGCAAAAATTACTTTTTGATCCTTATTTTAGAAATGTAAAAAAATGGTTGTCAGTTTTTCCTGAATCAAATACTTGCTTTTTTAATTTTATTTTTAGAGCTATGTATAGTAAATTATATCCTTGTTATTAGTTATCATGAAAGTAGTACTTCTTGCAGGCGGTTTTGGTTCTCGTATATCTGAGGAATCTCAGTTCAAGCCAAAGCCAATGATAGAGATTGGTGGTATGCCAATCTTGTGGCACATTATGAAAGAGTATGCCTATTATGGTTATACCGAGTTTATCATTTGTGCCGGTTATAAACAGGAATATATTAAGGAGTGGTTCGCTAACTATTTCCTTCATAACTCTGATGTGACTTTCGATTATCGTGGTGGGAACAACGAAATGACTGTTCATCAAACTAATATTGAACCTTGGAAAGTCACAGTCGTTGATACAGGCTATAACACTATGACTGGAGGTCGTATTAAGCGTATCCAAAGATATGTAGATAATGAGACTTTCTTGATGACATACGGCGATGGTGTTTGTGATGTAGAAATTGATAAATTGGTGGAGTTTCATAAGAGCCATGGTAAGCTTGCGACCCTTACGGCCGTCAAGATAGCACAAGATAAAGGAGTTTTAGATATTACTAAAGATCAAGCCGTAAGGGCTTTTCGGGAAAAGAACGCCTCTGATGGCGCTCCTATTAATGCCGGTTACATGGTGTTAGAACCCGAGATTTTTGATATGCTGGAGGGGGGTGACTCGTGTGTCTTCGAAAAGACCCCACTTGTCAGGTTGGCGCAAGAGGGTCAGTTGATGTCTTACATCCATACAGGTTTTTGGCAGTGCATGGATAATATACGTGAGAAATCTATACTTGAAAAACTGCTTGCCGAGGATAAAGCTCCTTGGAAGCGTTGGGAACGCTCTGTTCCGGAAATACCAGATTACGCAAAATAATAAGTTATCATACAAATGGAGAATATATTGGATTTTTATAAAGGCAAGAGTATCTTCCTTACAGGCCATACCGGCTTTAAGGGCTCTTGGATGTGTAGAATGCTCGCTAATGCCGGAGCAATCGTTACAGGATATTCACTGGAAGCCCCAACAGAACCTTCGTTGTTTCAAATTGCCAATATTGAAGATGACATACATTCCATGATTGGCGACATACGAGATTATGCCTCCATGAAGAAGGCTTTTGATGAGTCGCAACCAGAAATTGTTCTGCATCTTGCCGCTCAACCCATTGTTAGAGATTCCTATAAAGATCCTGCTTACACCTATGAGACAAACGTGATGGGTACCGTGAATATTCTTGAGTGTGTCCGCAACAATTGTTGTGTGAAGTCTTTCTTAAATGTCACTACTGATAAAGTGTATTTGAATAGGGAATGGAGTTGGGGTTATAGGGAGAATGAGGAATTGGATGGGTATGATCCTTATTCAAATTCCAAATCTTGTTCGGAGTTGGTGACTCATAGCTACAAGCGTTCTTTCTTTACAGATATTGATGGTCTGCCTAT
>OGQF01001947.1_pt1 | contig 12822 bp, 8 predicted proteins | sample 1553141 | NCBI WGS metagenome assembly OGQF01 (sample SAMEA2580005, study PRJEB22360) | human gut metagenome | biome: human gut; feature: human-associated habitat; material: faeces | place: Denmark | collected 2008/2010
CGGGGCTTTGTGCGTAAAAAAAGGAGGTGCGCATTTTGACACACCCCCTTTTATTAAATGGATATTATAAATTTATTTTTTGACGAGGGAATGTTGTTCCAAACCGATCCGTGACTTCAACTTCTATGTATTGGGCATTGGGTGAGGGGGTTGCTTCAAAGTAGAAAAATGTCTGTTGGGGTTTTGTGTGTTTCTCTGTTTTTAAATTGGCAACATATTGAAGATAGTCAGGATCAAATCCGTCATAACGTTGCATCTGGCCTTTATCTATTCCGTCTTCATACCATTTGATATTCCAGGAGGGATCCCAGTTCCATACTTTAGCAATAATGCTGTTCTTTTTTTCTGTTACAGTGCCTTGTGGATAAAGTTTAAATTGCCAGTTTCGATTGTGGCCGACAGATTTGTAATACCATTTGATTTTGTTGTTTGATATGTCAAATACGCTATATCCATTGGGAGTTCCATCGCGATTTTCTTCTGCCGTCCACCATGTTCCACAAATTGCACCGATATTGTGTTCTATGATGCCGTTTTTGATTTCATGATTTGAATTTAAATGTGTATGTCCTGAAATCAGTTCTACATGGTATCCTTGTAGAATGTTCAGTAGCTCTTCTCCACCAGGGATGAAGCCTCGGTTTGCATAATGAAAAGGAGAATGACTAGCAATGATTATTGATGCTTGTTTGGGTAAGTAGTTTAATAATCCTTTAACCCATGTTATTTGTTCGTTGGTCAAGGCTTCTGTATATTTTTTATTTCCAGTGTAAAGGATATTGTCCAAAACGATACAGAATACATTATTCATTTGAAATGCATAATAAGTGGGACCGAAGTATGTTTCATAGTTTTGGGCAGAGGCTTTGTCATCTGTAATGGCAGCATTATGGTCGTGATTGCCAATCACCGGATAGAACGGAATCTGTAAGTGAGACATTTCTTTTTTGTAGATTGAGAAATGGTCAAAATAGTCCCATACAATATCTCCGAGACTAATTCCGATAACTTGGGAGTTTGAATTATGAGAAGATATAGTTTCTTTTAAATCCGGGATACTTTCTTTTTGAAAACGTTCAAATTGTTCATTGCTTCTGGTCTGTACATCTGCAATAGCAATTAGTGTATGATTTTCAGTAATATTGTTAGGTGTAAGATTAAAAATATATTCTGTTTGATCTGTTTGTAAATTCTGATAAAATTCAGGTGTTCCGCTAGTATAATTGGCCGTGTATCCAGATGGCGTGATTAGGTAGACAAATTTAGCATTTTTGTCGGTGTCTAGTTTGAAGTTTCCCTGTTTGTCGGTTTGAGTAAATTGATATCCGTCCGTGATAATAATTTGAGATAATCCTTTTTCTCCAACTTTTACTTTGCCTTGTATTGGCATACAGAAAACGGTATAACTGATAAACAGAAATACCCATGATAACAATAATGATTTCATAGATTTATTCTTTGATGATAACAGAATTAAAAATTGCATATAACTCCTCTGCTGTTTTGGCTTTTTTTAGTGTTTTTTCCAGCAGGACGGTTTCTTCCTCATAATATGCCATATATGCAACATCCAAGCATTTTGCTAATTGGTCTTGAGCTGTTTGCGCATCTATGGTCTGACGGCGTACCGCTTTTTTGAAATGGCTTTCCAATTTTAAAATGGCATTGTAAATTGCCGGTTTGAATATTTCCATTGTATTATCGGTAAATCCTATAGAAGCATCATGCTTTTGTACATAAATTTTTTGTGTTGCATATATTTTACGAGCTATCTTATCTCCTAAAATATGTTGCGGATAGTCTGTTAAATCTGTATGATTTAAATCTATACCATAGTTTGTGAAAATGAATGCTGGGGAGCTTTCGGTGTTGTTTGAATTATCAGAAGCCGGCAGGTGATTTTTTTTGTCGGCATATGCCATTGTTTGTGCATTAATAGCTCCTGTGAATAAGATAATTGTAAGAAATAGAATAGTGATTTTCATGATAGCAGTTTTTTTGTTTTTACTGCTGCAAAGAAAAGGTAGATAGATTACAATGGTATAAACAAATAGTGTCATTCTTGTTAAATGTGAAGAGGCCTGTTGTTCACATTATCTTCATATCTCTGTAATGATTCCGTTTTTTCTTGGATTTATTTTTGCGGCAATTAAAAACTATAATGTTGTTATGAGACGTAAAAGTAAAATCAGAATTTTAAAGAGAGTTTTATTGACTTTATGTATTTTGTGGACGACTTGTTCAATCAGTTTGGGGCAAGGTTTTGTTGTGTCGGGAGTTGTGAAAGATGCTCAAGGAGTTCCGATGCCTGGAGTTGCCGTTGTTTTAAAAGGTACAACTTTGGGAAGTGTGACACAAAATGATGGAACTTATTCATTGTTAATAGGTGAGATAAAGCCTGATGCAGCGTTGGTATTCAGTTTCTTGGGATACAAAACACAAGAACTGAAGATAAATGGAAAAACAGTTTTGAATGTAACTTTAAAAGAAGAAAGTCAGGAATTGGATGGGGTTGTTGTAACAGCACTTGGAATTAAGAGAGAGGAAAAAGGATTGGGGTATTCAACTCAAACTGTGACGGAAAAAATGATGTCAGATGCAACACCTAATAATTGGGCATCTGCTTTAATCGGAAAAGTTGCTGGTGCTAATATCTTATCAACTTCTTCAGGTCCGATATCTTCAGCTCGTATTACCTTAAGAGGAGATGCATCTTTGAATATAAATGGTAACGATGCATTAATCGTATTAGATGGAGTGCCTTTAAATAGCCAGATGACAGGTAATGGATCTAATTCCTATGGTGCAGGAGGAGGTGGTGATGTTCCTGTTGATTATGGGAATGGAATTGCTGATATTAATCCTGATGATATTGCAAGTATACAAGTCTTAAAAGGAGCTACTGCGGCAGCATTATATGGTAGTCGTGCTGCTAATGGTGTTATGCTTATTACAACAAAATCAGGAGTTAATAAAAAGAAGAAATATTTAGGAGTGACTTTTAATTCAAATTCCAGTTTTGATAGAGTGTTGCATTGGCCTGATTTTCAGGAGGAATATGGTCAGGGGGATTTGAAAACGAATCGTGATGGGAAATTGTTTTATTCTTATGGAGATTCAGAAGATGGGCCGGCATCTGGAAATGTTGCACTATCTTTTGGCCCGCGCATGGATGGGACATTGTATTATCAATACGATCCTGAAACTAATACGATGGGAACTGTTCGTACTCCATGGGTGAAACGGAATCATCGTAAAGCTTTTTGGCGTACGGGCTATACGTTGACTAATAGTGTCGCTATTGATGGCTCTACGGAAAAGAGTATGATGCGTCTTTCTTTTACTTATACCAAGAATGAATGGATAATGCCTAATACTGGTTTTAATCGATTAGCTGTGTCGGGTTCGTTTCAAAATCAGGTAAATTCAAAATTAAGAGTTATGGCAAAAATTAATTATGCCAAGAGACAGAGTGATAATTTACCAGCAACCGGTTATAATAATTCTTCTATACCCTACTTTATGATATTGACAAATCCGAGTGTGGACGTTCGTTGGTATAAGCAACGTTGGGTGAAAGGTAAAGAGGGGATAGAGGTTTTAAGGCCTTTTAGTCCGTGGCTGGATAATCCATATGTAATAGCTTATGAATGTTTGAATCCGATGGAGAAACATAGCGTTGTTGCTACTGGTTCAATTATTTATGAAATATCTCCTAAATGGGAGTTGATGATTCGTTCTGGTATTGATTTGAGTTATGATAATCGGGAGATGATTCGTCCTTATGGATTAAAGAATTTTGCAAAAGGTTTTTATCAGCAACAAAATGTATTTGGCTTTGAAAATAATACGGATGTGCTATTGACATATCGAGAGCAGTTGAGTAATAGTTTTAATTTGAGTGTGTCTGTTGGAGCAAACCGTATGGATAATAAATATAGGATGCAGCAGGCTTATGTAAAAGACTTGATAACTCCTGGAGTATATAAATTAAGTAATGGGGTTTCTGCTCCTATTACAACATTTACCGAAAGAAATAAGCGTGTAAATAGCGTATATGGAACAGCTACGCTTTCTTATGAAAATAAAATATTTTTAGATGTTACAGGTCGTAATGACTGGTCTAGTACATTGCCATCATATAATAATTCCTTTTTTTATCCTTCTGTTAGTACAAGTTTTGTGCTTTCTGACCTTTTTAAATTACCTAAAGAAGTTTCTTTTGCGAAATTGCGATTGTCTTGGGCGCAGGTAGGTAATGATACTGATCCATATAAGACAGCTAAATATTATAATACTTCAAAATTTCCTGGTTCTGCTTCCGTTTCGTCTACGCTTTATAATGCGAATTTTAAACCTGAGATTTCTAATAGTGTAGAAGTAGGTTTGGATGTAAGAATGTTTAAACAGCGTTTAGGGGTTGATTTGGCTTTTTATAATAATATAACTCGAAATCAGATTTTGGATGTTCCAATGGATCAGACAACTGGTTATACACAGGCAACGATGAATTCAGGGAAGGTGCGTAATCGTGGGGTTGAGCTCCAGTTGGATGGAACTCCAATAAAAACCGGCGATTTTACTTGGAATGCAACTTTTACTTGGGCAAAAAATTATAATAAAGTGTTGTCTTTGGCTTCTGGTTTGAAGGATGGGCAAATCATAGCATATACAGGAGGTACGAATTGTGCATTGATTGCTAAAGTGGGAGGCTCTATTGGGGATATGTATGGCTATAAGTTGAAACGTGCTCCGGATGGCCAGGTAGTTTGGAAAGATGGTATAACTGCCCGTCCTACAGAAATTGAATATGTAGGTAATGCTTATCCTGCATGGAAGGCTGGATTTTCTAATGAATTTGCTTATAAAAATTTTCGAGTAAGCATTTTATTTGATGGACAATGGGGCGGAATTGTTTATTCGCAGACACATCATAAAATGACAGAACACGGAACGTTGAAACATACTTTGAAATATCGTGATAATCCTAATTTTGAGGTTGTTGGGGAAGGTGTGATGTTGAATGAGAATGGACAGTATGTCCCGAATAATGTTCCGATTTCTGTATCGAAATATTATGGAGATTATTGGAGACGTGCAAATGTGGAAACCAATTCGTTTGACGCTTCTTTTTTGAAACTTCGGGAAGCGAGAATTGAATATACAATTCCTGCCAAAAGATTGAATAAAATCGGAGTTGAACGTTTGACATTTGCGTTGTATGGTCGAAATTTAGCTATGTGGACTAAAAACTTCCCAGTGTATGACCCGGAAGTTGCGACGTTAAATAGTGGTACAATTGTGCCAGGTTCAGAAATGGGACAATTGCCGTCTACGCGAACAATGGGCTTTAATTTGACACTGAAATTTTGATAAATATGTATTCAATTAATTTGATGATTATGTTGCGAAATAGAATTTTGGGATTATTTCTGTTATTTATTGGGTTAAGTGCTTGTACTCAAAAATTTGATGAAATTAATACGGATCCGAATCGTCTTGAGAAGATTGACCCGTCAACATTAATGACTCCTACGTTATATGAATTGGCTGTATTTAATTATAATAGAGCGAATAGTTTTACTCATCATTTGATGCAATTTATGGTGACAACTAGTACGACAGGAGGTGTGCATCGTTACGCAGATTTACAAAATGCTGGAAATTCAACTTGGAATAGTTATTATATCCAATTGATGAATGTTCGGGAAATGTATGATTTGGCTGTAGCTGCAGATTATAAAAATTACCAGGGAGTGGCATTGATATTGCGCTCATGGATATATGCAAATTTGACAGATTGTTTTGGTGATGTGCCAATGACAGAAGCTTGTCAAGGAGATAAAGGTATTCTGAGGCCAAAATTTGATACACAAAAATCAATTTATGAACAAGTATTGAATGATCTGGAAAAAGCAAATGAACTATTGACAGATGCAGAAAACCTTTCTAATTCGGATATGTTGTATAATGGAGAGGTTGTTAAGTGGAGAAAATTTGCTAATTCTTTGCATATGCGTAGTTTGTTGCGTTTGTCCAAACGGACAGAAATGAATAGCCTTGCCAAGTTGGCTGAGATGATAGGGAATCCGTCTAAATATCCTGTTTTTGAAAGTAATGTTGATGGGGCTTTGTTACCAATCTCGGGAGTATCACCTTATGATTCGCCGATAAGCCGATTAGAGGATTTTCGTAATGGGAAAGCTATGGCTTCATTTTTTGTGAATACTTTAGTTGAACTGAATGATCCTCGTCTTGCTATTTTTATGGATGAAGCGACAAAAAATGATGGGAGTCAAGAAAAGATAGGATATAAGGGATTGCCAAGTGGTTTTGCAGCGACCGAGTCCTTTAATTATAACCCTTCTAATATTAATAATACTTTGGGAGCTGCTCCTATGAAAGTGATTTTTATGACGTACGCAGAAGTTGAGTTTATTAAAGCCGAAATAGCTTGTTTAGGATTAATAAACGAATCAGCCAAAACACACTACGAGAATGGTGTTAAGGCTATAATCGAGCAATGGGGAGGAGTTGTTCCAGATGATTATTTTGATAATCCGAAAGCAACTTACGACGGATCATTGGGAAGAATCATGTTGCAAAAGCATTTGGCATCTTTTTTCTGTGATTATCAAGCGTGGTTTGAATATCGCAGGACAGGAATGCCGGAAATGCGTCCTGGGGCTGGAATGGATAATAATAAGGTTATGCCTGTTCGCTTTGTTTATCCAGCAACATTGCAACAGACAAATAAAGATAATTACAATGCGGCTGTTGAGTCAATAGGTGGGTCTGATGATATTAACACAAAAGTGTGGTGGGAGAAATAGTTCTTTTAGGTTTGTGAATATGCATCATCTGCCAGGTTTGGGTGGATGGTGCATTTTTATTAGAGTGATATTTAATTTAAAATATATGATTATGTACTTGTTTGTTTTTTTTATTGGTTTTATATCGAATATAATCACACAACAAGAGGTGGATAGTGTAGGATTTCGGGTTGCTTCATATAATATTCGTTATGCTGCAGAGGAGGATGAAGTTTCTGGTAATGGGTGGGAACTTCGTAAGAAACCTTTGGCACAATTGGTGTTGACCCATCAGTTTGATATAATAGGTACTCAAGAAGGCAATAAGCAGCAGCTACAGGAGTTGAAAGATTTATTACCAGGCTATTCGTATGTGGGCTATCCTTATGGAGGTAATGGCGATTTGCATAATTGTGCGACTTTTTATAAAGATTCTCTATTTGAGGTGTTGGATGAGGGAGTGTTTTGGTATAGTGAAACTCCAGATGTGCCGAGTATAGGTTGGGATGCTACTGATCGGAGAGTGTGTAATTGGGTGGAATTTCGAGAAAAGCAGAGTGGGATAGTTTTTTATTTTTTTAATTCTCATTTTTATTGGCGTTATAATATTGCAAGGGAAAAGTCAGGTGCCGTTTTAGTAAATAAAATAAAAAAGATTGTGATGGATGCTCCTGTGATTAGTGTTGGTGATTATAATTCAGTAGATTCGACACGACAAATAGCAACTATTTTGCAGATATTAAATGATGCACGATTAACTACAGAAGTAGAGCCTAAGGGACCTCTTGGCACTAGTTTCCCTGGAGGGGTATTCAAAGGAGAACCAAGTAATCGGATTGATTATATTTTTCATAGTTCACATTTTCGGGTGTGTGATTATATGGTTTTTGATGATACTTATGCAGATGGACGTTATCCTTCAGATCATTTGCCTGTAAGCTCTTGGGTTGTGATAAAACGTTATAAAAATGAATAGTAACAGCATGTGGTCTGTGTTTTTTATATTATTTCTGTTCCTGATTTTGGTCGGCAATAGATTTCTTTGATTGTCGGAAAAAGGGAATCCGGTGAGAATCCGGAACAGTGCCCGCTACTGTAATGCCTTTCATAGAGTAGGAAAGTATCTTACGCCACTGTCCTTGGAGGATGGGAAGGCTGCTTTCCAGGGTAAGTCAGGAAACCTGCCAAAAGATTGTTGGAGATAAAAATTCTTCCGGGGTCAGAGGAGTTATTATTGACTTTAAAATCATAGAAGTATGGAAATAGGTAAGATATATGTGGCAGGCATAGGACCTGGAAGCGAGTCGGATATTACTCCGGCTGTATGTAAGGTGTTGTCAGAGGCAGATGTCGTTGTCGGGTATAAGTATTATTTTGCATTTATACGTACCCTTATAAAGGAGGGAGCGGAATGTGTGGATACCGGAATGCGCAAGGAGAGGGATAGGGCTGAAATGGCATTTGAATATGCAGAGCAGGGGAAAATAGTCTGTGTGGTAAGTTCCGGGGATGCCGGTATTTATGGTATGGCTCCTTTGGTATGGGAGATGAAAAGGGAGCGGCATTCTAATGTTGAAATAGAGGTGTTGCCGGGTATCAGTGCTTTTCAGAAGGCGGCATCTTTGTTGGGCGCTCCGGTCGGTCATGATTTTTGTGTGATATCGCTGTCGGATTTACTTACACCTTGGGAGAAAATAGAGAGACGTATTGTAGCTGCTGCAACAGCTGATTTTGTAACAGCTATATATAATCCTAAAAGTGAGGGTCGGTATTGGCAATTGTATCGGTTGAAAGAGATTTTTTTGATGCATCGGGATGAATCCACTCCGGTGGGATATGTGCGTCAGGCCGGGCGCGAGGAAGAGACTGTCGTGGTGACGACTTTAAAAGATTTTGATCCGGAAAATGTAGACATGTTTACAGTGGTGCTGATAGGTAATAGTCAGTCTTATCAATGGAATAATCAGTTTATCACTCCTCGTGGCTATTACCATGAGACTCTTGCAGGGAACCATAAAGTGGGGCAGGAAATCATGATTCGTAGTTTCCGGACCATTGCTTCAGAATTGAGGAATCCTGATATCCCACTGGATTGTAAATGGGCTTTGTTGCATGCTATTCATACGACTGCAGATTTTGATATGGAGAATATTTTTTATGCTGATGCCGGTGCCGTTGAAACCATTTATAATGCATTGAGCAGTGGTAAAGTGAAGACGATTGTTACAGATGTGACGATGGCTGCTTCCGGAATCCGAAAAGGGGCATTGGAGCGTCTGGGTATAGAGGTAAAGTGTTATTTGAGTGATGGTCGGGTCGCTGAAATGGCGAATCAAATGAATATAACCCGTACGCAGGCCGGCATCCGGTTGGCAGTAGAGGAGCATCCGGAGGCTCTCTATGTGTTTGGCAATGCTCCGACGGCTTTGATGGAGTTGTGCAGTTTGATGAGGAGAGGTAAAGCAAATCCGGTTGGAGTGGTGGGAGCACCGGTCGGTTTTGTAAATGTGCGGGAATCAAAATATATGCTGAAATCTTTTGTCGGGCTACCGAAAGTGATTATCGAAGGTCGGAAGGGTGGAAGTAATTTGGCAGCGACGATTGTGAATGCTATTCTTTGTTTTGATGATGCGGTGCAATTGTTGCCGGGAAGGGACCTTTAGAAAATGTATATGGCGGCATGAGTAAATTCTATGTTATAGGGATAGATGATAACGGGGGACGTGAGTTTTCTGATGAGTTGGTCAAGTTAATTGCTGCCCATCAGGTGTTTTCCGGTGGGAAAAGGCATCATAAGTTAGTGGAAAGATATCTGCCGCAGGCATATCGCTGGATTGATATAACAGTGCCTTTGGATGTTGTGTTTGATGAATATCACTGTTGGCAGGAAATTGTTGTTTTTGCATCTGGCGACCCTTTGTTTTTTGGTTTTGCTACTACGATACAAAAACGTCTGCCTGATGCGGAAATTATCGTGTATCCTTACTTTAATTCATTGCAGATATTGGCTCATCGTTTGGTGATGTCTTATCACGATATGAGTATTGTGTCGTTGACCGGACGTCCTTGGCATGAATTTGACCGGGTCTTGATAGAAGGTAAGGGTAAGATTGGAGTGTTGACAGATCGCACACATACACCTGCAGTTATTGCAGCAAGAATGTTGGAGTATGGATATGATAATTATCGGATGACAGTGGGGGAATTGTTGGGGAATGTGGGGGAAAAGGTTCGGGAAATGTCGCTGAAAGAGGCTGTAGAAACGAGGTTTGAGAATCCGAATTGTTTGATTCTGAGTCAGACGGCTGTAAAAATGCGACCGTTTGGCATTCCGGAATCTGATTTTCATTTACTGAATGGCAGGACAAAGATGATTACGAAAATGCCTATCCGTTTATTGACTTTGAGTATGTTGGATTTACATAACAGAAAGAGTTTTTGGGATGTAGGTTTTTGTACAGGTTCTGTTTCGATAGAAGCTAAATTGCAGTTTCCGCATCTTTGGGTGACTGCCTTTGAAATTCGAGAAGAGGGGCGAGAATTGATGGAGCGAAACGCTCGCCGATTTGGCACACCGGGGATAGAATCTGTAATAGGTGATTTCACTCAACAGAGTTTGTCTGCTTACCCTTTGCCGGATGCTGTTTTTATTGGTGGGCATGGAGGGAAATTGGAGCAAATACTGAAGATCATTTCTAATGTTATACTACCAGACGGAGTCGTTGTATGTAATGCTGTTACTGTTGAAACTTTTAATTCGTTGCAAGAATTGGCTGCTAAATATGGTTTTGATATCGGGCAGACAACCTCAATTACAATAGATGAATATCACCCTATTCAGGTGGTGAAATTAATAAAACGGAAGGAGACGTGGCATGTTTGAATTTATAAAACGTTCTTTAAGAACGGCTAAACACCATCCTCAGTTGGGTGGCTTGGAAATATTAAAATATATCGGTCCCGGTTTATTGGTGACGGTCGGTTTTATTGATCCGGGGAACTGGGCTTCTAATTTGGCTGCTGGTGCAGATTATGGTTATGCGTTGCTTTGGATGGTCTCGCTTTCGACGATTATGTTGATTATTTTGCAACACAATGTGGCACATTTAGGGATTGTAACAGGATTATGCCTATCTGAGGCTGCAATGACATATATTAAACCTCGTTATGCTCGTCCGATGTTGTGGACAGCAATGGGAGCTTCTGTGTCAACTTCATTGGCAGAGATATTGGGAGGAGCCATAGCTTTAGAAATGTTGTTTGATGTTCCTGTGAGAATCGGTGCGGTTTTAGTGAGTATATTTGTTGTTATTATGTTGTTTACCAACTCTTATAGGATTATAGAGCGTTGGATAATAGCTTTCGTTTCGATTATCGGTTTATCGTTTATATATGAACTTTCATTGGTAAACATAGAATGGGGAGAGGCTGTTAAGGCTTGGGTTACACCATCATTTCCAGAGGGGTCTATGGTGGTAATTATGAGTGTGCTGGGTGCTGTGGTGATGCCTCATAATCTTTTTCTGCATTCGGAAGTAATTCAAAGTAGACAGTGGAATCTGGAGGATGAAAAAGTTGTGCAAAAACAATTGCGCTATGAATTTTGGGATACTTTATTGTCAATGTTGATTGGTTGGGCTATTAATAGTGCTATGATTTTATTAGCTGCCGCAACTTTCTTTAAGAATGGCTCTTCTGTGAATGAATTGCAGGATGCAAGTGCTTTGTTGCAACCTCTTTTGGGTAATAATGCTGCTGTTGTTTTTGCCGTTGCGTTACTTTTTGCCGGAATTGCTTCAACAATTACTTCCGGAATGGCTGCCGGTTCGATTTTTGCCGGTATTTACAGGGAATCCTATGATATTAAGGACAGCCATTCCCGTTGGGGTGTATTATTGTCGTTGCTAGTGGCATTATTGATTATTATGGTTGTGTCGAATCCGTTTATGGGTTTGATATATTCCCAAATGATATTAAGTATTCAATTGCCTATAACCATTTTTTTGCAAGTTTACTTGACCTCTTCTGAAAAAGTGATGGGGAAATATAAAAACCGTTTGGTAACTAAATGGGTGTTGTATTTGTTAGGAATGATTGTATCAGGTTTAAATGTCATGTTGTTGATTAGCATGATTTGGGAGTTTTAAGGATTAGAAATTTAGATGAAAATATCATAGAATTAAAGCGATGAAAATAGCAATATTGATAACTTCTGATGCTGGTGAAAATACGGCGAAACGGCTTCAAAATGAACTGGATAAAAGTGTGATGTTGTTCTCGGTGATGCCACGTGAAGGATGTAACAGGATAGATTCTGTATCTGCATTTGTTGAGGCACATTTTAAAGAGTTTGAGGCATTTGTTTTTATCGGTGCGATGGGAATATGTGTGCGGTCAATAGCTTCTTGTGTGACATCTAAATATGCTGATCCTGCTATTATAAATATTGATTCAGCAGGAAATTATGTTGTGCCTGTTCTTTCTGGACATGTGGGTGGAGCTAATCGGTTGGCCCTTCATTTGGCAAGGATATTGGGAGCAGAAGCTGTCGTTACAACACAAAGTGATGTGGCTGGTTTGTGGGCTTTGGATTTGCTTGCCCGTGAATACGGATGGAAGGAAGAACACGTCTTGCCTATGAACGAGCTGATTGTGCGTTTTGTAAATATGCAGCCGACAGCTTTGTTATTGGATATTCGGGATCGTGGGACAGAAGTGCTTGAAAGGGAATGTCCTGGGCATGTAACTGTTTTTTATCATTTTGAAGATATTCCTGTTGAAAACTATAAATTGATTATTGCTGTTTCTCCTTTTGTTAATGCTGCCAATTTACCCATATTATATTATCGTCCGGCAGTATTACATTTGGGTTTGGGTTGTCGTAAACAAAGTGAATCAGAGGGGGCGTGGCAGTATATTTGTCAGAGGATGTTGGAGTGTGGATATTCTCCCTTGTCTGTAAAAACTGTCAGTACAATAGAATTGAAAAAAGACGAACCCTTAGTGGCGG
>OGQF01001949.1_pt1 | contig 12813 bp, 7 predicted proteins | sample 1553141 | NCBI WGS metagenome assembly OGQF01 (sample SAMEA2580005, study PRJEB22360) | human gut metagenome | biome: human gut; feature: human-associated habitat; material: faeces | place: Denmark | collected 2008/2010
AGCCTTTTACAGAAGCCCGGAAAGAGGTACCGGTATAAGGGTCGTAAGGATATGCAACGTCTTGCGGATAATCTTTGTTCTCATTAACCGGGAGATAAGAAATGCCGTCCGTATCTAATTTGATATTACCGTTGCTAATGCGTGTATCGGTGTAGATAATATCATCAAATTTTCGTACTTCATATTGATAATCGGGATACATAGAATCCCATTTTTTTGCCATATCCATAAAATATCCGGTCGGTGAGCATGCACCGTTTCCTTGATTTGAAATGGGAGACGGGATATATCCGTTTGAATTGGCTTTATTACGAGGTGCATAAGAAGCAGGTGAGAAAAGAGTATAGAACGGACTTCCCAATCCTTCCACTTGACCGGTTTTGTATTCCACTTCCCATATGGACTCGCATGAATGTTTGTTGGTGGATTTGAACAATTCGCTGAAATTCGGATATAATTCATATCCTCCATTGTTTATCACATCTTCCAGATAATACTTGGCAGCTTCATATTGCGTAGTAGTTGTTTTCGGATAAAATACGGTAATATTCGGATTAATGGATATATCTTTCCATGTTTCTACATCGGGGTAAGCGGCTTCCGTGATGTCGTTTGGCATAGATAGGAGTACTTTTCCCAGTAAGGCTTCTGCCACATATTTGTCAACTCTTCCTGTCGGAGTTTTTTCTCCGCTGTTTGTCGATCTATAGAGGTTGTTCGATTCGATGGCAGAAGTCAGATCGGTGAGAATCCGTATATAGACCTCTTCTGCAGATGCACGCAGATGACCTCTGGAATCGGTGTATTCTTGTGGAATATCCATGATGATGGGTACTCCACCGTAAGCGCGAACTAAGTTGAAATAGAAAAGGGCACGTAGTACTTCGGCCTCTGCAATGTATTTTTGAACGGTTTCATCATTCCCGAAGAGTTCTTTCCCTTTTTCGATGACTGTATTGGCTCTTATGATTCCTTTGTAGTGATGAGCCCAATAGTTTTGGTTTCCACTATTGTTGGCAGATATGGTAAATTTTTCAATTTCATGTCGGAAAGTATTGGCATAGTAATTAGTTTGATTTGGAAATGCAACATCCGAACGCACATCACCGAAAAGATAGATGCTGGCCGAATACAGCCCGTTATCTCTCAATGAAGAGTAAGTTGAGTACAATGCCGAACGTATATCATCAGGTGACTTGTAGAAATTTTTACCCGTTAAAGTGGTTTCCGGCTCGATATCTAGAAAACCGGTACAACCGGACATGCAGGTGGCGATCAATGCCACTGTAAATATATTCTTCAGATTCTTCATATTCTTTTTCATGCTTTAGATTTATAATGTAGCTTTCAGCCCTATGGTGAAATTTCTAGATAAAGGATATCCGGTACGGTCGATGCCCGGTGCGGTAGCCGAACGGAATGTGTTGGCTTCAGGGTTCATACCGGTATATTTAGTGAAAGTATGCAAGTTGTCAATATTGAAACTTAGTACTAATCCGTTCAGAAAGGTTTTTCGGAGCATTTTCTTGTCGAATGTGTATGAAAGCTGGATGTTACGGATGGACAGATAAGAACCGTCTTCGAGATATCGGTTGGTAAATTTACTCATTTCCGTGGTTGGACGTACATCATTGGAGGTGTAAGTACGGTCTGCTAAGCCGTTACCCGGCGATTCGGGCGAACGCCATCTATCTACTACTTTGATGGAAAGGTTGTTATTGTTGTTTCCGCGCAGTGTCTCACGTAATGTATAGTTGTAAATCTGATTTCCGTATTGTCCGTTCAACTGAAAACTAAATGAAAAGTTTCTGTATGAGAATGTGTTGACCATACCGGCATTGAAACGTGGGTAAGGATTTCCTATAATAGTACGGTCATTGTCATCATAAAGTCCGTCACCGTTGAGATCGTACCATTTACAGTCTCCCGGCCGAACGTTCGGGTCGAAAGCCAGTCCTGAATAAGGGTCATTCCGCAATGCTTGAATTTCTTCCATTGACTGATAAATGCCGCCGAATACATTTCCGTAGAACATACCTATCGGATAGCCTACTTTAGTGATGTTTGATTCTGCCACTCCATCAGTGATGGCTTCAGAATCGAGTCCTAGTGCCAATACTTTGTTCCGGTTGGCGGAGATGTTGAACGTAGTTGTCCATTTGAATTTGCCGGTCAGGTTGCGGGATACAATATTGAACTCGATACCTTTGTTTTCAACGGAACCGACGTTTTGTAACATGCGTGAAACTCCTAAAGTGCTTGGAACGATTGTATTCAGAAGCATATCGGAAGTGATAGACTTGTACAAATCAAGTTGCATGAATATTCGGTTGTGGAAAAGTCCTATGTCTACACCTAAATTAGTCTGTTTGGACACTTCCCATTTCAAGTCCGGATTCGCAATGTTTGACGGAGCCCAACCACTTACGACAGAACCATCGACTATATACGATTGCTGTGACATTTTGGTCTCATAGTTGTAGTCTCCGATAGCATTGTTGCCAGACAGACCAAAACTACCTCGTAATTTCAGTTCACTAAGTACTTGCTTGAGTGGCTTCATGAATTTTTCTTCCGTCATGGCCCATCCTGCGGAAATGGAGGGGAAATAACCGTATTTGTTGTTCTTTCCAAAACGACTTGAACCATCTGCACGAAATACTCCCTGAATCATATATTTTCTTTTGTAGTCGTAGGTCAGTCGGGCTATATAGGATAGCATACGATCTTCAGTCTTATCATAAGAACCTCCGTTGACTACACCTCCGTTGATGGAAGGGAGAGATTCTGTTGCAAAATGGTAGGCGGACGTGTAAAGCTTGTTGAGTTGGTTACTTTGTATAGTGACACCTCCTACAGCACTGATGTTATGATCTCCGAATTCTTTCTGATAGGTCAGTATATTTTCGTTAATCCACATGAGTTTGCGAGTCATAGTGGTGGAAGCCTCAGAGTCGGTACGGTTTTTGCCAATGGAAGCTGGGTACCATATTGAGTTCTCGGATGACATGAAATCAATGGCCAATGACGGTTTAAACGTTAACCCTTTAGCCAATTTCAATTCGAAGTTAAGCCCACCGATAATACGATTCTGACTCGTCTCGTTTTTGTATTCGTGAGCGATTCTGACTGGATTGTCTTGATTGTCGGCCAATGGCGAATCGGAAAGCGTTGGGAAGGCACCGGTTTCGGGGTCTCTTGAATCGGCTATGTTAGTTGGGGCCAAGTTGTACTCTAATGTAGAGAAATAATCTCCATTAGGAAGTTTGACCGGGAAAAAGGGATACATGGAGATTGCAGTTCGGATTACGCTGTTTGATCCTTCTCCACCTTCTCTTGTTCTTTTCTGATTGATAAATGTAGGAGCAAAGTTGACAGTTACTTTTGCCCACTTATTTAATTCGATGTCGAAGTTGGAACGGAAAGCGAATCGCTTCATTCCGGTACATATCAGGATCCCTTCTTGGTCGAAATATTCGCCTGAGATTCGGTAACGCATATTTTTACCTCCTCCAGCGATAGACAGATTGTATTTCTGCTGAATGGCATTCTGGAAGATGGCATCTTGCCAGTCAGTGTTGAGATTCTCGTCGAAAGGGAAATAGTCTTGATTTTGGTTTGTCGTGTAACGAAATCTTTCGTTCAGATTCTTATCCTTATAATATTCCAATAATTGGGCTGTATTCATTAATTCGAATTTATGTTGTATTTGTGCTATGGTGGTTGAAGCATTGATGGTTACTGTCGGTTTGGTACTTTCACCGCGCTTGGTAGTGATAAGTATTACACCATTGGCACCACGTGAGCCATATACGGCAGTTGAAGCGGCATCTTTCAGAATCTGAATATTGGCTACGTCATCAGGATTGACAGCAGACAGGCCGCCTTCCATCGGTATTCCGTCGACAATATATAAAGGTTCCGAGCCTGCAGTAACGGTACCGATACCGCGGACTTCTACATTGATATCACCACCAGGAGTCGCGTCGGAAGTCTGTATACGAACTCCGGGGACTAAACCTGAGATGGTTTGTTCGATAGAAGAGCCTACATATCCAGATAATTCTTCGGATTTGATGGAAGTCATGGCAGATGTTATCGTTCTCTTTGTTTGGGTTCCATAGCCGATAACTACGGTTTCATCCAACATATAGCCATCTTCAATCATGACTACTTTAATAAGCTTTTTGGGGTCTTTGATTGTGATCTCCTGTTTCTGAAACCCGATGAACGAAAATTCAAGAACTGGATTCTTACCTTTTGTTTGAATCTTGAAAGTTCCATCGATAGTGGTGGTTGTTCCATAATTGGAGTTTTGGCAAAGGACATTCACACCTGGTATGGGTTGTCCTTGCTCGTCAACAACGGTTCCTGTTGCAAATGTTCGGGCATTCTGTGCGTATGTATTTCCACCTGTATATGAAGAAACTTCAAATATGGAAAATACAATAGTTAAAAAGAGAATGCGGATAGAAATCATATTTCTCATATAGTAGTAAATTTAGTTATGCCACAAAAATACAATCAATATGTATATCTCCTATGGTATGTAAAAGCTAAAAGGAGAATTTGTAAAAGAGATAATATTTAACTTGCTTATTAGTAGTATGTTATCTAAAATATTTGATGATAAAATGTAATGACTATGTGAATTGTTTAATGCTGATGGATGTACTGAATATAAGATGGTAGTGCTTTTTTCTTTTCCTTTTTGTAGCTACATAATTGCTATTTAATTATATTTTATGTTGCTGATTATTAGCATGATACCTTTTAAGCTACTTATATTTTTCATCAAAATAAAATCTAGGAGGTTTCAATGGAATGAGCATTTCGTATATTTGCATGAAATAAAAGTATTTGTTTTCCTTTCAACAACCAAATTCGCATAAAATTATGAAGAATCACTCGAGACATTTCGTAGCCGCTACTTGTGCTTTAGCAGCATTTTCTCCCGTTGAAATGATGGCCCAAAAACAACCAAACTTTGTCATTATCGTTGCAGATGATATGGGGTATGGTGATGTGGGCATATACGGCAATGAGTATATAAAGACCCCGAATATTGATCAAATGGCCCGGGAGGGGATGATGTTCACAGATTTCCATTCGAATGGTTCAGTCAGTAGTCCGACGCGTTGTGGGCTTTTAACTGGGCGTTATCAACAGAGAGCTGGCTTGGAGAAAGTTCTTTTGGTACCCCGAGATGATAAAGATAAGGAGGTAGGACTTCAGTCGGAAGAAATAACTTTTGCAAAAATCTTGGGAGACAATGGATACCGGACAGCTTTGATTGGTAAATGGCATTTAGGATACTTGCAGAAACATCATCCGATGAACTTTGGCTTTCAGAAATTTGTAGGTTTTAAATCCGGAAATGTCGACTATCAGAGTCACCGCAACCGTTATGGAGATGTGGACTGGTGGGACGGTTTGGAAATGAAAAATATGCCGGGATATACAACAACCTTACTAACAACGCTTTCCGAGGATTACATAAAAGAAAATAAGGATAAACCATTTTGTCTATATATAGCGCATGCGGCTCCTCACTCTCCTATGCAGGGACCTAATGAAAAGGCGATCCGTACAGAGGCTACTCTGGAAGGGGATAAAAACTCCGACAGGCCAAATAAGGAAATTTATAAAGATATGGTAGAGGAATTGGATTGGAGTGTGGGACGGATTCTGGAAACGTTGAAAAAATATAAATTGGACAAGAATACGTTCGTTGTCTTTTTCTCTGATAATGGTCCGGTGATAAATAATGGAGGTTCTACCGGAGGGTATAGAGGTGCGAAGGGAGCTCCATGGGAAGGAGGACACCGTGTCCCTGGTATTTGTTATATGCCTGGAACTGTCAAAGGAGGAACAATGTGCAAACAGACCGTGATGAGTTTCGATCTTTTTCCGACTATGCTGGACATGGCGAACATTCATTATGATGACTCGAAGAAGAAGTTGGATGGAGCTTCTCTGGTACCTTTGTTTAAGGGGAAGGAGCTTTCTCAGAGACTTTTGTTTTGGGGAAATGGTAATAAGACTATCTCTGTGAGAGATGGCAAATGGAAGCTGGTTCGTTACAACCAAAAGGGAAAAATTACATTGCATTTGTTTGACCTGGACAATGATCCATACGAGGAAAATAATATGAGTGAGCAGGAACCTGAATTAGTTAAAAGACTGGATGAACAGATTACTCGCTGGGCCAAGTCCGTCTATTCAGAAGTTCCTGACCAGTTTGCTCGAAAAGTACGACGTACGAATAAAAATAACACTTAATATGCATAGTAACTATGAAGATAGAAAAAATAGCCTTGCTGGCATTGGGAACTACTATGACTTCCGGTGCAGCTTTGGCTTCGAATACGGTTGATAAAGCTACTCCCAATGTTTTACTGATTCTTGTAGATGATCTTGGATTGGGCGATTTGTCCTGCCAATATGCTAAAGATTTGAGTACTCCAAATATTGATCGCATCTTTGAAACTGGAGTGCGTTTGGATAACTTTTATGCTAATTCATCCGTGTCTTCTCCTTCGCGTGCCGCACTGTTGACCGGACGTTTTCCGGCTATGGTAGGAGTACCAGGGGTCATCCGTCCTTCCATCGATCAAAATTGGGGTTATTTCGATCCGTCTGCCGTCACCATGCCTGAGGTACTTAAAAATGGTGGCTACAGAACTGCACTAATTGGCAAATGGCATCTAGGCTGGAAAAGTCCGAATCTTCCGAATGAGAGAGGATTCGAGCATTTTCATGGTTTCCTTGCAGATATGATGGATGACTATTACACGCATCAGCGGCAGGGAGGAAATTACATGTATCTGAACGACAAAGAAATTACCCCCAAAGGTCATGCTACCGAATTGTTTACTTCATGGAGTGTGGATTATATTAAGAAAGAGGCAAAAGAGAAGAATCCCTTTTTTCTTTATCTTGCCTACAATGCCCCCCATTCTCCTTTACAACCACCGGTAGAGTGGGTGAACAAGGTACAGGAAAGAGACAAGTCGTTACCGGTCAAGCGTGCACGGCTGATAGCCCTGATTGAACATTTGGATGATAATATAGGTAAAGTGATGCAGGCTCTCGAGGAAAGCGGTCAGTTGAGTAATACATTGGTAATATTTGCTTCTGATAATGGAGGGGACCGGGGAAGTATGGCAAACAATGGACCTACCCGGGGTGCCAAAGGCGATATGTTTGAGGGAGGTATCCATGTCCCTTGTGCTCTGAATATGCCAGGAGTTTTCGAAGGCGGTCGACGTGACAACCATTTTGTTGTGATGATGGACCTTATGCCTACTATTTGTGATTTTGTGAATGTACCGGTCAGGCATGAGATAGATGGTATTTCTGTATTGGATGCCATTAAGAGAAAGAAACAGAATACAGAAGATCGTTTCGTTTTCTGGCTTCGAAATGAAGGTGGTCCGCAATTTGGGGGGAAGTCGCAGAGTGCGGTGAGGTATAATGAGTACAAACTTTTACAGAATCTTCCCTTTGAAAAAGTACAGATGTTTAATTTGGAGGAAGACTCTTTGGAAACTACTCCACTACCTTTGCAAGGAGATATGTTTCGAAAATTGAACAATGCAATGACTAAGCATTATCGTGCTTGGGGAGCAGTCCCTTGCCAAGCACCATCTAAATAGAAACTTAAATCATAAAATAAAACTAGTATGATGAATTTTAAAATGAAAAACAAGACCCTATTCCTATGCCTTCCGGCAATGTTGAACATACCTTTTGGAGGCTCTTCTGCATTCGGAGCGAATTCAGAAAAAGACAATAAAGAGAATAGCCCGAAACGCCCCAATGTACTTGTATTGCTAACGGATGACCAGACATTCAGCACTATCCATGCTTGGGGTAATAATGAAATTCAGACTCCGAATATGGACAGACTTGTCAATCAGGGTATGTCATTCACCCAAACTCATGTAATGGGTGGACTCAACGGTGCCATCTCGCAGCCCAGTCGTGCGATGCTTCTTACCGGACGCGGTCTGATGGACGTACACCGCAACGGACAAGTCATCCCCAAAAATGAGAAAACATTTCCCGAGCTGTTCCGCGAGAACGGCTATACAACCTTCGGAACCGGCAAATGGCACAGTGACAAAGCTGCATTCAACCGTTCGTTCTCTACGGGTGCGAACATTTTTTTCGGAGGAATGCATCCCTATGGAAATGAAAAGGAAGAAAAGGGACACCGATGCCCTTATCTGCATGAGTACGACCCGACAGGGAAATACAAAAATGGTCAATGGGTAAACGCATCACTCAATACTTTCTCGTCTGAGTTGTATGCCGATGCCGCCATCAAGTTCATTGAAACAAATGCATCGAACGATAACCCGTTTCTGATGTATGTCGCATTTACTTCGCCGCACGACCCGCGTAATGTGTTACCTGATTACGGGCGCAAATATGATAGCAAGGAAATTACGATGCCAAAGAATTTTATTACACAGCATCCGTTTGATAACGGTGATCTCAATGAACGCGATGAAAAACTGTTGCCTACTCCGCGTGTACCGGAACAGGTACTTGCCGAAAGAGCCAACTATTACAGCATGGTGAACGAGGTAGATGTTCAGATAGGGCGTATCCTTGATATGCTTGAAAAAAGCGGCAAGGACGATAACACCATTATCGTATTTGCAGCAGACAACGGCCTTTGTGTCGGAGAACACGGACTGCTGGGTAAGCAGAATCTGTATGAAGCGGCGGTGAGAGTACCTTTGGTGATATGCGGACCTAATATCCCGAAAAATATGATGAGTGATGCCTATTGTTATCTGTACGACCTTTATCCCACCCTCTGCGATTTATCGAATATAAAGGTACCGACCACTGTTAAGGGAATCTCATTGGCGCAAACCATACAGGATCCAAATGTGAAAAAGCGCAAGGATATACTATTAACATACATCAACCTTCAACGAGCTATCAAGAAGGATGGTTTCAAACTTATACTCTATAATGTAGACGGTCAGCGTCATCCGCAGCTTTTCGACCTTAAGGCCGACCCAATGGAAATGAATAATCTTTATGATAATCCTAAGTATAGTAAGAAACGTGAAGAGCTTACTAAATTACTTTATGCCCGAATGGCGTCTGTTGGCGATTTCTGTGATCCTACTAAACCGGATTGGGGCTATCCGACGAAACTGAAATGGGAGCAGATTGTCAAAGTCAATCCTTGATGTAGGCAGATGTGTGCAAAGGGCTTTTTTAGCACCAATATGAGAAAGTATTATTCCCACTGCAATGAGAGAAAACAGCTTATTACAGTGGGTGTTTTTTGTTATGGTGAGAGTAGCTTTTATTGCCCGATACGTCCCACTCTTTCTTCGAAAGAGTTACGGTCGCCAATAGCTTTGCTTCTCATTTTCGAGCGGTAATTGTAAATGGTAGACAGCGAATATTGCAAGAAATGGGCTATTTTTACACTGTCCGTGATTCCTAACCGAATTAGTGCGAAGATTCTTAATTCGGGAGTTAGCAGTTTGCCAGTGCCGGGTATTATGGCATTTTCTGGTGATAAGAGTGCATTAAAGTCTGCTACGAAGTTTGGGAATAAGTTGAGGATTGCTTTGTCGAAATTATTATAAAACTCTGCCAAGTCTCCTTCTGTATTTAGCGAAGACTTGAGGAAAGAAACCACTTTATTGATATCTTCACTCTTTGCTATTTTAAGGGCTCTTTTCTTGAAACTGTCTATCTGAGTGATATAGTTGGTATATTGCTCCATATATAATCCCACATATTCTTCCTTAATTTTACTGCTATCAGCCAGTGCTGAGTTTATGTTTTGTATTTCATCCAAATGATATGACAGGCTTTTATTGGCTTGTTCCACTTTTTTCTTTTGCTTCTTTAGTTGGGTGAAAAGTATAAATAATAGGATACAGACAAGGCACAGCGAACTAAGTAGGCTACTAATAATAACAAATTTGCGTTTTTCTTTCTCTTGAAAAGCCTTGTCGATGAAGAGGTACATATCCGAGGCTTCGATTGTATTGATTCTGGCATTACATAAGATGGCATCTTCCATTGCATTTTTCATGTATGCGTATGCCCGATCTATGTCTCCACTCTCAAAAATAAGTTTTGCCAATATTCGCAAAGAACGGTTCTCTCTAGTTCCGCTTATTGCATCGGATATGGCAGATATGGCAAAGTACTTGATTGCATTCTTAGAGTCACCTTTGCCTTGATAGGCGGAGGCTAATGAATAAGCTAATATACCGGCATTCCGCGAATATTGGGGATAGCTTAAATAAGCGCTGTCAAGCATATGGATGGCATCATTATATTTCTTTTTGTGTAGCAGGATAGGAGCAATTGTGAAAGCCCGTATATTGGAAGGGACTTCTGCGCATTGGAGTAAGGAGTCGCGATAAGTTTGTTCTATCAAATCATTCTTGCGTGATTCTATTTCACTGGAAGCAAAATTCTTCTGGTGATTGTAGATAGTGGCTTGCCCGAGGAAGTATTCCACTTTAAGTTTGGGAGACAATAATTGATGTTGTATGGGATTGACGATGGACAATGCCTCTTTGAAAAATCCCATGGAAGATAAAATACGTGCATAGTCTAGCTTGGCTTCTATGATAAGCTCTCCATCTCCACTTTCTTGAGCCAACTCATTCATATGAATAGCATAGGTTAAAGCGGAATCTTTTTGAAAGGAAGAATAGGCGAAACATAATAATTCGGCTATTTGTACTTTTTTGCGTATTTTATGGTGTAACTTCAGTTCTATTTTCAGACTATCTATTTGCTCTTGCTTTTGTTCTGCATAATCTAACTTATACTTTAGGGCTTTATCTAATGTTTTTAGTAATGAATTGATTTCATCGTTAGCTGTAGCCGGATTGATAAAAATAATGCAGAGTAATACAGGTAAAATGAACTTTCTCATGATTATATTAGATTTTATCGCTAAAGTTGAATTTGGGATAAAGGTAAATATAATATTTGATAAATGCTAGCTTGTGATTTAATTCTCATGTTTGAGATTTATAATTCCATACCGAACCGTAAAAGTAAATATCGGTTTGATATGGAATCTTTTTCAGAAATGCCTATATAAAATTAGGAAATAATTGTTATTTGTATTTTTGTGCAAACTCCACCGATACCGAATTACTGAAACTTCGGCAAACTTCAGCTGCGAAGTCTTTTCCGCATTGGATTATTTTATCCCAGATCTCTTCATTCAAGTTATTTAGATCGCGGTATCGGACATCGTATTTGAGTAATCCGTAGATCAGCCCTGCATTGAAGTTATCACCAGCTCCAATAGTACTGACTGCTTGTAATGGTTCTATCGGATAATCTTTATTGACCAGATTAGTGCGTAACGCTACCTTTTCCGCACCTGCAGTACAGATGAACCGGGGACAGTAGAATTTGATTTTATCCTTGTAAATCTTGTCTATATCCTGCATGTTATACATATATAGAAAATCCTCTAAAGAACCGCGTACAATATCCGCATATTCCAGATTTTCAATAATGGTCGGAGCCAGTTTCATGGCTTCATTCTTGTGTGAAGAACGGAAATTCGGGTCATAATAGATGATGGCTTTCTTTTCACGTGCCTGATCTAGTAATTCGAGAATCTTCTCCCTCAGAACCGGATTCAGTGCGTAATAAGAACCCACCATGACAATGTCGTCTTCCTCTAGTTTCGGAAACAGAACATCCAGACGTTGCTTCGGGTAGTCTTTGTAGAAGATATATTCAGCATCACTCTGCTCGTTCAGGAAAGCTAAAGATACGGGTGATTTTCCATCCGGGAATACATTTACATGATCGGTTGGGATATGATTCTCACGCATGAACTGCAGGATAATATTGCCTACACGGTCATTCCCGGTTTCACTGATGAAGCCGACGTTTATTCCCATTCGTCCCAATGAGACAATACCGTTGAATACAGAACCTCCCGGTACGGCGGCAGAAGGCTGGTCACCTCGAAAGATGATATCGAGGATGGTCTCTCCGATACCGATTACTTTTCGCATAGTGACCTTGATTTTTCTCCCAGGTAACCGCCGTGGTGGCGTTTAGAATATTCTTCTATGGTGAATTGGGTCTTTTTCATGGTCTGTACCACTAAGATGTCACCGATGACGGTCATCGCGGTTGTCGAGGTGGTAGGAGTCATTCCTAATGTACAGACTTCAGCCGGTTTTCCGGTGCTCAGGCAGACATCCGATTCTTGTGCCAACGGACTGTCCGGATTTCCGGTGATTACGATGAACTTCAAGTCCGGATCGAGGTTATGTGCCAACCGGGTCAGTTCGACAATCTCACGTGTCTTGCCGGAATTGGAGATTAATAAAAGCAAGTCGTTCTTCTGCAAGATTCCCAAGTCACCGTGTTGCGCTTCGCTGGGGTGCAGGAAAACGGACGGAATACCGGTGGAACAGAAAGTAGTAGCAATGTTCATCGCAATTTGTCCGGCCTTTCCCATGCCGGAAGTAACCAGTTTCCCGTTTTTCTGATGTACTTGCTCTACAATCAGTTGTATAGCTTTCTCGTATGCGTCTGTTACAGGGATGTTGAGCACGGCTTGTGCTTCCTGTTGCAATAGTTGTTTGATGGAGTCTATCATATGATCAGTTTATTTTTTCTTTTAATTCTTCCGGCGTGTTTGCTATTTCGTAATAGGTGGAAAAAGGCTGCCGGGCAAATCCTTTATCTTCTAATGTCTTGAGTGTTTTCAACAGTTCGTCATAGAAACCGTATTCGTTGTAGAAGATGACTTTTTTCCGGTGGTATCCGATGGAA
>OGQF01001950.1_pt1 | contig 12809 bp, 14 predicted proteins | sample 1553141 | NCBI WGS metagenome assembly OGQF01 (sample SAMEA2580005, study PRJEB22360) | human gut metagenome | biome: human gut; feature: human-associated habitat; material: faeces | place: Denmark | collected 2008/2010
ATACTTCCAAATAAATATACGCTTATGAACAAATTTCTGCTGTATATTTTCCCAATCATTTATTTTTTTTATCTCTTGAAAATACTGATAATCCCGACTACAATCATAGAAAGACAAAAATCTTTGAAATAATTCCTCATTCTTTTCTTTCGAAGCACGCCACTTACTTAGCATCTCATCTTCTTCAAATGAGATACTATTATTGAGTTTTTTTACAATCAATCTACTAATCTTCGATATCAACTGCTCTTGTTCCATTATATGCTGTTTATCCATTCTATATTAGAAACGAACAAACAACCCAAAAGAGCGTAACCAACAGATATTTTTTTTAAACTAATGGCGAAAAAATAATAGATGCAATTGAAAAAAGATCTTTTAAATATTCTTGCAATAATTTTTTCCCTCTTGCACGTTGACTTTTTACAGTATGTTCTGAAATATTCAAAAGTCTTGCAACTTGAGCAATATCTAATTTTTCTATATAACTTAATTTAAAAACCTTTTTACATTCTTCCGGCAATTGTTCTACAGCTTCAAATATTTCCCATAATATTTCATTTTCAATACGTTCATTCAAATAATTCATTGAATCTATATCACAATTATTTTTTTGAATCTGATGATGATGGCGATTATGTATTCCTTGAAGCGTAAGCCTATCGATACAAGAATGATAAACACTACTATAAAGATAAGCTGATAATGCCAATTCATTAGAAAACGGTATTTTTCGTTCCCATATTTTCACAAGCACTTCTTGTACAATATCTTTTGCCTCCTCAATATCCTTGACATATTTTACAGCATAAAAACATAAACGATGATAATAATCATCATAAATTCTTTTCATGTTTTTTTCTTTCTCCATAAGCTCTGTTTGCAACTGATACTACCTATTCACTCCCCCCCTTCATTAAGTAAAAACAAAGGTAATCTTATTTTTAGCGAAACAGAAAAAAACACAAGTTTTATCTACACATATCCTCTTCATCTCCCACACTCCTCCGAAGCTCACCCGAAGCTGCGCCGTCGCTCACTGCTTGCCGTTCGGAGGAGCTTCGGAGGAACTTCGGGGGAGGAACGGAGAAAGGTGAGACATAAGTGAGAGATGAGTGAGACCCCCGCAAGAGGTGAATCGGACAGGGAAAACGGAACCGGGAAAAATTCAAAGCGACAAACCCAAACAGACAAGGGAGACGCAAAAGAGAGGCAAGCAAAGCTGCAATACCTTTTTTATTCTCACCAAAAAATCTATATTTGCCAGACTAATTTAAAACTACAAATCGATGAATGTGAGAAATCTTACGCAGGAGGAAATTACGTCGCTCTTCTGTCAAGGCTGTACTGCCTCCGACTGGCAACGGATTCTTGTTGCTCCTGACTTTAAAACTGACTTTATCCACCATACCCGATTTTCCGGAGATGTCTGTCTGGGCGTGTTTGAACATGAATTCATTCTCGACGGAGGTGTTCCCAAACATTCGGGACTGAACTATGTGACCCTGCACAACTGCCGGGTGGGCAATAATACGCTAATTGAAAACATCCCTAACTATATTGCCAATTACAATATCGGAGAAGAATGCTTTATCCAAAATGCCAACTTGATTGTGACGGAGGGCTACAGCTCGTTCGGCAACGGCACACAGGTGGCCGTACTTAATGAAACCGGAGGACGCGAAGTGCCGATTTTCAATGAACTGTCGGCTCATCTGGCATATATCATTGCCCTTTACCGCCACTATCCCCCGCTGACAGAAAAGCTAAAGAGCATCATTGCCCGCTATACGGAACAAGTGTCTTCAGACCGGGGAACCATCGGCAATCGGGTGCGCATTATCAATACCGGCACCATCCGGAATGTAGCCATCGGCGATGACGCTACCATAGACGGAGCATCGCGCCTGAAAAACGGCTCAATCAACAGTAACAAATCGGCACCTGTAAAAATCGGGCACAATGTAGTGGCCGAAGATTTCATCATCTCGTCGGGAGCCAGTGTAACTGACGGAGCTGCACTGATCCGCTGTTTTGTAGGACAGGCATGCCATTTGGGACATCTGTTTTCTGCTCACGACTCTCTATTTTTCAGCAACTGTCAAGGCGAAAACGGTGAAGCTTGCGCTGTATTTGCCGGACCGTATACTGTGACCATGCACAAATCCAGTCTGTTGATTGCCGGTATGTTTTCTTTTCTGAATGCCGGCAGTGGCTCGAACCAAAGCAACCACCTCTACAAACTGGGACCGATTCACCAGGGTATCGTGGAACGGGGTTCAAAGACTACCAGTGATTCCTATATATTATGGCCGGCAAAAATCGGCGCTTTCTCGCTGATTATGGGACGACACGTAAGCCACCCGGATACTTCAGATTTGCCTTTTTCATATCTGATAGAGCAGAACAACCAGACATATCTGGTTCCGGCCGTGAATCTGCGCAGTGTGGGTACCATCCGCGATGCCCAGAAGTGGCCCAAACGAGACAAGCGCACCGATTCCCATCGGCTGGATTGTATCAATTTCAACCTACTGAGTCCTTATACAATTCAAAAAATGCTCCGAGGTACAGAAGTATTGCGCACCCTGCAAGAAATTTCGGGCGAAACATCGGAGGAATACTCCTACCAAAGCGCACATATCAAAAGCGGAGCTTTGAAAAAAGCAATCCAATATTATGCAATGGCCATCAACAAATTCCTCGGCAATTCCATCATCAAGCGATTGGAGAACATCCCTTTCCACAGCAATGAGGAAATCCGCGCACGCCTACAGCCTGATACAGAGAAAGGAAACGGCGAATGGGTGGATCTTTGCGGCCTGATAGCCCCACAAAAGGAGATTTTCGACCTTATCCGGAAAATTGTCGAAGAGGAAATCTCTACCATCGAACATATCGAGAAGGTATTCCGACAACTGCACTCCGACTACTACCAACTGGAATGGACCTGGGCCTGGGAGGTGATGCAACAATGGTATCATATTCGTCCGGAAAGCATTACTGTCCAAGATGTTATCCGCATAGTAAACACGTGGAAAGATGCAGTGGTGACTCTCGACCAAATGCTCTACGAAGATGCCAAGAAAGAGTTCTCCATGACTGCTCAGACCGGTTTTGGCGTGGACGGCAACAAAAAACAAAAGGTAATCGATTTTGAACAGGTACGGGGTGCTTTTGAAAACAATCCGTTTGTAGAAACCGTCAAGCAGCATATCGATATCAAAACCGCTCTCGGCGATGAACTGATAGCCCGGTTAAGCCACGTGGCAGGACAATGATTCAAGCGACAAGCATATCACAACCTCTGCTCAACATGGGCAGAGGTTTATTTTATCTATCCAGGCAATAATGCGAACCTACTCTTTGAGCATATTCAGAAGTGTCACCAACGAAGAGACTGTCCGTATGGCCTGCTTGCCTACCGGCGATGTCTTCCCTTGAAAAGCTGAAAGGTCGGAACCGACAAGCGAATGCACCATCTTTTTCATCAGTGCCCTGGAAATCAAATTTTGCGAACCGGCCAATGTCCCCCGAGTGAACCCTTCGTAGTAATCCTTGTTTTTCATTTTGACCTTCAAATCAGAAGAATTACTCGCCAACACGGCCAAATAATAAATATTGGTCGGATTGGACAAATCCAAAGTACCGTCTTTTCTATATTGGCGATGCAAAGATTTGATTGCTTTACCACAAGCCGAACCGGCAGCGTAAGCACTTGTATGATTAGACACGCCCCTAGATGGCTGATTTATAGACACACATGATATCATAGAAAACATTACCATACACAAGACAAAAAATCCCATCCTTTTCATATTGATTTATTTTAATAACACTTGACAAATCTACAAATTTTATTGCAACCACCGATCGATTGTCTAGCTCATTTTACCCGGAGATAAAAAAAAGATTGTATCTTTGCATAAAATCAAAATTAAAGATAGTCATGTCAGAATGTATGGAACATCCGGAAAATTCGCCGGAATATGAAGGATTAAAGGTAAACAAGGGCATTCCCCAGCCGGAACCCATGAATCCCAATATTGCCGCACGCCTGAAAATGATCCGAAAGCAGGAACTGACCGCCGACGATTATGTGGAGGGCATATTAAAAGGCAACATCAATATTTTAAGTCAGGCTATTACCCTGGTGGAGAGCTCCAAGCCCGAACATCAGGCTATGGCACAGGAGGTCATCAGACGCTGTCTGCCCTCATCGGGACGGTCGGTACGTATCGGTATCACGGGTGTACCCGGTGCCGGGAAAAGTACTTTCATCGAAAGTTTCGGCAAATACCTGACCAAAGAGGGACACAAAATTGCCGTCTTGGCGATTGACCCCAGTAGCGAACGCTCCAAGGGCAGTATCCTAGGCGACAAGACCCGTATGGAAGAATTATCGTGCGACCCGTTGGCCTATATTCCTCCTTCCCCCTCTGCCGGTTCGCTTGGCGGCGTTGCCCGCAAGACCCGCGAAGCCATGATTTTGTGCGAGACAGCCGGATTTGATATCATCCTGATTGAAACAGTCGGAGTTGGACAAAGCGAAACGGCAGTCCACTCAATGGTGGATTTCTTCCTGTTGGTACAGATAGCCGGAGCCGGCGACGAGCTGCAGGGAATCAAACGCGGTATCATGGAGATGGCCGACAGCATCATCATCAACAAAGCCGACGGCAATAACATCCAACGTGCGGAATTGGCCAAAGCCCAACTGACAACGGCTTTGCATTATTTCCCGCCTCACGAATCCGGAGTGATGCCAAAAGTGATGACCTGTTCCGCTTACGAACGCACAGGTATCGACGCCATTTGGGACAACATCCTGCACTATTGCAGCGAAACACAACAAAACGGCTATTTTGAACAGCGCAGATCCGAACAGTCGAAATACTGGATGTATGAAACCATCAACGAACAGTTACGCAACCGCTTCTATCAAAGCCAGAAAGAGAACCTGAAAATCGCCGAAGAACAGGTGATGAAGAATCAGGTCAGTTCGTTTGCCGCTGCTTTCGAATTGCTGGACAAATACTTCAAAGGATAAGTATATCTCAAGAAACCAAAAGCAGGATTCCCAATCGGGTCTCCTGCTTTTTATTCATTTAAAATCCGGGAAATCATTCAAAAAGACAAACCCCCGCTTAGTATCGATTTTTCCGCAAAAGTGCGTCACCCCGTTTGTAACGGCTACATAAGGAGCCGAAAGCGTGATATTATAGCGGAAAGCCTGGTCGAACACCTGACGCCTGAGAGGCACAGAAGGAGCTTTACACTCTACCAACAGCCAAGGTGTTCCCGAGCGGTCGAAAACCACCACATCAAAACGACGCGGCAAACCGTAAAGCTCAATTTCCCGCTCAACGGCAATCAAGGCCGGCGGACATCCCTTTACATCTATCAGATAATGCACTAAATGCTGACGCACCCATTCTTCGGGTGTCAACACAACAAACTTCTTGCGAAGTATGTCAAAAATCAAAACATTCCCTCCCTGCTTCTTCACTTTATATTTAAATGGAGGAAGCGACAACTCCATCATCCGGCTATATTTTTAACTTTCAACAAACTGCTGTCTCCATAACTCAGAAAGCGGAATCCATGCCCCAAGGCATAGTCATATATTTTATGCCAATCCTCACCGACAGCCGCACCGACAAGCAACAACAACGTACTCTGCGGCTGATGGAAATTGGTAAACATCGCATCAATCACCCGGAAACGGTAGCCCGGCACAATAATAATGGTGGTAGCAGCTTTCAATAACTCTTCATGTGTTTCGTCGAACCAACCCAAAAGAGCCTCCATCGATTCACGCAATGAATAGTGCGACGGCAAAGTATAGGCTTCCCACTGCTGCAAAGAGAAAAAATCATCATAACCGGCAAGCCGTTTAACACCCAGCCAATAGAGACTTTCAAGCGTACGCACCGAAGTGGTGCCGACGGCTATAATCTCTTTTGCCTTATCACGCAGACATTCCACCAAACCACGAGTGATGATGACATGCTCTGTATGCATATCGTGTCCACCGATCGTTTCCGCCTTTACCGGCCGGAAAGTACCGGCACCGACATGCAGAGTCAGCTCTTGGATATTCACTCCTCCGGCACGCAGATCGTCGAGCAAAGGACGGGTAAAATGCAAACCGGCAGTAGGTGCGGCCACAGATCCTTCTTCACGGGAATATACTGTCTGATAACGGATTTCATCAGAAGCCTCTGACTCTCGGTTCAAGTAGGGTGGAATCGGAATACGTCCACACCCTTCAAGCACTTCGCTGAAAGACAATTCCCCAGTCCACCGAAAACGAACAATCACTTCTCCATTCAGCTGCTCGCCCCGCTCTGCCTGCAAGGTATATGCTGCACCTTCATATTCAAAGCAACATTCAACCGTTCCTTCTTTCCACTTTTTCAGATTGCCGACCATACAGCTCCACTCACAACAACCCTTGGCAGCAAAATTCTGCGCATAATCCACAGGCTGATGCGGCTCCAGACAAAACACCTCGATGGTAGCCCCGGTTGGTTTTCTGAAAAAGATACGGGCATGAATCACCTTGGTATTATTAAAAATCAATGTCTGCCCGGGCCGGAGCAATTCCCGAGCCTCACCGAAACGCCGTTCGTCAATCTGCCCGTCACGATAGACAAGCAATTTGGAATCTTCACGCTCTGCCAGCGGGAATTTAGCGATCCGCGAGTCGGGCAAATCATAGGTATAATCTTCTATCCGAATGTTTTTCAAGAGATTCAGTTCTTCTGCCGTTTTCATTTTGCCGTTTAATGATTATGTTTTAATTTTATTGCCGAAAAAGCGTACAAAGATAGCGAAACGTAAGCGGTGCGGCAAATGAAAACGAAGATTTTAGACCGAAAGCATCCGAACTTCCGCCATCAACACACGCAGAGTGTAAATCAGTCTGTCATCCGGCAGACCCAGCAAAAGGAGAAGCATGAAAACAAAAAAAGAGATTGTAGACAATTGGCTGCCAAGATATACCGGGCGCGCCCTGGAAGATTTTTCCAAATACATCCTGCTGACAAATTTCGAATATTATCTGGAACTATTTTCTGAAATGTACCATGTTCCCATCATCGGAGCAGACAAAACGATGCCCAATGTTTCATACAATAGGGTAACACTTATCAATTTCGGTATGGGCAGCCCCAATGCCGCCACCATTCTCGACCTATTGACTGCCATCGAACCGGAAGCAGTGCTGTTTATCGGCAAATGCGGCGGCTTGAAAGACAAAAACGTTGTGGGAGACTATATTCTACCAATAGCTGCCATCAAAGGCGAAGGAACTTCAGACGACTACATGCCACACGAAGTGCCTGCACTACCGGCTTTCAGTATCCAGAAAGCCTGTTCCAAAGCCATTGTCGCACACGCCCGAAAGTATTACACCGGAGTGGTTTATACCACCAACCGCCGAGTGTGGGAATACGACGACCGCTTTAAAGAGTATCTCCGTAGCACCCGTGCCATGGCTGTCGATATGGAAACCGCCACAATTTTTACAGTGGGATTCGCCAACCGCATCCCGACGGGAGCGTTACTGCTGGTGTCCGACCGTCCGATGATATCGGAAGGCATAAAAACAGCAGAATCCGACAAACATGTGACACAGGAATTCGTAAAACAACATCTGGAAATCGGCATAGAGGTATTGAACAATATCCGCGACAAAAATTATTCAGTCAAACACCTGCTATTTTAATATGAAGAGAATCGTATTTATCTGTTTTTGCCTGCTGCTGGCCTATTCGTGCAAAGAAAAGGGCCAAACGGCACAAGGTGCAGAAACAAGTATTGAATGGACCCGCAAGACATGGAATTTCGGAAAAGTGAAAGAGGGCGAAGAAGTTTGCCATACCTTTTATTTTAAAAACACCGGAAGCAACAACCTGCTGATAAAAAACGTAAAGACAGACTGCGGCTGCACTACGGTGAACTATGACAAAGCACCAATCAGCCCCGGAAAAGAGGGAAAAATTGAAATTGCCTTCAACTCTCGTGGCAGAAATGGAAAACAATACAAAGAAATCAGTATATTTGCAAACATTCCGGAAAAGCAGACAACCATAAGCATTACCGCGGATATTACACATTGAAAATATTAAATATCAATTAAATAACAAATAAAGTATGAACACATTATTTATTGCATTACAGCAAGCACCTGCAGGAGGAGGATTCATGCAGTTTTTACCTTTGATTCTGATTATTATCGTATTCTGGTTTTTCATGATCCGTCCGCAGATGAAAAGACAAAAAGAACTGAAGAATTTCCGCGACTCACTGAAAAAAGGCGATAAGATTGTCACAACCGGCGGTATCTATGGAAAAGTGCTGGAAATCGGTGATTATTACATTATCATGGAAGTAGAAGGACAGAACCGTCTGAAAATCGACAAATCAGCAGTTATCAAAGATATGACTGATGCAACTCCGGCGAAATAATCCGGAAAAACATGCAACAAAAGGTATAAGCCGGATTCATCGGGCTTATACCTTTTAATTTTCAAACGTTAACCCCTTTAGAACATTCTGTCTTATGTCGGATTTGAAAACATTGATTGGGAAAATAAATAAATATACGAAAGAGATAAGCCTCAACCGCAATATTGTCACTTATCTGATTTGTGTCGTTATTGCTTCCATTCTGTGGTTTATGAACACTTTCAGCCAAGATTATCTGACGGAACTGAGCTACCCCATCAAATACATCAATATCCCTGAGGACAAATATTCGGTGGACAAACTGCCCGACCATCTGCAATTGGATGTCCAAGCCAAGGGCTTTACGCTTATGGGTTACCGAATCAAGACCTCATTTCAGCCTATCACATTCAATTTTGCCACCTATGAGCATTTGCTACAGGAACGGGACGGCATTTCCGAGTATATCCTGAACACCAACGATATCAAGGAAAAACTCGGCAGTCAAATCAATCCGGACATCAAATTGGTGTCCATCTATCCGGAGAAAATCGCATTCCGGTTTGCTCCCGCACAAAAGAAAAAAGTACCTATCAGTCCTATTTTGGACTATAAATTAAAGAGACAATACATTTTAAACCAAATAAAACTCGATCCGGACAGTGTAACGGTCAGCGGACCGGCAAATATTATAGACAAACTGCCAAACGTGCCGACAGAGATGTGGACAGTGAAGGATTTAAGCCGGACGACCAGCAAAACGCTCAAATTGGCAGACGTTGAATATTGCCACTTGAATCTGAATTCCACCAAAGTCACCTTGGAGGTGGAGCAATTTACAGAATCGCGCCGCACAATAGCTATCACACCACAATTGGTGCCGGATTCTATCAATATGCGTTTATTTCCCTCCACCTTAAATATTTCGTATGACGTAGGTTTGAGCAAATATGACCAAGTGAGCGACAACGACTTTCTTTTTGCTGTCGACTATCCGCAAAATGCAGATACAGCCTATCTGGAAGTAAAGGTGGTTAAAGCCCCTGCTTTCATCAAAGACCTGAAGTTTACTCCACAGAAAGTTGAATTTTTATTGGAAAAAAAATAATATGGAAACAATAGGACTAACAGGAGGAATCGGTTCGGGGAAAAGTACAGTAGCCCGAATTTTCAAACATATGGGTTTCCCTGTATACATTGCAGATACGGAAGCTTCACATTTGATGAATTCCTCTCCAGACATCCGCAGGGAAATCACCGGACGATTCGGAGAAACGATATACAGCAACAACCAACTCAATAAAGCCGAGTTAGCCAAAATCATATTCGAAGACAAAGAGGCTCTGCGAGACATCAACCACATTGTCCATCCCCGTGTCATGGAAGATTTCAAGTCATGGAGCCAAAGGCAGAAAAGTCCTATCGTGCTGTTTGAATCAGCCATCCTATACGAAGCCGGTTTAAACGAATTTTTCGGACATATCATTTGTGTTACAGCTCCGGAGGAAGTACGTATACAACGTGTTATCAGCCGCGACCATACAACAGCGCAAAAAGTGCGCGACCGTATGAACAATCAAATGAGCGAAAAAGAGAAAATCAGCCGGGTTGATTTCATTGTAAACAACGACGGAGTGCAGGCACTATTGCCGCAAGTAATAAAAATCATCCAACAATTAAACAGTAAAAACAAATAAATTATGGCAAAATACGGAAAATGGATCGGTGCCGGACTGGGATTCGCTATGGGAGGTCCTTTGGGAGCTCTGCTGGGAATCTTTATCGGCTCCATATTTGACAACACCCAAAGAATCAACATTGACCCGACCCAAGGCAGCAATCCGCGCCCTGGTAGCGGACGAGGAGATTTCATGTTTAGTCTGCTTGTATTGGCAACGGCCATGATGAAAGCAGACGGTCGGATTATGCGCTCGGAATTGGATTTTGTGAAAGAATTCTTCAAACGCAATTTCGGCATTGAAGCGACACGCGAAGCGATGGCGATGATTAAAGAGTTGAGCGGGAAAGAGATACCAGTGATGGAGGTGTGCCAACAAATCCGGTACAACATGGATCCTGCCGCCCGCACACAACTGCTCTATTTTCTGTTCGGCATAGCCAAAGCCGATGGCACTGTAAGTGAAGACGAAATTCTTCTAGTGGAAAACATCTCCAATGCACTAGGCATTGATCATAGTACATTTGTATCCATCAAATCAATGTATTATGATGATTTAAACTCAGCCTACCAAGTTTTGGGCATTGACAGTACAGCCAGCAATGAAGAGATAAAAAAAGCCTATCGGAAAATGGCTATGGAAAACCATCCTGACAAAGTGGGCCACTTGGGCGAAGACATCCGCAAAGCTGCAGAAGAGAAGTTTACACAAATCAATATTGCGTACGAGAAAATCAAAAAGCAACGTAATATGAATTGAATTAATTTTAATTTACAATACACAATTTTCTATTCTCGATTAATTACTGTAGTTTTGCCAATCATTTTTTGTAAAACGTTAAACAGCGAATTATGTTGAAAGAAATTTTATCTATCTCGGGAAAACCCGGTTTGCAAAAACTAGTCAGCAATTCATCCAACGCACTGATAGTGGAATCCCTGATTGACGGGAAACGCTTTCCGGCATACTCAAATGCCAAAATTATTGCCTTGGAAGATATCTCCATATATACCGAAACCGAAGATATGCCTTTAAAGGATGTTTTCAAACGTATGTACGATAAAGAAGAGGGGAAACAGGCTCTAAGCCACAAAGAATCCAATGACAAAATAGTATCCTATTTCAGCGAAATCGTTCCGGAATATGACAAAGACCGGGTATATACTTCAGATATGAAAAAAATCATCCAGTGGTATAATCTGCTGATAGCAAAAAATATTCTGAACTTTGACGAAGAGAAATAATTAAAAAAGATTTGGAGATTATGCTCCAAATCTTTCTCTTTTTATTACCCTAACTGACGCTATGTTTCAATTCAAAGAATTTACCATTCACCAAGACCGGACTGCCATGAAAGTGGGAACAGACGGAGTGCTCTTGGGTGCTTGGGCAGATTTGGAACAAGCCCGTCGTATCCTGGATATCGGCACAGGCACAGGACTAATAGCCCTGATGGCAGCACAACGGAACAACCATGCATATATCGATGCTATTGAAATAGAAGAACATGCATTCAAACAAGCTCAAGAAAATATTGCAGCCTCGCCTTGGAAGGATAGAATTCACATAGAACATACACCTCTACAATACTATTCGCCCAATACACGATATGATTGTATTGTATGCAATCCTCCCTTTTTCATCAATTCCACAAAAAACCCAAGCGATTCCCGCACTCTGGCACGACATAACGATATTTTACCCCACGAAGAATTGGTTGATCACGCTAAACGACTATTAACTTCTGAAGGAAAACTACATCTGATTCTTCCGATTGGAGAAGCGCAGGAACTAATAGCATATGCACAAAAAGTTAATTTCCACATAACCCATCTTACCTATGTGCATCCCACCCCATGCAAACCTCCGAAACGCCTCCTTATAGAACTATCGATAAAGCAAAATGCTTATTATGAAGATAATATCACAATAGAGCTGGAACGCCACCGCTATAGCGAAGCTTACATCAAACTGACAAGACAGTTCTATCTACACATGTAACTTTACGCTTATTAAGAAAATTGTCTGGATATAAGAAAACAAAGTGATTTATTTAACTATCCCTTAACCATCTAATCTAAAAAACTGCCTTATCTTTGTCATGTCAAAAACAAAGAAAGACACGTTTTTTTCATAAGTTTGTATGTTTAGGTTAGTAGTTAGTAATTAATAAGAGGTCGGGTTACCGATCTCTTATTTTTTTCAATATCTTTAAAGTATCTGTAAGTTCCAACTTTTAATTCAAGAGCTGCATCTTCATCAGAAACAATAATTCCATTTCTATGCATTTGAAGAGCTGAAATTGTCCACATATGATTTATTCCCTCTTCCACTGCATGTCTTAAAGCTCTTGCTTTTCCTGCACCGTTTACAAGAATTAAAACTTCTTCAGCATCCATTACAGTTCCAACCCCTACAGTAAGAGCAATCTTTGGAACTTTGTTTATATCTCCGCCGAAAAATCTTGAATTTGCAATTATAGTATCTTGAGTAAGCTCTTTGTCCCTTGTTCTTGATGTAAGAGAAGATCCAGTTTCATTAAAAGCAATGTGTCCGTCTGGCCCGATTCCTCCAACAAAAAGATTTATTCCTCCATAAGATTTTATTTTTTCTTCATATCTTTCACATTCAGCTTTATAGTCTTCTGCCATTCCATTAAGCATATTTATATTTTCA
>OGQF01001954.1_pt1 | contig 12781 bp, 13 predicted proteins | sample 1553141 | NCBI WGS metagenome assembly OGQF01 (sample SAMEA2580005, study PRJEB22360) | human gut metagenome | biome: human gut; feature: human-associated habitat; material: faeces | place: Denmark | collected 2008/2010
GTGCAGTAAAGATCCCTCGGCTACGCTCGGGATGACGATGCCGGAGAATCCCAGTCACCAGTCACGAGTCACCAGTCACTTTTCCCTACTCACCCATTCACTCTCATATATTCTTTCATAAAGTCAGATAGAGCCTCTGCCGCTTCCGGTGTGACGGCATTGTAGAGAGAGACGCGGAGGCCGCCTACGAGGCGATGGCCTTTGACGCCGATGAAATCATTCTCTTTCGCTTTTGCTACGAAGTCTTTCTCCATTTCAGCATTCGCCAGATTGAAAGTCACATTCATGCGGCTTCTGGCGTCTTTCTCTGCGTGACCTTTGTAGAAGCCATCGCTCGTATCGATCACATCATAGATGAGCCGTGCCTTGACCTTGTTTCTTTCTTCGATGGCAGGAAGGCCGCCCATGTTTTTGATCCAGTGGAGCATGCGGTTCAGCGAGTAGATGCAGAAGACGGGCGGTGTATTGAAGGTGGAGTCCTTCTTGACGAAGGTCTGATACTGAAGGAATTCCGGTATATCCGTCCGCGCCGTGGCGAGAAGAGATTTCTTCAGGATGGCGAGCGCCACGCCCGCAGCGCCGAGATTCTTCTGGATGCCTGCCCAGATCATATCGAACTGGCCAAAATCGATGACGCGGGAGAGAATATCAGAGGACATGTCGCAAATGAGAGGCACATTGACTTTCGGGAATTTCCAGTACTCTGTACCGTAGATGGTGTTGTTCGCGCAGAGGTAGAGGTAGTCGGTTCCCGGTTTCACCTCATAGGTGTCAGGGATGTAGGAGTAATTTCTGTCCGCTGCGGAATTGGCATCATAGGCTTCTCCGAAAAAGGCGGCAGAATTTCTTGCCTTGTGCGCCCACACTCCGGTGTCGGCATAGGCGGCGCGGGTATGAAGAAAATTATACGCCGTCATCAGGAACTGCATCGTGCCGCCGCCCTGGATGAATACGATCTCGTAATTATCATCGAGGTGCATCAGCTCGCGGAGAAGAGCCTTCGTCTCATCCAGCATGTCCTGAAATTCCTTCGAACGATGACTGATCTCTGTGATGCCCATGCCCGTTCCTTTGAAATCGGTGAGGTCATTTTTCATCGCCTCCAACACTTCCAAAGGCATAGGGGAGGGACCGGCGTTAAAGTTGTAGACTCGTTTCATGAAAAGCTCCTTAAAAACACAAAAAGAGAAGACGTCCCATGGGACGAGCTTCTCTTTTCTCGCGGTACCACCCAATTTAACCGGTGCATCAGTTAGTATACGGATAATAAAAAACGCCCTCCATCCTCAAAGGGACGAGAGCACCCGCGATACCACCCAAATTGCCTTCCGGCCATCTTTAGTCTCCTGTAACGGGCAGATCCCGAAAGATTCTTCATCTTTATCTCCGAAGTGGAAAGTCCTTGTCTCATTGGCAGCTCACACCGACCGCTGTCTCTCTGAAAAAGATTCAAGCACCCTTCTTCATCATCGCTTGTTTCGTATGATTGGATTATAGAACGGGGCGGGGGAGTTGTCAAGAGGGAAATATGGGATCCAGGGTTAGCCCCTGGGGCGGCTCGCCTCTTGATTACGTTTGAAAGTCTCGATGGAATGAGAAATGAGAAATGGTGGTGCGGCGCATAAAAATATGGAAGCGCCGCGAAATATAAATAATGGCGATACCCGCTTGAGACGTTAGACTAAGAGACTTTAGATGTCGGACGTCAGAAGTCAGCAGTTCGAGTCTGACGTCTAATTCCCAATCCCTAATCTCCGCTCTCCTATCGAATGAATGCATGATGTCGATACTTACTCATGCCTACTCGATATTCGCTATATCATCCTAGAACGCTATGATGGAAGAAAAGAGCTTGGGAAACGCTGATTCAATCGCAGAGTCAGATTTTACAAGAATTTTTATACATAGCTTCGTCATAACCTTCCTTAAATAGCTCGCTATTCTCGTCAGGTTATTTCCTTGCTATGCAAAAAAATTCAAGAGTAAAATCTGACAACGATTTAATCAGTGTTTCCCTGGGAACATCGCCTGTTTTATATGGCGGCGAAGCCGCTGCCTTCATTTCTCATGTATAAGGAGCCAAACCATGGATTTCAGTATCAAATACTTCAAAGACTATATGTCCTTTCATGTAGATGACAGCCATCCGGTGAAAGAACTCCTCCCTCATCACTGCGAAGAGGCGGATATCGAAGAGGAGGAAATCCGCCGGGCACTTGCTCATCCGATTTCCTCGCCACGCCTCTCGGAGATCGTGAAGGCGGGGGAGAAAGTCGTTATCATCACGAGCGACGTCACGCGCCCCGTGCCTTCCTGGCTTCTTGTCCCCTGTGTCCTGCAAGAGCTGGAAGCTGCTGGGGTCCCATCGCCATCTGACAGAAGAGGAACGAGAGCACCTCGTCGGTGAATGGGCGTATCACAAAGTGAAATGCATCGACAGCGATCCGGAAGACTGCGTGCATCTCGGCACCTGCAGGAATGGGACCTCCGTCGATATCTTCCGCACGGTTGCCGAAGCCGACCGCCGCATCCTTCTCGGCAATGTCGAGTACCACTACTTCGCCGGCTATTCCGGTGGCATGAAAGCCATCATGCCGGGCTGCGCTTCTCTTGCCTCGATCCAGTCGAATCACAGAAATATGATCCGCCCCGGTGCGTATGCGGGGCATCTTGCGGGAAATCCTGTGCGCGAGGATATCGAAGAAACGGCAGCGTACTGCCCTGCCGATTTCATCGTAAATGTAGTCTTGGATGATCACAAGAAGGTCGCCTATGCCGCAGCCGGAGATCCCGTCGCAGCGCATCGTGACGCCTGCCGTTTCCTGGATGGCCTCTACAGAGTGGATATCAAGAAACCGGCTGACGTCGTCGTCGTTTCCACCGGCGGCTATCCGAAGGATATCAATCTCTATCAGGCGCAGAAATCCATCGATAACGCGAAGCACGCTGTGAAAGAGGGCGGTATCATGATCGTTGCCGCATCCTGCCACGAAGGCTACGGCAGCGCGCCCTTCACCCGCTGGATCGAGAGCTATCCGACACCGGAAGAACGCATCGCGGCCATTCACGAGCACTTCGAGCTCGGCGGTCACAAGTCGGCGGCTCTCGGCCTTGTGCAGCAGAAATGTACCATCTATCTCGTGACTGATATGGACGATGCCCTTGTCAGGAAAGCGAATATGGTGCCATTCCATGACCTTCAGCAGGCTGTCGATCAGGCGCTGGAAAAGAGCGGAGAGAAGGCGAGCGTTTACGTCATTCCTGTCGGTGGATCGACACTGCCGATGATTCAGTGAATGAGAAATAGAAGCGCGGTGCATCACAAAAGAGAGGTGCTGCGGGTTTTATACCAATAAAAAAACGATCCATGGAGTCATGCCATGGATCGTTTTTTATTGGTGGAGTAGCCCCATCAAAATCCGAACTCAACGCCGACTCGATCTCTTCAAGCGAGATCGTCTGCGTCCCATGTTGATAGCTGTAGGTCAAGACCAGTTTATCATCGAACACATACACAACGTTTACAAATGTATCAATCAGGCGTTTCTGAAAATCACGGTTTGCTGGATCGCCATGACGGAACTGCTCAAACCATGCCGTCATCTGTTCGCGGGTCAGCTTTGGCTTTTGCAGTTCGGCGGTCTGGATATTCGCAAGGATTTCTTCTTTCCGTGCTTCCAGCTCATCAAGCCGCTGTTTAGTGGACGGCGTGAAAATGCCCTGCTCGATTGCTTTCAGAATGTTTCCAATGGAGGACTCGGTTTCCGCAAGCTGTGAGTGAAGCGCAGGGGTTGTTATGTCTTCCTGCTCCTGCATAACAAGAATTGCATCGATGAGCCTGTTAATCTTCTCTTCATCCATGACGCGCTGCATGGTCAAGCGGACGACAACACGTTCAATCCAGTCCTTGCGGACCGCTTTCTTATCGCAGTCCTTCTTCATCACCCTCGTTGCCTTCGCCGCTTTCCAACGCAAGCTCTGCCAGTTCACGCAGCTTGTTTTGTAGAAGCGTCTTGTCGAGAAGACAAAGCCGATAATCTGCAACAAGTGTGGGCGACATACTGCGGCTTAAAGCATATTCGACAACCGCGTCATCCTTGCTGGCGCAAAGAATAACGCCTACACTTGGATTTTCATTTGGCTTCTTCACATCGCGGTCAAGTGCTTCGAGATAAAAATTAATCTGCCCGATGTGTTCCGGCTTGAATTTTCCGATTTTCAGTTCAATCGGGACAAGGCAGGAAAGCGCACGGTTATAAAACAGCAAGTCGATGAAGAAATCTGTATTGCCGACCTGAACACGGTACTCCTCACCGATAAAGGTAAAGTCCCGACCAAATTCAAGTATAAACTGCTTCAGATTTTCGATGATTGCTTTACGGAGATTCTTTTCAGAAAATTGCTCCGGCAAGTCCAGAAACTCAAGCACATAGGTATCGAGGATGCTTTCACGCACATCATGCGAAACGGATTCAGGAACCGGTTTCTTAGCGGAAATCATCGAACGCTCATAGTACGATGTGCCGATCTGACGCTCCAACTCGCGTTTGGAATAATGTTCCTTCGCACAGAGCGCCATGTAAAAATGCCGTTCATCTGCCGTCTTGGAGCCAGACATAATAAGCAGATGGTTTGTCCAGCTGATTTGTGTCACCAGTGGTGTCATAAATTCATCGTCCTTGTAGGTCTCGTAGAATTGCTTCATACGATAGAGACCGCGACGATTGAAACTTTTGATGTTGGGGTTCTCTTGCGCAATGTATGAGGCAACTTCGTCAATGATCTTATCGCCAATTTTCTGATGACTTTACAGTATATGACATAATTTATTTCACCTTCTTCTTAGATTTGCGGCTTGTCTAACACATACATCAGCTGGCTTGCCAGCATAATTTGCTCTATGGCCTCACGTTTTTCATATTGAAGATTAGCATGAGCCGCAGGGTTGCGATAGGCTGTCATGATTCCTTCAAACAGAGAGTGGATTCCGCGTCGGTAGTCCCTGCCACTGGTGGTAGTTGTGTCACAGAATTTGAAAGCGCCGTTCTCGCTCATAAGTGCGCCAATCACATTACCAATCTTTGCGGGAACTGCTACGCCGGTTTTTAACTCCAAAAACTTTTCACGCAGACGAGATTCTACTTCTTTGACCGCCTTTTCTGCTGCGGTTGAGTAGTGACCATCTGCATATAACTCATGGGAGACATTCGCAATTCGCGGGTGAATATCGGACCAGAACTGGACAACAACGGGTTCTGCTTTGATATGGCGAACAATTACTACCAACTCGCCAAATGCCGCAGGATTCAGGAAAATAGCACCCATCTCGTTTTGCTGAAAGAGTATATTTGCAACACAGGGGAGCGTAGTCGCATAAAAAGGATAGTCCGCTTGTATTCCTCTCGTAATTGCATTGATCCATTGGTGGACGCGCTGAATTTCCTGAGGTGTGTGGAGAAACTGCATCTGCAAGTTTGCGTTTGTAACGTCTATCCACTTTCGCAGCTCATACAGTTCGTTTTCATACGGCAGTTTCAAAACATGTACCTCTCTTACAGCGCCTTAACCGTGTCGATAAACTGGCTCATGCTCATCGCACCCGGCAAGAGGTTTTCCTCATTCTCAAATACCATGTAATAGCGGAAATCCTTGCCCGCTGCTGTGCGCCACGCTTGACCCAGCGCGATTTTCTCCCGGCTGTTATCATTTTTCAGGTGGTCGCCCTTGGTTTCCGCGCAGATGAGCTTGCCGCTTTTGGTCATAATCAGAATATCGGGATAATGCTTGATAAAGCCATTGATTGCAAAATCCTGCTTTGCAATATTCCTGTGCCACCAGCGGACATTCGGCAGGGCAGTCAATTCCACAACCAGCTTCTGTTCCAGCTTGTTCATATCACCATCCTCTGCTGCATACAGAGAACGGGCATATATGTCGGTATATGTGGCAGGATGGATAGAGGGGCGCAGATGGAAATAGGGCATGCAGACAATACGCTCCGTTTCCAGCCACTTTTCAAAGGTTTCCCGATAGTGAGCTTCCAGCAGCGTTTCGATCTTGTCACGGATCTTCGCCGCATAGCCCAGCGGGGCTTTCTCCATCGCGGCGAGCTGTGCCTTGTCCATATCGTCCACGATACAATTTATGTAGGCTTTCAGTTCGGCGGCGTCTACCATATTCAGCTTGTTAAGCTGATTGAACATCATTTCCTTGCATTGACGCACCCGGCTTTCTGGTGGCAGATTGTTGAACCACTCCTTGAAGTACCGCTGCTCGGCGCTCTCCATCTTGAACACCTTCGGCAAACCGCCGTCCTGCTCCCGCACGTCGATTTCGCGGATTTCATCGTCTGCGGCGGCAAAGTCAATATCGTATGCCTTGCCCTTGAGGGTAAAGCCCTCTGCCAGCATTTCCTTGTCCAACAGTTCAAAAGAACCGTTCGTAAACAAAGATTGCTCAACTTTCAGGAAAAACTGCGGGATTTGCAGCGTTTCAATATCCTCCCGGAACTGCGGATTTACTTGGAATGATTTCACTTTATCCCGCACCTCCCACGGAAGATTGTCCATTACCGGATCATTGCTGGTCTGCTGGATAGCAACTGTATATGCCTTTTCAACCTTTGCGGCAGCGTCCAGCATGGTGTCAGCTTTCGGAGCGATTTCAGGCGTTTGCACCTGTTCTCTGCGCCGCTCCAACTCTGCCCCGATCAATTTCCCATCCAGCCCCGAAAAATCGTCCTCGGCGCTTTCCGGTTTGGAAGTTCCTTGCGGGGCAGGCAGTGTGATTTGCTCTGCTGCTTGTTCGGGAATCTGTGATTTTGCGGACTCACCGATCCGATAGTCCTTATCGCTGAATCCCGCGCTGTTCAAGCCCTTGACGATATGCGCCACGGTATTGTTGAAGTCGTTGGAAGAAGTCAACACATAGGACATATTGAGTGCGCTCTGCGTATGCTGGCTCGTATGGGGCAGACGGAGAATCCGTCCCAAAATCTGCTCTACGTCAACCTGACTTGTCTTATTGGCAAGGGACGCAAGGATATAGGCATAAGGGCAATCCCAGCCCTCTTTCAGCGCATTGACCGTGATAATATAGCGAATCGGGCAAGTTGGGGACATCAAATCGGTGTTTTTCAGTTCATTCACATCGGCGGTGCGAATGGCGATCTGTTCGGCGGGAATCCCAGCATCCACCAGCTTGTCCCGCAGCTTTTCAAAGGTGGTCGCGTCCTCCTTGCCCTTCGGTTGCGCCTGAAACAGCGCGATAGGACGGATATATTTGCCCGTCTTGGTGTACTCCGCATCTGCAATTTCTTCCAGTTTGTTCCGCAGGTCAATCGCGTCAATCAGCACCTCAGATTGGCTGTCCCGGTTATAGACGATCACGGGCAGCTTGACCATGTGTTCGTTTTTCAGCTGCACCGCGTCCACATAGGAAATGATATTGCTCTCCTTTTTCGGCGTGGCGGTCAAATCCAGCACAAAGCAGGGATTGAAGTTTTCCAGCATTTCAAGGCTCAATTCCGACCGGGCATGGTGGCTTTCATCCACGACGACAAGCGGATTAAGCTGGTTGATGATCTGGAACAGGGCGGTTTCGTCCGCTTTTTCAATGGGGCTGTCGGGCTTGCCCAGCACCTTTGCAAACGCGGCAAGATTGCTGTTCTCCTGATAGGCTTTCAAGACCTCCTTGCCGCGCCCACGGAAGGAGTCATAGGACAGCACCATAACCGACAACTGCTCCGTTACGGCGGTGGGGTTGAAGTTCTGACCGTTCAAAAGCTCCTGCTTGGTGTAGACCTCCACGCGTCCGCCGAAATCCACGTCGATTTTCTGACGGTAGGGATGGGACGTGTCTTTCAAGGCTTTTACCGTCTGCGTCAGAATCGCGTCCGAGGGAACAAGCCACACGACCGCCTTTGTTTTGGTAGCGGGGAGCGCGTCAAAGATAGGGCGAACGGCGTTGCAGGCAATAAAGGTCTTGCCGCCGCCCGTCGGGACCTTGAAGCAGAGGTTCGGAACACCGGGTATCACGTTTTGGTATAACCCTAAAGCCAGGGCAGATTTCTCCTGCCAGAACAGGCGAAACGCCGCCGCGTCACTCTTTGTTTCGTTCAGCAGTTCCAGATAGCGGGTCAAGTCCGCTATTACCTTTTTCTGATATGATTTCAGTTCCATACAGCGCCCCCCCTTACAGTCTGCTAATATCGCGCGGAATTTTTTTGAATGTAACGCCCATTTTTGCCAGCTTGTCCTCACTGATGGCGCAGCGGTCGGCGTAGATCACCGTTCCATCGGCTTTTTCCGTAATGGTGGAGAGGAACGCATAGTCCAGCACCGTCACACGCTGCGGCTCGTAGTAGAAGTAATAGCCTGTGCTGTTGTGCTTGCCGAGGTAATACGGATTGCCGCTGCTGGGCGGGGCGTAGGGCTGCTTGGTTTCCATGAACCAGATGTATTCCCGGATTTTCTCCGGGGCAATCGCTTCATTCAGGCAATCGCCCACAAGCAACGGTTCACCAAGATCATAGAAGCTGAAATTGCCGCCCGTACCTTCCACGGCGTTCTTGCCCTCGCCGTAACCTTTGATCACACGCTTCACGCGCTCAGCGGTGATGCTGTCGGCGTAGTCCATCATCTCGACGAGGATAAACTTGCGGTGTCCGCCGTCAGCCTTGTTCATGTTGAGGACAGCATGGGCGGTGGTGCCGGAACCTGCGAAGGAATCGAGGATGATGTCATCGGGATTTGTTGCTATTTGCAAAATCCGTTTGATTAATCGAGTGGGCTTAGGTGTGTCAAAAGAATCGGCATTGCCCAAAATCGTAATAATCTCTTTTTTAGCCTCATCCGTATGACCGACTTCTTCATGAGGCCACCACGTCCAAGGGATCATCCCTTCGACTTCTGACAGATAGCGAATGGTGCTTGGCTGTGAATCTCCATTCTTTCCAAAATAGATTCGTCCTGCTTCAAGTAACTTTTTGTATTCAGATTCTACGGTACTCCAACAACGCCCTTGCGGAGGATAACAGACCTTTCCACTTGGCGTAGTAATTGGGTACATTTGATTTGGCCTATACCCCTGTGCAGTCATCGGAACAGCACGCCAACGTCCCTTGGGATCGTTGTTGGGGTTTTTATATACTTTGGCAGAGTTCTCATCAAATTCCACTTTATGGCGAATTACCTTGAAGGTTTCAACATCCGACGCATATACAAGAATATACTCATGTGCGTCACCAATTGCGCCTCGGTTTTCACGAGAATATCTTTTCTGCCACGCTATTGTAGCAACATGATGATTTGAGCCAAAAATTTCATTACAAATCAGTTTTAAGTTTTGAATTTCGTTTTCGTCGATAGAAATAAAAATGGAACCGTCGGTAGGGTGTAACAGCTTTTGCAGCAACTTCAACCGCGGGTACATCATGCACAGCCACTTGTCGTGGCGGGTCAAGTCCTCGCCCTCTTTGCCGACAACCTCGCCCAGCCACTTCTTGATCTTCGGGTCATTGACATTATCGTTATAGACCCAGCCCTCGTTGCCGGTGTTGTAGGGCGGATCGATATAGATGCACTTCACGCGCCCCTCATACCGGGGCAGCAGCGCTTTCAGGGCTTCCAGATTATCACCCCGGATGATCATGTTTTCGCTGCCGTTGTCCGCCTCGTGCTGCCCGTTTTCATCAAAGCTGTACTTGCGCTCCAACACCCGAAACGGCACGTCCTGATGGTGATTGATCACCTTGCTTTTTCCAATCCATTCAAGTGTTGGCATGGCTGATTTCCTCCGTAATCGTGTTATCCTCATTTCAAATGAGGGTATTTCTACCGCCGTCATCGTTTGTCGAATCGATGATTTGGGTAGAGTCGTAACCAAGGGGTCAGTGCGCCCATTCGCACCCGCGAGGTGGAATAGACCCCATTATTTCGAGTCAGAGTCGCTGATACGATCTGCGGCTCATTTTTCATTTTCGGCGGGCTTCTTGATATACTTGCCGTTCTTGATTCTCGCGTCCGCCGGCTTCTCTGCGTCCTCCGGAATTCCCCAGACTGTGCCAATGCGGATCGCACCGGGGACGCGCCCCTCGCCGCACAAAATCTGAATACGGCGAGTGGAGATACCCCAACGTTCGGCGGTTTGCGTGATAGATAAATATTTCATAGCGGTACTCCTGTTGCAGTTCCGTTCTGCGTCTTCTTATAAAATCACAGTATAATTATAATCGTCAAAGCGAATAAAAGTAAAGGCTTTCTGAAAAGTTCAGGAAGTATTTTCAATTCAGACATGAAAGGGATGTGGGGATTCCCCAACAATAAAATGAGCAGTTCGGACGCAGGGCTGAACCGCTCATTTTTCCGGTGTGTACGGACACCGGATGTGCTTGCTACTCTCCCAAATCTCATATCCGCAGATACAACGCGCTCCCGCTTTTGCAAAAGCAGGGGCGCATATTTTTTGAAAAATTCTCATTTCGATACCTGCGTTTTGGCTTAAAAATGTCCGTTGTAAAGTGAAAGGCGTTCTTTGATATGCCAGACCGCACACGACCCATCCGCAAAGAAATCTGCCTGAACGAGCAGGAACTGAATCTCATCCAGCACAAGATGCGCCAGCTGAGAACGCACAACTTCGGCGCTTACGCCCGCAAGATGCTGATCGCCGGCTACATTATCAAGGTGGACTACACCGAGCAGAAAAAGTTAGCTGCCGCCGTCAACAAGATTGCTACAAACATCAACCACGTCTGCCGCCGCATCAACAACACTGGGCACGTTTACGATGCCGATGTTGCCGAGCTGAAAGAACGGATGGCTGACGTATGGGAGCTGCTGAAAGTGCAGCAGAGGGAGGAGCTTTGACCACAACGGGGTTTTCCGTGTGTGTGTGTTCCGTCACGAGTTTTCCGGACGATGGATAAGCTGACGCTCCGGAGCGTTCCACCCAGATTTCAGGACGACGGTTTCCGTGACGCTTATCGGGGCTGGATTTCATCCTCTAACTAATAAGAAATAAATCAAGATACAAGAGAATCAATCTATCAATCAACACAAAAATGGATTGATGGATGGTACAGGAGGTCAGATGAAAACTTTTTGCAAGGCTCACGATGCAGAGTCCGGCGGCGTCCTATGTGCCGCTTCCAAGGTTCCTCCTCCAAGACGAAGCCCTGCGGGACATCAGCAACGACGCCAAGGTGCTCTGCGCGCTGCTGCTGGACAGAGCCAGCATTTCCTGGCAGAACGGCTACGTCGAGCCGGACGGCACGATCCGGCTGTACTTCACCTTGGAACAGGCGCAGAAGAAGCTGCACCGCAGCCGACAATGTGCGACGCGGATATTTCATGAGCTTGAGTTCAACGGTTTGATCTGCCGAAAGAAACAGGGGCTTGGAAAAACCGCATTGATTACGCTGAATTATCCCTCTAATGCGAAGCTGATTCAGCCGAAGAAAGGCAGCTCAATATTGTCTGGATAAAGGTCGAAAACGTGGCATTTTTCACCCCACAATCGGCGCGAAAATACAGGGGGGAATATCTTTTCCTTACAGCAACGCCAAAATGGGCTTATACGCGCTACAGAAGCGATAAAGGAGGTACCATGTGAACGCAGAAAAAACGAATATCCCAAACAGCGTGGATGCAACCGAAATTCCGGAATACATCTTTGAATCGCTGGCACGGAGTCTGCTTCCGGTAATTCAGAAGTACTACGAAAGTGAAGACGATAAAAAGGTATTTGCCGAATGGAAAGCAAAGAAGGAGATTTCAGACAGTGCATCTACATAAAGAAACCGGGAGGATTGCCCTGATCGGCAGTCCTCCCGGTTTTTCTATTACCAGTCTTCAATTTCTTCGATAGAAACAATAAATCCGAACCCATAACCAATCGGCAAAAGGTTCGGATTATATTGCTTTGGTGGAGCATAGGGGGATCGAACCCCTGACCTCAAGATTGCGAACCTTGCGCTCTCCCAGCTGAGCTAATGCCCCATGTGTTTACGTATTATACCCCTTTGGGGGGTGAGATGCAATAGTTTTTTAAGGGCAGGGGGAATGACAAATGAGGGAAAAGGAAAAGGCAACAAAAAATCCCACGGCGCGGAGCACGTGGAACTTTTCATTCTGGTGGGCGATAACAGGATCGAACTGGTTCCGCAGCGAACACATTTTGAAGGAGCGAAGCGAGGCACAAAATGTAGTGAGTCGCGGATGCAGGAGGTTATATGACCGTAGAGAAAAAGGAAAAAGGCAAGAAAAAAGACCCCATGGAGCAGATCACATGAGGTCTTCTTTTTGGTGGGCGATAACAGGATCGAACTGCTGACATTCTGCTTGTAAGGCAGACGCTCTCCCAGCTGAGCTAATCGCCCACATTGGTGACCTGTGGGGGATTCGAACCCCCGAACCCGCCGTGAAAGGGCGGTGTCTTAACCGCTTGACGAACAGGCCACATATGGTGATCCACCCGCGACTCGAACGCGGGACACCTTGATTAAAAGTCAAGTGCTCTACCGACTGAGCTAGTGGATCATTTGGCAGGGGTAGTAGGATTCGAACCTACGCATGACGGAGTCAGAGTCCGTTGCCTTACCGCTTGGCGATACCCCTATTGGCTCCTGAAGCAGGGTTCGAACCTGCGACATCGTGATTAACAGTCACGCGCTCTACCGGCTGAGCTATTCAGGAATCTATAGAAACATCTTACGATGTAACCAACTATGGAGCGGAAAACGGGACTCGAACCCGCGACCCCAACCTTGGCAAGGTTGTGC
>OGQF01001956.1_pt1 | contig 12756 bp, 17 predicted proteins | sample 1553141 | NCBI WGS metagenome assembly OGQF01 (sample SAMEA2580005, study PRJEB22360) | human gut metagenome | biome: human gut; feature: human-associated habitat; material: faeces | place: Denmark | collected 2008/2010
AAAACTGTGTTAAACTACTTTTATTGTAGCTTGACACAGTTTAGTTTACACTCTCTTCCATCAGGAATCTGCATCTTATTATATAAAAACCATAATCCTACTGTTTCAACCAAGAGAACTATGATTATAGATATAATAGCATGAATATTTAAACTTGTACAAAATACAGTATGTAATCTATCTTTATTACCTTGCCCTAACTCGAATGTTATAAATCGCTGAGTAGCATTAACCATAGAGGAATTAATGAAAGTAAACATGGCAACAACACCACCCACAACATTATATATACCATAGTCTGAGACTCCCAATGTAGACAATACTACTCGTGAAGTATAAAGACTCACAGCCATTGTAAAGAACATTCTGATATAGAGCATCAGGGTATTTTTGGCTATCTTTTTGTTTCCTGTATTATTTGCCATTATCCTTTCTAAATTGTACAAATTCATCATAGGATCTGATATAATCAGATGCCTTATATACATCAGATGCTAATACCATACAGACTGCTCCTGAAGAGAAATCTTCTAAGGTTCGCCACATACCAGACTTTACATAAAGACCTTGATATGGACGATTAAGGAAGAAGGAACGCTTACAGTTACCATCATCCAAAGTTACGGTAAAAGAACCAGATACTGCAATAATCAATTGCTCTAATTCTCTATGAGCATGGGCTCCTCTAGATTCACCGCCAGGGACATCATAAAGGTAATATACACGCTTCACATCAAATGGCAAGGTCTTTCCATTTTCAACAACAGTCAGATTTCCTCGTCTGTCACTATGATGCTTGTCAAGTTCAACGATGGTACTATCAAAAACACCATGAAGTTTGATTTCAGAATGTGACTCTGTTGGTATGTTCTGCTTCTCCGTATTACAAGCAGAAACATTCTCTACTGACTTTGCATAAGCCTTGAATGCTTCATAATTACGGATGTAATCATTGACATCATAAGGAATACTGCCAAACTCCAACGCAACTGCATTTGTAGAAAACTCCTTTATTTCTCTCCATAATCCTTTAGGAATATAAAGACCATAATAGGAACGGTTAAGCGTAAAAGTCTTACGCTCCTTACCATCATCTACAACAATATCAAATGCACCAGAAAGGGCGATAATCAACTCTTCATTATTGATTTCGGCATGACCACCACGATTCACACCACCTGGTACATCATACAACCAATAAGTTCTCTTTACTTCAAAAGGTATTTGAGTAAAGTTTTCGGCAAAAGAAAGATTGCCTCTCGCATCCAAAAACTTAGGAAGTTCTATTATTCTACAATCATTTATCGTCATAATAATCAATAATTAATTTTCGTTTTCATGAACTTTATACAGGCTATAATTTATCAGAATCTTCTGCTAAACTTTCCTTTCCTAACTAATCAACATTAGCTACTTCGCTACCATCTTCACCATAAGCTCTATCCTTCGCTTCAAAGATTACGGTAGGTTCAAATACCTCAACGGTATGCCAAGCCCCTTTAGGTATAGAACAGCCGAAGATACCTTCTGCAGGACACAGTAATACTCTATCTATCTCGTTATATGAGACTTGGCTAGTCGTTTCTTCACCATTCTGTACATACGCCACAACCTCTTCATAGATAACAACATCCATTCTACCACAAAGGCAAATAACACTCTCTGAAGAATCAGGATGACGATGTATAGCTACTTCTGTACCAGGCATTAAGGCATTGAGCATTCTCTGACTCTTATCCTCTTCACAGGTACGAAGATCATAGTTCTGGCGCAATCGAGAATTATCTTTAGCTTGGGATAAAAGAGATTCTAAGAATTCCTTATTAATTTTCAATGTATCCATAATAATTAATCTTTCGTAATACAATCTATAACTAATAAGACATCTTCACCTTCTGTGATAGTAACATTCACTAATACTCCAGGTTTTTTCTCAATGTTTCATCAGGTTCGCTGAGAATGGAAAGCAAATACTTGCCATAGTCGTTCTTCAACATAGGCTGTGCATTCTCTCTCAATTGCTCTGCGGTAATCCAACCCTGACGGTAAGCGATACCTTCCAGGCAAGCCACCTTCAAGCCCTGACGCTTCTCCAGGACCTCAATAAAGGTGGAAGCCTCTGAAAGGGAATCATGAGTTCCGGTATCAAGCCAGGCAAATCCTCTTGCCATAGTCTGCACCTTCAGCTCCTTATCCTTCAGGAACTTCTGGTTTACGGTGGTGATTTCCAATTCACCACGAGCGGATGGCTTGATATGCTTAGCTACATCTACCACCCTGTTAGGATAGAAATACAAGCCTACCACTGCATAGTTGCTCTTAGGATTCTCAGGTTTCTCCTCGATGCTAAGGCAATTACCCTGCTCATCAAACTCTGCCACGCCATATCGCTCTGGATCACTTACTCTATAACCAAATACAGTAGCTTTGTTGTTCTGCTCTGCATCTACTACTGCCTGATGCAGCATCTGATTTAATCCTGCACCATAGAAGATATTATCGCCTAATACGAGGCAAGCAGAATCATTACCAATGAATTTCTCACCGATAATGAAGGCTTGGGCTAAGCCATCTGGCGATGGCTGCTCTGCATACTCAAACTTCACACCTAACTGGCTTCCATCGCCTAAGAGACGTTTGAAACCTGGCAAGTCAAATGGTGTTGAAATAATAAGTATCTCACGGATACCTGCCAACATCAATACTGATATTGGGTAATATATCATCGGTTTATCGAAGATTGGTATCAGCTGCTTGCTGATACCCTTTGTGATGGGGTACAAGCGTGTACCGCTACCACCTGCTAATACTATTCCTTTCATATAATTATTATTTATTGATCAATAACATGTTTCGAAAACCTACCCGTCCTTCTTTACCATTAAAGAAGGAGTTTTTTCTACCTCTCCGTCTCTCCTGCAAGGAGAGCTCCACATCCTAACCAAGCCTTCCCTTCTCAGAAAGGAAGGATGTAACCGCCCTACTCGGTGCTCGGAACCGCTACGCTCTAAGGTTGGCGGACCATCAAAGGTCTACGCCATGTTTTGCGGGATGGGACCGCCTTATCATTCCTACATTGAACAATCAATAAATCCGATTTGATTATATGTCAGCAATTGCGTCAACTTATGCCAAATCAGTATTAATAACTTCCAAATAAAATTATCAGAAAATAGTAGCTTTTCTATAATTGCGCTCTTTGATTTTTGCAACCTCACATATGAATGGATTAACATTTCTGAAATTTCCATTTAAGTCTTCATTTGCATTCATAATCAAACATATAGAACATAACTGTTTATGCAAGCAAGAATTACATTTAGGAAAATCTTTATATTGTAGGTTTCTTAATTCCAATACTATAGGATTCTCATCCCATATTTTTTTCAAACTTTGTTTTTCAATATTTCCTAATTTGAGATTCTGCCATCCTTCACAAGGATAAACATCACCATTGTTCGAAACACACAATGAGCTCTTACATACAGGACATATTGGAGTTGAAGAATCTTTTTGCTTGTTTTTTATAGACTCTAATTCTGAATTATTCAAAACCTTTGTTTTTTCTATATTTTCAATCTCTTCAGCAGATAATCTACATGATAAATTACTAGAAGTTAAATCATAACTACCATAAAGTGAGTAATCATAATCAGCCTCGATATTCAATGATTTAGCAAATTCCAATACACCCTTATAATCACTTTTGTTCTGCTTCATAACCGGACAATTTATTTGAATAGGTATATTCCTTGCATGAAGCTGTTCGATTGAATGAAGTGTTTGTTTAAAGCTACCTTTCTTACGGGTTATAGAGTCATGAACACTCTCATCCATAGAATATAACGATGTTTGAATGCTTATCAAAGGATTTGATGCTATTAGATCTATCAATTCTTCTGATAACAATGTTAAATTTGAGAGCAAATTAACAGAGAAGTTATATCTACTGCACTCTAATAAAAAGCGTTTCAAATTCGGGTTTAATAATGGCTCACCACCACTAATCGTTATATTAAGAACATTCATACTACGACATTGAGAGAGAATTCTATCAAATATTTTCTCTGACATTATAGTACATTTATTCTTTTCTGGTATATAGCAATGAACACATCTTTCATTACAGCGACTCGAAATATCAACATGAACACGAGACAAGCTATATTTTGTTCCAAATGTCTCTTCGTATATTGTTTGACTAGTTTGTAACTGAGGAATATTCAACTCAAAAGCTTGTCTATTATTATATGAAAAATAATGCGATACGAAATCTGCAAAATCATGTTCAGCTCCCATAAAGATAAAACCTTTCGAATGCAATTCTTTGTAAAACTCCAAGGCATCTCTACTTATCACAGCAACAGGAACAGCTGAATACAACTTGCTTAAACGAAGAATAACATCATCTAGCTTTTCTGGAATATCCTTAAGGTTAGCATAGAAAACTTTACCAGTATTAGACAATATTAATTCTCCTACTTTCTTGCAACTATGTGAAGCGGTATCATATCCAAAATTACGATTATCTGTAAGATAACCATAAGAAGAATAGGACCGAAACAAAATATATGGCAATTTTTGAACTATCATAGCAATCAAATTGTGAGCGATAGTATAATAACTATCGCTCAGTTTTAACACAAAGCAATCAATTAATGCGTGCCGGAAGGTTTTCTTGTACAAGAAGGTCTTCCACATGGCTTTCTCTGACAATCAGCCATCATAATTGCACTTTGTGCTAGGAATGAAGGTTTTTCGTATTCCATATAATTGATGTTTGTGGCCGCTCTATATCCACTATCCCTCGCTGAGTAGCCGTTGAGTACGAAGAGTGGTATTTTTGTTCCAAAAATCATAATATTACTCAATAGTAGAACTTGTAATTCTATAACAATAAACAATACATGTATCATCCGTTCCACCACCAGTATCTCCTTGCATACCTAAGTTAAGGAAATATTCCTCAACTTCTTGGGCTATTGACTTACTGTCTGCAGTTCTATAAATCCAATAATCATTTTGCTCAGAAACATTATGTTCATTAAACAAACGACGATTAATGTCATTAGTTATTCCCACATAATAATTTGAATAACCCGAAAATACTGTAAAGCCAAAATAAGACCTAATGTCTGCAATAATTTCTTCTTTTTTCATTTTTAATCCTTTCTTTAATTATTAATACTAATGCAAAAGTAGGGCTTAACATTGCAGAGTTGCTTCATTGTTACAACAACTTATTGACCAACATTGAATTTTATGATATTTTTAGCTCGGCATACAAGACTTTCCTTCAAATCTTGGGGTTCAAGTATCTCACAATTATCTGCATAAGACATCATTATCGTCTCGAACTCATAATTCGGTATCAAGTCTAAAGAGAAGATAGTATATTCTTCGTGTCGTTCAACTACCCGCTGTGAATGATGAATAGGCTTTGTCTCTATATAAGAAGAGGTGGGTGGATATGCCTTGAAGACAATATGGCTGCAAGATTCATTAAACTTTAGTGATACTCCTACTATATCCTTGAAACAAGCGTCAATATCTCCTTCATACGGTTCATAAGATTCTTTCTCTAATACCGTGTAATCGTCAATTCTATCTAATGGTATGACAACAAGCGGTATCTTGGCAGCTACAGCAGGCTCCCAACCTACCAAAAACCACCTATTATTATATTGGCGCAATTGATAAGGATGTACCAGACGTTCCCAAGCTTCACCAGTAAACTTATGATATTGAAGCGATACCACCTGATGACTCGCTATTGCTTCATACAATCGGGAAAAATAATTCAGTCCACGCAAATCTTCGTTCTGCGAGAAGCTAACGTATGATTGTTGACCATTATCTAAATTGAAAGTTGATTTCATCTGAGCAATAGTGGCTTCCAACCATTCGTGATTTGGCAAACCTTTGAATCGAGACAACATACTAATGGTATCAGAAAGTAATTCTGCCTCCTGCTGACTCATAGGTAAATTCTTTATCGAAAAATTGGGATCGGAATAACGATAATAAACTTTATGACCTTCTCGCTTTGTTACCAAAGGGATAGCCCCGCCTGCCTTTCGTTGCATAAAGCTAATATCTGCACGAACTTGTCGCTCTGTAACGGAAGAACCATCATAATAAAAAAGCTCTTCATTACAGGCTTTTACCAGGTCATCGATAAAATATTTCTTTCTCCTATCACGAAAGCATCGGTCCAAAACCATATATCTGATATTGGCATTCTTTCCCTGAGCCATAAGCTAATTCTATTTAATTTTTGCGATTAATCTTTGTAAAATTCACAGGTGGAAGTATAACACTTCCCAATCCAGCCTTTAATGCGATATTGGCAATATGCTCACGAACAAAAGGAAAAATGATGGCAGCACCATTAATTCTACCAAACTGTTCATTGTCTGATATTTGAGAATTACCAGTTCTCTTAAAAACTCCAACAAAAGATACCACTATCTTGTATTGCTCTTCATCTTTAAGCTTATTCGTTACAGTGATAGTAAGCTTAACGTTTACAGTATTATCCCTTGAACCAACACCGGTTTCAAAAGATACTTCCTGCTCCGATTCACTAAAGTTTATTTTTCCTTTGCGGGTAAAACTAGATTCTGTGAGCAGAATACTCTCTACATTAAATCCAGATTGCTTGTCCTTAATATTGTCCATCATATTTAAGCTGCTTGCAATAAACTGTCATCAAATGACATTACGATTTCCTTATTATTTAACACGATTTTATCCTTATACTCGTTACTGGTATAATCCAAGTCAAGTGATTCTATTTCAACTGCAGTATAAGTATCATAGAATTCCGGTGACATCGTATTAAAATCAACAGAATTCTCCTTATAAGTATCTACGTCCTCAGAAGATTCATTTATGGTGATGTGATCATCCAACCTCAAACCACCTTGGGCATAGTCTGAACCTTGAATACTCCAATCAATATGCTCTATTCCAACATAAGCATCTTCTGAGATAAAAGAAATATCCTCATAAGGGATTGCGTCGTAAGCACGTTCAAAGAAATCACATTCCCATATAGCAAACTCATCACTATCAAACACTACCTGTGGTAATACTTCAATCGTATGTAAGTTTGCCAATTGGTCGTACTCATAATTGACTTTTACATTTTTGAAAGTTTTGACAAATTCCGTCAATTGTTCTTTCAAATAATCAAACGCTACCATATCTAAAATGTTTTAATATATTTCTAACATCCTGTGCTAACTCAATTGCTTGATTACTTTGTGTAGAAGTAATATCAACTTCTTCATAATCAGCTTTAGTTCTCAACTTTTTCAACTGACCTATTTTGTTAGCAAATTCCACGACTTTTTTCTTATCCATGATAGAAGTACAAGCCTGTGTCATTCGCTTACGAACATACCCAATCATAATTTCATGAGAGCCATGAAGCGTTGAATCAACATCATTCTTCATTTCATTCTCATTATTGATGCCAAACTTCTTATAACAAAGATGCTTCATGAGAAGAAGGCAACTATAATAAGCACTATGAGGAACTACTAAAAAATAGCATTTATTAGTATCGTTGTTAATATCCTCAGCAGCACTCATAAACAAGTCTGACTTATTTGTATATATGCTCATCATAAGCTAAATATTATACTTGTCCGAGATTTGGTGGCAAAGTTATCATTTAACATTGCAAACATACTTCATTCTTTAAAAATATATATATGTTGAAAGCACCCTCAATACAAGCTAAAGATACTTTTACTCTTGTATCACCAGTTTATTCAATACCGGCAAGAGCTTTTCTATCTTGCGGCACTTCACCTGTAAATCACCGTTAGAACGTAACTACTGATTTTCAGCAGTTAGCACATCCAACTTTTTAAAAAAAAGCATATTATTAATTGGTATTGCCAAAGCTACCTATTAGGCAGCCTTGACATTCACCTTTTTGTTCGAGTTATAATTACATGGGATTAGGGACATGAAAACCATTTTCATCTACATATCCTTCACTTTTTGCCATGGCTTCGCCGTCGTCCCCTGCAATAGTGGACGTAACCTGTGATTGTATATTTGTCTCTTTCATCATGCGAATCAAGTTCGTTTTTTGATGACGTTCATCTGAATCTCGATATAAGAGACACAGAATCTCCTTGCAAAAATACGAAAATTGTTGGAAACTAGCAAATTATGCGTGTTAAAAAATTAATATCATTCTACGAAAATCAACATTATTTTACTATTCTTTTCGTACATAATTTCCTAAGTCATTGATTGAACGAAAGTTTTCGGTTTTTCTGTATCTCTCATGTAAAGATTCAGGAAAATGGTTCATTTTGGTTCATTTTACAAATTCCCTCTTTTTATTCTTTTTTGCAGCTTATAGGGCTGCCAGTATTTTGGCGTTGGCATCATCTACTTCTGAGCTTTTGATGGAATTGAGATAGATTTATGTGGCGGTTTCTCCATCTTTCGTTTGGTTGCAACCTTTGTGATGATGGCAGATACACCTGATACAATTGCCTCTAAACGAACAAAGGGAAACAACCAGTCTTTGGTCGTTTCCCTTTGTTCGTTGTATTCATTCTGATTACATCACATGATTGTCAAAATGGCTTTGCATGCAAATCATCCCGTCCTGCCTTGTTGATAAAGGCTTTTTTCTACCTCTCCGTCTCTCCTGCAAGGAAAGACTTTTTTCGAAAACCTACCCGTCCTTCCTTACCCTTAAGGAAGGCTCCACCTCTCATCTCGGTCTTCTCTCCTCAGGCGAGAAGAAGGAAACCGCCCTACTCGGTGCTCGGAACCGCTACGCTCTAAGGTTGACGGGGCATCAAAGCCCTCGCCAAATTGTGCGGGATGGGACCGCCTGGGTATAACTTGCTATAATTTGTAGGGTGTCCAGTTCCATGTTCTCGTTTTTGATTATGTTTTAGCAACTTAGCACACTGTAAATCAGTAAATTAAGCACAAAATATAAGACAAATTTAACTATCAAAAAGTCTGATGTAGATTCGCACAAGATTATAGTTTATTTAGCGAATGATTATCAATGACTTAGATGGTTATTACATTGTTTTTGATACTAAAAACTGGAACACAGAACTGGACACCCTATATAATTTGCTATAGCTTGCTGATTGGGGGTGCATGGGGGGCGGCTTACTGGTTGAGACCACCATTTTTGTTCCTCATTGCAGTATCGCTCTGCACTTGTCGCCACTCGAATGAGGAATATTGTTTTTATTCTACTTTTGATAGGATTACCTCAGGAGAGGTGCCCATCAGGGTTATGGCGGAAATCTTATGACCGCCATTGGCATTTAATGAATGACCACAGTGATAGAGGCTGTCATCTATGATAAGCCAGCGGTCATGAGACTCGTTACTCCATTTTCGGATGTCTATATGATTGTTGGGGAAGGGTTAGCGATGAAACATAGCCATCTATGATGATTACTCGATGATTGGCAGAACGAACAAGGTTCTCCAAAGCAACTCTTGCAGTATAGAAATCACCTTCGAAGAAGACCATCTCTGCAGGAGGGGGCGAAGTCCGAATAAAGAAATCAAGCTGCTGTTGCTGCTTAGCCTGGGTATCCTCAATATGGGTCATACGCTTGTCCATATTCTCCTGTAAGGCTATCAAGTGACGATTCACGGAATAACCTTGGAGAAGATATTGGCGTAAAACAGATGTAGCCCAAATACGGAATTTTGTACCTTGTACGGACTTTACCCTATAACCTACAGATATTATAACATCTAAATTATAATAATCAACTTGATATGTTTTGCCGTCTGAGGCAGTGTAGGCAAATTTTGCCCAAACTGATTCTGCTTCCTTATCTACTTTTTTCTCTTCTATGGTCATAACGTAAGTTTTTTTCGACTCCCCTGTCCCCCTCTTGCGAAGAGGGGGTCCTTACCCTATACCCAAGCCCTAAATCCCTACCATAGGGATTAGGGATGTAACCGCCCTCCGGTGCTCGGAACCGCTACGCTCTAAGGTTGGCGGACCAAAGCGGTCTTCGCCAGGTTTGCGGGATGGGACCGCCTGACTGTTATGGAGATCAGCGCTTACGTCCTTTACCAAATAATTCAGAATGCGAACCTAAACGAACTAATTCTATTGCATTATTGTTCTTATCAAACCAAATCAAAAGTGTATCATTTTCTATATGGCATTCCATATAGTTCTTCCAGTTGCCTTTCAAAGAATGAGGATTATATTCTTCCGGTATCTGATTGCCTTCTGCCAAAAGCTTAACTATCCCCATAAGCGTTTCTACAAATTCTTTATCATTCTTAAAACGCTTATAATCTTTCTTGAACTGCGAGGTCTTTCGAATTTCTTTCATAAACCCTATTCCTCCATTGATGCCATGAAGCTTTCTAAGCTATCTACTCGAACTACTCCCGCATCATGACCACTCTCAGCCTCTTTCATTGCTGCCAAAGTTTCTGCGTTTGGAACATCTTCCAAAGCAGCACTCCTTGAAACTGGGGAGTCTGAAACTATTTTAACGCCTCTCATAAGAGAGAGGACATTCTTTAATTGCTCCAACAAAGATGGACTATCTATCTGTAATGTTAACTGTGCCATAACTTCTATATTTAATTCGCAGCAAAGATAAGGGTTTTCTGTGAAACCACCAAATTTTGGGGGAGTTTTTTCAACTCTGACCAATTACTTGTAGAGATCTACGGTGATATCGAATGGTGAAGCGAAATCTTTCAACATTGCATGCTTCGTAATAAGCAGCCAAGCACTATAACATTTTTCAACTCCCCTGTCCCCCTCTTGCGAAGAGGGGGTCCTTAACCCACTCCCAAGCCCTCGCCCTTTCCAAAAGGGCAAGGGATGTAACCGCCCTCCGGTGCTCAGAACCGCTACGCTATAAGGTTGGCGGGGCATCAAAGCCCTCGCCAGGTTTTTGCGGGATGGGACCGCCAAGCTGTTATGGAGATCAGCTTGCAATTATATTGCTGAAAGTGAGTGCATGGAGGGGGCTTGCAGATTAAGCCCACCAGAATTGTTCCTCATTGCAGTATCGCTCTGCACTTGTCGCCACTCGAATGAGGAATATTGTTTTTATACTACTTTTGAGAGGATTACCTCAGGGGAGGTGCCCATCAGAGGCAGTATGTTCCAAAATGGAACTAACTTCTTCAAATGATTCCAAATCTCTTCTTTTCCTTATTAGTAAGAGTTTCGGTTGTTTTAAGTACCTCAAAGATGCCTTGGAGATCTTGGGAGGTCAAAGTTCCAAAATACTCTCCTTCCATCAATTTCTTTAATGGGATAGAAAAGAGCATGCCACAATCAACAAAACTATCATACTTCAAGAATTCAGGATAATCTGTTTGATGAAGAAGATATTGGGCTGAAAGAAAAGAATCGGAATAAGCTGCCTTAGGACTCATTTTTGTATTAACCAATACTGAACCATAACATACTTTTTTCACTTTATCTACTCCGATAATTACTAACTTCTTTGGTTTCTGCTTTCTTCCATCCTTGAAGACCAAGCCTTCTTCTATTGAAATAACTGTTCGTACCAACGAACCTATTTCTAATTTATCTTCGGTAACCTTACGAAGATTATCAAGATAGGTTTTCTGCAACTCCCTTAAATCCATGATAATGCTTTTTGAACTGATTGGCGGTCACGAATTACGCATAGCATGTCTTTGCTTGCTCCTGCCGCAGCTGCCATATCATACATGGTTATCTTGGAGTCCTCACCTGTCTTGTCAGCCTGACGTTTTGCACGTTTCCAAGCTCTGTCTTCATGTGACTTATCGGATAGGTCAAAGGATTCTACATCCTTGCACTTTTCAATCCATTTATCCAACATCTTCACATCAGCTACAGATAGTTCATCCATATCGCATTCCGCATTCTTGGAAGCTAGAACAAGTTGATGACCATCCTGAGAGATGGCTATATTCAATGAATCTGCAAAATCCTTTAATTCTGGCGTAGAAAGGTCTGCCTTGCCTTCAATACCACGCAACACCTTATAGGTTAAAGCAGGTACTGGACCATGCTTTCTTGCAACAAAGGTATCGTAAATGATTGGCAATCCATATTCCTTTAACTGATCTTGCTGCGCAAAATACATAACCTTAAAGAGATGAATATAATCAACTCCTTCTGGGAATGCTTTCAGAATGTAAAGCACTACTGCCTTTATTTTCAAAATCTGATCTATTGTCTTCATTATTGTATCTCCTTTTTTAGGTGCAAAAATAAGGGTTTTCTGTGAAACTACCAAATTTTTGGGGTGTTTTTTCTACTCCGCCCAATTACTTGTGGAAATCTACGGTGATATCGAATGGTGAATCGAAATCGTTCAGCATCTCGGTCTTCTTTCTTGATTATTCCTTATCTTTTTTATCTCGTCAGCAGGTTTCTCCACCAATTTTTTCTCAGCCTGGCTGGCAGTGGGCGCAATGAGATTGTTGCCGCCATGAATATTGAAGATAGCATGGGGATCCTGACACTCCTTGATTTGATCGATGAGGCCATGATACTCCTTGGACATCATCTTGCGTAGCAGACATTGCACTCGGGAGACGTCGGCAAAGTGATTCTCATTCATGAACTCCTGTGCCTTCTGTATCATGTATAAATATTTATCCTCCATACTAAATTACAATACTGCGTTAAATTAACATTTAATCGTCTGTAAATCGTAAGCATCCAACCCCTATGACAATACAACTCCATCCCCAGTGTTTACTGGGGAT
>OGQF01001958.1_pt1 | contig 12749 bp, 10 predicted proteins | sample 1553141 | NCBI WGS metagenome assembly OGQF01 (sample SAMEA2580005, study PRJEB22360) | human gut metagenome | biome: human gut; feature: human-associated habitat; material: faeces | place: Denmark | collected 2008/2010
CAGCGTCCGTCTTCTGCTCCAAACGGTCAGAGAGGAAACCGTCGCCAGGACGAGGGGGCAAGAAATGGTCAGCGTCCGGATTCCAGAAGAAACGACAGAAATGACAGAAACGACAGAAATTCAATTCCGTCGCCATTGGTAGAGCAGCAGAAACCGCAGCGCAATAAAGCAAAAGATAAAGAAAAAGATTACAAGAAAAAAGAAAACAGAGAAGAAGGATTTGAAAGCAAGAGCAAAAAAGGCAGAAAGCAGAAGCCGACAGTAGAAGTGCAGAGACCACAGCCAAAGCCGGAAGTGAAAAAGGAAGAGGAAATCAAACAGATCACAATCCCGGAAGTACTGACAATTCAGGAACTGGCAGACAAGATGAAAGTGGTACCGTCTGTGATCGTAAAGAAACTGTTCATGCAGGGCAAGATCGTAACAGTGAATCAGGAAATTGATTTTGAGACAGCAGAAGAAATCGCAATGGAATTTGAGATCCTTTGTGAAAAAGAAGAAGTTGTAGATGTCATTGAAGAGCTTCTCAAAGAAGATGAAGAAGATGAAGCTACTATGGTAAAACGTCCTCCTGTTGTATGTGTTATGGGACACGTTGACCACGGAAAGACTTCTCTGCTGGATGCGATCCGTGATACCAGTGTGACAGACCGCGAGGCAGGTGGAATCACACAGCACATCGGTGCTTCTGTAGTAGAGATCAACGGAGAAAAGATCACATTCCTGGATACACCGGGACATGAGGCGTTTACTGCAATGCGTATGAGAGGAGCAAATTCTACAGATATTGCGATTCTTGTAGTTGCAGCAGATGACGGTGTGATGCCGCAGACGATCGAGGCGATCAACCATGCCAAAGCAGCGGGAATTGAAATTATCGTAGCGATCAATAAGATCGATAAGCCAAGTGCAAATATTGAGCGTGTAAAACAGGAACTGACAGAGTATGAACTGATTCCGGAAGACTGGGGCGGAAGCACGATTTTCGTACCGGTATCCGCGCATACAAAAGAAGGAATTCAGGAGCTTCTCGAGATGGTTCTTCTGACAGCAGAAGTGATGGAGCTCAAAGCAAATCCGAACCGTGTGGCAAGAGGACTTGTGATCGAGGCAGAGCTGGATAAAGGAAAAGGTTCTGTTGCGACAGTGCTCGTACAGAAAGGTACCCTTCGTGTGGGAGATGCCATTGCAGCAGGATCCGCACACGGAAAAGTAAGAGCCATGATGGATGACAGGGGAAGACGTGTAAAAGAAGCAGGTCCGTCCCAGCCGGTTGAAATTCTTGGACTGAATGAAGTTCCGCAGGCAGGAGAAGTGTTTGTAGGATGCGAGTCAGAAAAAGAAGCAAGAAACTTTGCAGAGACATTTATTTCACAGCACAGAGTGAAGATGCTTGAAGAGACAAAATCCAAGATGTCTCTGGATGATCTGTTCAATCAGATTCAGGAAGGAAACTTAAAAGAACTCAACATCGTAGTGAAAGCAGATGTACAGGGTTCTGTGGAAGCAATCAAACAGAGTCTGATCAAATTGTCAAATGAAGAAGTTGTGATCAAGATCATTCACGGCGGAGTTGGTGCGATCAATGAATCCGACGTGATTCTGGCATCTGCTTCCAATGCGATCATCATCGGATTTAACGTGCGTCCGGATGCGACAGCGAAGGAGATTGCAGACCGTGAAGGCGTTGACTTAAGACTTTACAGAGTCATCTACAATGCGATTGAAGATGTGGAAGCGGCAATGAAAGGTATGCTGGATCCGGTATTTGAAGAGAAGGTACTGGGACACGCAGAAGTACGTCAGACATTTAAGGCATCCGGAGTTGGAACGATTGCAGGTTCTTATGTACAGGACGGTACTTTTGAACGAAATTGTTCTGTTCGTCTGACACGTGACGGCATTGTGATCTTTGACGGACCTCTGGCATCTCTGAAACGATTCAAGGATGATGTGAAAGAAGTCAGAGCCGGATACGAGTGCGGTTTCGTATTTGAAAACTATAATGATATCAAAGAAGGCGATCTTGTAGAAGCATACAAGATGGTAGAAATAGAAAGAAAATAAGGAGCAGTTATGAGGAAAAACAGTATTAAAAACACAAGAATCAATACTGAAGTCCAAAGAGAACTGAGCAACATCCTACGCGGAGGCATCAAGGACCCGAGAGTGGCGCCGATGACTTCCGTGGTAGCGGTGGAAGTAGCACCTGATCTGAAGACATGTAAGGCATACATCAGCGTGCTGGGAGATAAGAAAGCCCAGGAAGATACGATCAAAGGACTTCAGAGTGCAGAAGGATATATCCGGCGTGAACTGGCAAGAACGATCAACATGCGCAATACACCGGAGATCCGGTTTATCATGGATCAGTCCATTGAGTATGGTGTCAATATGACGAAAAAAATTAATGATTTGACCAAAGATTTGAAAAGTGAGGATGAATAAATAAGCATGAAAATTGTATTATCTGATATTTTGAAGGGAAAGAAGCGGATCGCGCTCTCCGGTCATGTTCGGCCGGACGGAGACTGTGTAGGATCATCGATGGGATTGTACCTGTATCTTACAGAGCAGTTTCCGGAAATAGAAGTTGATCTGTATCTGGAAAAGATACCGGCATCCTTTTCCATAATCTCGCGTACAGAGGAAATCAGACATACACTTTCAGAAGAGACGGCATATGATCTGTTTATCTGTCTGGACTGTGGGGACGAACAGCGGCTCGGACCGTTTGCACCGTTACTTCGACAGGCTGCACATACGGTTTGTATCGATCATCATGTGAGCAATGATGCATTTGCAGAGTTAAATTACATTCGCCCGGAGGCAAGTTCTACATCAGAGCTGGTTTATACACTTCTGGAAGATGAGAAGATCAGTAAGGCATGTGCGGAAGCACTGTATATGGGAATCGCACATGATACGGGAGTATTTCAGTACTCCTGTACCTCTCCGGAGACGATGGAGGCAGCCGCACAGTTGCTTAGAAAAGGAATTGACGGCAGTGAGATTATCGAAAAAACTTATTTTGAGAAGACCTATATCCAGAATCAGATCTTAGGGAGAGCGCTTTTAGAAAGCATGCTGGTTTTAGAAAAACAGGTGGTCGTTTCTGTTGTGTCCAGAAAAGAGATGGAATTTTTCGAGGCAGTTCCAAGCGATCTGGAGGGAATTGTGGCCCAGCTTCGGCAGACCAAAGGTGTGGAAGTGGCAATTTTTCTGCATGAAACGGACACTCAGGAGTATAAGGTCAGTCTGCGTTCCAAGGGCAAAGTCAATGTAAGCAGTATTGCTCAGTATTTTGGTGGAGGCGGTCATGTGCGTGCAGCAGGGGTTACAATGAAAGGTTCTGCGCACGATGTGATCAACAATCTGCTTAGACAGATTACATTGCAGCTAAAAGAGGCATAGAAGAGAAAGACAGGAATTGTTATGGTAAATGGAATTCTGAACGTATACAAAGAAAAAGGATACACATCCCATGATGTAGTGGCAAAGCTGCGTGGAATTGTGGGACAGAAGAAGATCGGACATACAGGCACGCTGGACCCGGATGCGGAAGGCGTGCTTCCTGTTTGTCTGGGAAGAGCAACAAAGGTATGTGATATGCTCACGGAAAAGGATAAAACATACGAGGCGGTCCTGTTGCTTGGAAAAGAGACCGATACCCAGGATATTTCAGGAACTGTGCTGAGAGTGGGAGAGACAGAAGGACTCACGCAGGAGCAGGTAAAAGACTGTGTGATGAGTTTTGTGGGGGAATATGATCAGATACCGCCCATGTATTCTGCACTGAAAGTAAACGGCAAAAAGCTGTATGAGCTGGCACGGGAAGGGAAGACGATCGAGCGCAAAAGCCGCAAAGTTGAAATCAAAGAGATCCGGATCCTGGAAATGGCACTGCCGCGTGTGAGGATGGAGGTTTCCTGTTCCAAGGGAACCTATATCCGGACATTGTGTCACGATATCGGTGAAAAGCTGGGTTGCTTTGGATGTATGGAGTCGCTTCTTCGTACAAAGGTGAGCCGTTTTGAGCTTGAGAGCAGTCTGAAGCTTTCAGAAATACAGAAAAAAAGAGAGGAAGGAAAGCTTTCAGAGATTATAACCCCTCTGGATGCAGTGTTTTTCCAATATCCTGCCGTGACGGTAAAAAAAGAGGGGCAGGCGCTTGCGTATAACGGAAATGAGATTCCAATCCGCTTTGTAACAGATATGGAAGAAAGAAAAAATCAGGAATGGATACGTGTATACGATCTGGAAAATCATTTTATCGGTATCTTCTGTTTTGATAAAAACAGGAAAAAACTTACTGTGGAAAAGATGTTTCTGGATCAGGAAGAAATAAGAGGATGATTATGCAGTACGTAACAGACTTAAGCAAATATCAGACAGAAAACAGGACAGCTGTCACACTCGGAAAGTTTGACGGTCTTCACCGAGGACATCAGGAACTGATCAGCCGGATTCAAAGATTTGCGGATCAGGAAAAAGCGGAAAGTGTTGTTTTTGCATTTGATATGGGGAAAGAAGCATTGATGACAGGCGAGGAAAAGAAAGCATATCTGGAAGGATGTGTGGATACGCTGATCATCTGTCCGTTTACTGAGGCAATCCGTGAGATGGAAGCAGAGGAATTTATTGAAAAGATCCTGATTGAACAACTGCATGCCGCATACATTGCAGTGGGAACAGATTTTCATTTTGGTCATCAGAAGCGAGGAGATATCTGTATGCTGAAACAGTATGCAAAGCGCTATGGATATGAGCTGGAGATTGTAGAAAAGGCAGTGTATCGAAAAAGGGAAATCAGCAGTACCTATATCAGAGAGGCGCTGAAAGCCGGCAATGTGGAACTTGCAGAAAAGCTTTTGGGATACCGATACCGTACAGAGGGCGTTGTAGAGCATGGACAAAAGCTCGGGAGAACGCTGGGATTTCCCACTTTGAATGTCGCATGGAAGCCCGAAAAAGCAGCCCCCCGGTTTGGCGTATATGCATGCAGAGTAAAAATGGATGGAACCTGGTATTGCGGAATCGGCAATCTGGGAATCAAACCGACGGTAACGGATGCAAAACGGATTTTGACAGAGGTGTATGTATTTGATTATAAGGGAGATGCATACGGAAAATATGTGGAGATTGAATTCTGTGCGTTTGAGAGACCGGAGAGCAGATTTGCATCTCTGGAGGAGTTAAAAACACAGGTGGATCGAGATATTTTATTTGGTATGGAGTATTTTCGGACGCAGCAGTGAGGTGGTTTATGAAGAAAGGGAAGAAAAAACCAAGCTTTCGTACAAAGCTGATCTTTCTGACTTTGTCGGCCTGTATTATTTCGACATTGATTCTTGGAATCGCACAGATGGTGTTGTCCGTTTTTCATTTTTCGAGACAGGCTCGTTCTGACCTGGAATTTTATCTCGAGAATACAAGCGGGCAGTTTGATACAAGAATCAAAAATATGGAAAATATGGTGATTTCTCTGCGGCATAATAATGTGCTGAAACATTTTATCGCGGGAGAAGCGTACAATGAGCAAGAAGCAAGGGAGCAGTTTGCAAACAGTACCGATTTGTTTTCGGAAATGAATATGGTTGATTCCGCCTCTCCGTTTATCGACTGCATCTATCTGTTTAATGAAAACGGAGAATGGGTGAGCAGTCGTTTCTACCCGGAGACAGTGGAAAATATGGAGCTTCAGAATCAAATTTATAAAGAAATCAATTCCAGTTTTTTGAAAAGCAGCAATGAATACTGGTATATGACACATGATGAACGCGCGTATGTATGTATGCGTGTATACAATGAGGAGATGGAGGAGTCCGGCTGCTGCATTATTTCCCTTGGAAAAAGTGCGGTGGATACGTTGTTTTCCAAAACAAAAGAATATCCGGAAAGCAGCTGGCTGATCACAGGAGAAAAAGGACAGATTCTGTTTGCAAATGAAAAGGGAAAAGAACAGGCAAAACAGATGCTGGAAATTCAGGATTTGGGAAGCAGTGAGGAAAAGATTGGAAATCAGATGACTCTCTTTTATGGAGGGAAAACCGGGTTTGGGATTGAACTGAGGATGGCACTTCCCAAGAATCTGATCTATGCCTCGATCCGTTCCACCGTACAGCCTTTTGCAGTGATTTTTCTGATCGTGATCGGAATCACAGCGATTGTCGTATTTGCGGTATCCATGAGAATGACACGTCCGCTGAAGTTTATCGGAGAAGATATCCGGAAATTTGGAAACGGCAGACTGGATGCGCAGATGCGGGAATTTGATACAAGAGAGTTTGATGAGATCAGCACACGGTTTAATGAGATGACCGGGCAGATCAAAAATCTGATCACGGAAGTCTATGAAAAACAGCTTCTTGCTACACAGGCTCAGGTAAAATATTTGCAGTCTCAGATCAATCCGCATTTCATGTTTAACATTTTATCCATGCTCAGTATGAAAGCAGGATTGCAGGGAAACAAAGAACTGCAAAAGCTTTTGAGCGCATTTTCCAGACTGATTCAGGGAAAGATTTTCCGGAACGGAGAGATTGAAATCCCGTTATTTCAGGAGATGGAGTTGATCGAGTTTTATCTGCTTTTACAGGGAGAGCGGTTTGCAGGAAAGATTACATATGATATACTTTGCAGTGAAGAAGTGAAAAATGCCAGAATTCCGCGGCTGAGTGTGGAACCATTGGTGGAAAACGCTGTTTCACACGGTCTCGAACCGAAACCGGGAAGCGGTCATATCAGGGTGGAAGCAAAAGAAGAAAATGGGAAGCTGTGGATTCAGATCAAAGATGACGGAGTCGGATTTGATGTGGAAGAGCAGAAGAACAAAGGGCAGGCAGTGGAAGATGAGAAGCATACGCACATCGGTCTTACCAATACACAGCAGATGCTTCATACGGTATATGGTGAAGAAGCATTGATGAAGATTGAGAGTACACCGGGTGCGGGTACTTGTGTAACGATGTGTCTGCCGTTGGAAAAAGGGGGAAGAAAGTCATGTGGAGAGTGATGATTGCAGATGATGAACCATATATCCGGGAAGGGTTGGAAAAGCTGATTCCCTGGGAGGAGCTTGGATGCGAGCTGATCTATGTTGCGGAGAATGGTCAGGATCTGTTGGAACAGATCCGCAGCTGTCCGCCGGATATTGCGATCATTGATATAAAAATGCCGCTGATGGACGGCATGGAAGTTGCGGAATACATTTATAAAAATCATATCCGGACGTCTGTGATCTTTCTGACTGCGTATGCGGATTTTCAGTATGCACGAAAGGCAATTCAGTACCAGGTGAGTGATTATATTGTAAAAACAGCAGCTCTGGAAGAAATTCCGGCAGCCATTGCAAATATCAAACAGCGGCTGGAGAGTGAAAATATGACCTGGTATCGGATGCTCCTGGTAACACCGGTGCGTCAGGGTGAAAAGGTGAGAAAATTCTTTCTGCATGCCTTCCATTCGTTTGAATACCGCGCTCTTTCACCCGGAACGGAGGAAGAAGGACTGGTGCTTACAGTCAATGACAGTGAACGGACAGAGGAAATCTTCAGCTGTTGTGAGAAAATGAAAGCCTTTTGTAAAAACTTTCTTGGAGAGACGCCGCAGATTTTGTGCAGCCGGGCCTATCAGCAGGGAGATGATTCTTCCTTGCTCTATGAACAGACAAAGGCCTACGCCAAGGGAAGAAGTGCAGAGCAGATTTTGATCGTGCCGCAGAATGCAGAAGAGGGAGATGGGACAGATACATTGTTAAAGCGTGTTCAGACCTATATCCGGAACCATTATACAGAGCGCCTGACACTGGCGGATATTGCGGAGGCAGTCCATGTCAGCTCCAGTTATCTGAGTCGGTTTTACAAATTGAAGGCAGGAGAGAACCTGTTTGATACGATCAATTCTCTTCGTGTGGAAAAAGCCAAAGAACTGCTTTTAAGAGGAGACAAGAAAATCTATGAGATCGCAGCATTGACCGGTTTTGAGGATACGGCATATTTTTCAAAGGTGTTTAAGAAATATGCAGGATGTCCGCCAAAGGAATACGAGCAGTCCGGAGGAAGAAATCTATGAGAAAAGGAACGTGGGTTTTACTGCTTCTTATGACGGCCTGTCTGCTCGGAGGCTGCAGTAAGGAGAGCGCGGAGCAGACAGAGATTACGCTGATACATGGTTGGGGCTCCATGGAATCGGAGCATGTCAGAATGCGGCAGATTTATAAGGATTTTGAAAAAGAGCACCCGGAGATCAAGCTGAATCTGATGTCCATGACTTCATCGGATGAGGTGATCAAAAAGACAAAAAACATGCTTTCTGTTGGAGAGGTTCCGGATCTGATTTTTACAGGAGGCTACGGAAAAGATTCGGTGTACCGCTTTATGGAAGAAAAAAACAAAGCGGCAGACCTTATGCCTTATCTGGAGAAAGATCAGGAATTTGCAGACTCTGTAGCGCCGGAGATCATTTCCTACTGGCAGAAGGACGGGAAGCTGTATACCCTGTCAGATGTACTGTTGCTTGGAGGGGGATACTGGTATAACGCGGATATTTTTGAAAAAGCGGGGATTGAATCGGTACCGGAGACCTGGGATGAGTTTCTGGAGGCTTGTGAGAAGATACAGAGCTGGTCACAGAATGAAGGAAAATCGGTGATCCCGGTACAGATTACGAAAGAAAACAGTGCTTATCTGGCAGATGCCCTGCTTTTGGACACTTCCAAAGAAGCACAGGACGCAGTGGAAAATCATTCGATGATGCTAAGTGCAAAAGAACTTTTTCCGGTTTTAGAGACAATGAAGCAGATTAGACAATATGGGGACAGTACAGACAAAAATTATGGATACAGGGACGAAGGAAGTATGTTCAACAGTGGAAATACAGCCATGTATATCAATGGAGTGTGGGCAAGTAAGCTGATCGATGAAAAAATCGATGCCTGCTATGCACCGTTTCCGGGAAAGAATGGCAGCACGATCGCCAGTTCTTCCGTATGTCTGGGATATATTGTAGGCAATACCGGGAATCAAGAGACAATGGATGCCAGTGTTGAATTTTTAAAGTATATGCTCAGCGAAAAGGTACAGAAGCGGATTCTTCTGGAAACCGGACAAATGCCGTCCAGCCCAAAGATACATCTGGAAGAATATAAGGAGCAGATTCCGAGGATGTGCAATGCTGTGGAAGCAATTCGTGGAGCAGACCGTATCATTGAGGTGCCGGACAATCTCTGGACGGCAGATCAGCTGGAAAACTTTCGGAATCAGATTATGGAAGTTCTTAACGGGACTTTGGATGAAGAGCAGTTTTGTACAAATTTATATCAATAGTTGCAGCGTCATATCATGAAAATGGTATGGCGCTTTTCATAAATATGACAAAACAGAGGTAAATAAATTACAAGAAAACGGCAGAATCATAAATATATTACAAAAAATAGAAAATTGACACGGAAAAACCAGAAATAATGCAAGAAAGTGTCAATTCTATCCATAGAGTCAGGCTGATGATCATGATATTCTAAATTCAACAGGAAATCGAAGGAGGATTTAGTAATGAAAAAGAAAAGAATCATCAGCCTGATTTTGGCTACAACTATGGCGGCAACAGTAGTCGTTTCCGGATGTGGGAAATCCGGTGACTCTGAGAAAACAGATGACGGCAAAAAGAAAACAGAAGCATCTGATGACAAGGTATTGGAGTTTTATCATGGATATTATCAGGATGCAAGCGAATGGGCACCTGCACAGGTTATGCGCGATATCTATGACGAGTTTGCAAAAGAGCATGCAGATGGAGAAGTGGAATTTAAAGCAATTCCGACAGAGGATATCGACAGTGTGGTAGAAAATAAAGTGGCAGGCGGAAGCTATCCGGATATGGTGGATCTGGCAGGACGGTCTGTATCACTGGCAGCGATCAGTCAGGATTTGCTCCTTGACATGAAACCATACATAGATGAAGAAGGGATCAAAGACAACGTTGGAATCAACTATACACAGAACGACGTGGATGGAAAGATTTATACGGTTCACGATCAGCTTCTGACACTGGGATACTGGTACAATGACAAGGTGTTAAAAGACGCAGGAGCAACAACACCGGATACATGGAAGAACTGGAGTGATTTTGAAGGAGCAATGGAAAAAGTACGTTCCGCAGGCGGAGATGTGTATGCATATGGTGCCGGTCAGGGATCTACAAGATGCTTTAACGCAATCCTCGGTATGTCCGAAAATGGAAGAAAAATCGTAGGAGAGCCTCTGACAGAAGAAGCAATCGAATCCAAAGAGTTTGAAGAAGCATTCAAACAGGTGGCAAATATGGATCAGAAAAACGGATCTTCCAATGCCAGCAGCAATGCCGATGACGGTGCAAACGACTGGGCAGCAGACTTCAACAAAGGACAGTCTGCAGTGTTCTTCAACGGAGTATGGGCAGCAGGCGGATTTGAAGATACTACAAACTTTAAACCGGCAATCTTCCCGGGAAGCGTTTCCTTATCTTCTGCAAGCGGCGGAATCACAGCAGCAAATGATATGAGTGATGCAGAAAAAGAACTGGCACTGGAATTTGTAAAATATATGACAAGTGATGAAGTACAGACAAAGATCTTCAAAGAAGTAGGTGCAAACCCATGTACAACAACACTGGATCTGAATGCACTGGCAGAAGGATCTGACGAGAAAACAAAACTTCTTGCAGAGGCATGTTCTCAGGCAAATGATGCAGAATATGTGATTGCAACAATCGATTCTACATGGGGAACAGATATTGCAAATGCGATCGGTAACAAACTGATCGAATCTACCGTTTCCGGAACTGATGTAAATGCAAAATTTGAAGAATTAAAGAGTGAACTGATCGGTCTGATCGGTTAATTGTAAATCATGGAAGCTGCTCTTTGCAGGAGGTATTTAAGGAGCAGCTTCCTTCTCTATGAAATTTTCCAGAGTAGGAGGTAGCAAAATGGAAATAACCGGAAAAAAACAAAAGTTGAGAAAGAATGCGTTTATTCTCTTCTTTCTTTTACCGACTCTGGTCTGCTTTTGTGTGTTTTATTTATATCCGATCGCAACGGTGGTCATCAGTTCCTTTGCAAAATGGGACTACACGAATTTGAATGATATGCAGATGTATTCCTTTGGACATCTGTTTGACAACTATAAATATATTTTTGAGAAATATCCGTATTTCTGGGAAGGACTTAGAAATTCCTGTATCTGGGCATTGTGCGGACTTGTAATCCAGGTTCCGATCGCGACAGGAGTGGCACTGGTAATCTCCAAGAAATGCAGAGGATGGAAGCTGGCAAGAAATATTTACGTGATACCGAATATTATTTCTTCGGCAGCAATGGGATTGATCTTCTTACAGCTGTACAATCCGAAGTATGGTATTATCAATGAAATTATCCGTGTTTTTGTGCCGAATTTCCAGGACAACGTACTGTTTATACCAAAGGTAAATATGATCGCTTTGACCTGCGCATACATCTTCTTTGCAGGAACAAACATGATCATGGTTCTGGGACAGATTTCTGCAATACCGGAAGAGGTTCGTGAGGCGGCACTTTTGGATGGAGCCAAAGGATGGACACTGGATCGTTGTATCGTTCTTCCATTGATTAAAGATACAATAAAGACAATCAGTATTCTCTCCGTATCCGCAGGATTCCTGTTGTATAATGAAGTTTATTTCCTGACGAACGGAGCAGCAGGAACAAAGAGTATCAGCTTCCTGATCCGTGAACTGGCAGTTGTCAGTCCAAGAGCACAGTACGCACGTGCAAATGCGATCGGTGCGATTCAGATCCTGGGAGGTCTGGTATTGATCCTGATCATTAACATGCTGTTTCGTGAGAGAAAACAGAAAGGAGGCAGAAGATGATGAGCAGACAGAGAAAAGGCAAAGAAAATGAAGCGGTCCATGGAGTGGGGACTTTTGGAAAGATCGTTTCGTATGTTGTGATGATTCTGGTATGTTTCATCTCCCTGTTTCCGGTTATTTGGGTGGCAATTTCCTCGTTGAAGGCAGATCCTCTGGCAGAGCCGGGATTTACTCTGCCAAGTGCACTTTGTTTTGATGGATATATCGGAGTATTCCGGGACATGCATATTATGAGATACTTCTTTAACAGTTTTAAAGTGGCAGGTATTTCTGTCGTATTAAGTATCATCATGATTTCCATGTCAGCGTATGTTGTGGCAAGAATGAACTTTAAATTTAAATCGGTGGTCAGCGTCATGTCTACATTGTTTATTCCACCGACAGCGATGACATTCCCGGTTTATAATCTGATCAACAGTATGGGAATCAACGATACGCATGCAGGATTGATTTTAATCTATACATGCAGCGGTATCGCAGTCAGCTTTATGGTTATCAAAAACTATTTCCTGACGATACCGGTAGAGCTGGAAGAAGCAGCGCGTATTGACGGCTGCGGTTATACACAGACATTTTTCAAGATCATGCTGCCGATCGCACGTCCGGGAATCCTGACAGCAGCAATGCTGGCGTTTATGAATTACTGGAATGAATACTACTGGGCATCTATGGTACTGACAACAAAAGAACTGAAGACTGTTCCGGCGATTCTGGCACAGTTCCAGAATGCATTTTCTACGAACTACAACGGAATGTTTTCCGCAATCGTTGTAATTCTGCTTCCGCCGGTGATTTTGTTCTGCTGTTTCAGCAAGTACTTTATTGAAGCACTGTCTGGTGGGGCAGTAAAAGGCTAAAAGGAG
>OGQF01001960.1_pt1 | contig 12745 bp, 4 predicted proteins | sample 1553141 | NCBI WGS metagenome assembly OGQF01 (sample SAMEA2580005, study PRJEB22360) | human gut metagenome | biome: human gut; feature: human-associated habitat; material: faeces | place: Denmark | collected 2008/2010
CCCCAGCCACTTCACTGATTAACGGACGATCCGTAGCTTCCTTCACCAGTACCTGTTCTTCCGCCATTACGAAGTCTTTATCGGCCCAAGGCATCTTGTCTTTCAATATAAACTGCACTTTCACAAAGTACTCCGCATCTTTTTTAAACGCAGCACGATTATAGGGAAGAGAGATTTGCATCCGCTGGCGGGGAGCCAGATTGATGTCTTTCTTCAGAGTTGCCTGAATAGCCTTGCCGTCCTCATAAACGGACCACATCAAATAGTAGTCGTCCGCCAGATTCTTGAAATAATACTTATTGAAGATCTCAAAGACACCCTTCTCAACATCGACAGCTTTCACTCCGATATTCTGATATACTTTTCTCACTTCATAATATTGAGGTTTCGGTTCCAGATCTCCGAACACGATTCCGTTCATTACAAACTGCCCATCATTGGGAGTATCGCCGAAGTCACCTCCATAAGCCAGATAACGCGTACCCGTTTTCGGATCGTAATTATACATGGACTGGTCTACCCAATCCCATATAGCACCGCCACAGAAGAAGTTGGTAGACTCCATAGCTTCCCAATAATCAATAAGATTACCGCAAGCATTTCCCATTGAATGAGCATACTCGGAGATATGGAACGGATATTTAATATCATATTTCCCCTGTACAGCACCACGTACCCAACCGATAGACGGATACTGATTCGAACCCATATCAACAATATCATTGTTACGTTCATATTGTACGGGACGGGAAGTATCGAACTTCTTCAACGCATCATAAGCCGCCACAAAATTCTTACCCGGACCGGCCTCATTACCTAACGACCAAATCACGATAGAAGGATTGTTGACATTGGCATGCACCATTTCCATAACACGAGCCACATGAGCATTTTGCCATTCCACCGGATGAGAAAGCGAAGCGGCACCATAATAATATTCGTGTGATTCGATGTTAGCCTCATCTTCCAGATAGATACCATATTTGTTGCACAGGAAGTACCAATACGGATCATCCGGATAGTGAGAGTTACGAACATGATTGATGTTAGCACGCTTCATCAGCATAATTTCTTTTTCCATCATCTCACGGGTAATGGCATGTCCCACAGCAGGGTTGGATTCATGACGGTTCACCCCTTTCAGTTTAACGGTCTTTCCGTTCACATAATAATAGCGTCCGGCAAGCCCGAACTCATCTTCTGACGCAGGTGTATCTTTGATTTCCACTTTCCGGAAACCTACGATAGTAGAAACCGTTTCAATAGTCCTGTTCTTTTTATCTTTCAGTTCAGCAACAAGCGTATAGCGATAAGGAAACTCCGCCGACCACTTGTTAGGAGCCTTCACCTGAAAAACAGTTTGAACCTTACCAATCTCATTCGGAACGATCTTCTCTATTACCGGAGATGAAACGCCGTCTACCAACGTATTTTCATCAGAATACAGTTTATTGGCATACAAAGAATAATATACTTTATAATCCTTGGCTGCCTTTTTATCCAAGTTACGGATATCGGCGTTGATAGTCAAAGAACCATCCGTATAAGTAGCGTCCAAATCGGGAATAGCCACCAAGTCACGGAAATGAACCTTGGGAACCGAGTACAAAGCTACCGTACGGAAGATACCCGGCAGACGGAACATATCCTGTGCCTCCAGAAATGAACCATCCGAGCTACGATATACTTCGGCTGCTACGATATTTTTGCCTTTCTGAAGATAAGGGGTAATATTGAAATTAGCGGTATTGCGCGAGTTCTTGGAGAACCCCACATACTTACCGTTAATCCAAAGATAGAAGAAAGAATCCACACCGTCGAAACTGATGAATACTTCCCTGCCGTCCCAATCCTGAGGAATCTCAAAATCGCGGCGGAAGGAACCAACCTCATTACGGTGCTTATAAGTAGTCCAGTTAGCGGGCGGAGTACGCATCACTCCTCCGCGCCAGTCGTCTACCTTCACGCTATGTTGGAAGATAACCGGTTGATTGACATAAATAGGAGTTCCATACTTCAAGCTTCCGTCTTTCTGAATACCATAGATATTCCAGCTCGACGGTACAGGGATTACGTCCCACGAAGTCACATCATAATTCGTCTGATAGAAATCTGCCGGACGGGAATCGGGGTCGGGTGCCCAATGAAACTTCCAGTCGCCATTGAGAGACTGCCAGAACTTACTGTTTTCGGGCAATACTTTGCGAGCACTTTCCAAGTCTTGAAACGGAAAGAAATAAGCATGCGGCTGCTCCTTATTGAGTGCCAAGTTTTCGGGAGATTCCCACTCCGCTCCTGTCGGAGCATTCAAGGTAGCATAGGTAAACCCTTCCAAAGGTTGGTCTGCGAAACTCTGTACTGTGAGGGTGCAGCACAGAAGACCTGTTAACAAGGTTTTGTTCATAAGGTATTTTAAGTCAATAAATAATATTCTGTGTCCAATATTCATGGTTCTCTGAATGTAAATACAATCAGAAAGCATACCACCCCTATTTTTTCATCCGCTTTTTAACGTTCTTTTTCTAGTCGTCCCGTTTCAGGTCTGCGAAATAAGTATCGAGTAGGCTCTTTGCGGCTATAAATGATGTCAGATTTCCTTGCAACACTTGCTGTTCCTTTTCCAGAAGCATGGCTTCAATCTTCGGATTATGATAGAAACTGTCACGAAGTTGTTCGTTGATCGTTTCATACATCCAGTATTTACTTTGCTCGTTACGACGATATTCAAAATAACCGTTGGTCTTCACAAAGTCAATATATTCATAAATCATATCCCATATCTCCTTCACTCCGATATTATAAAAACCGGAATAGGTCAACACTTGGGGAGTCCATCCCGATTCGGGAGCAGGGAAAAGATGCAAAGCGTTACGAAATTGAGTAGCAGCCAGTTTTGCACGTTCCAGATTATCCCCATCGGCCTTGTTGATCACAATGCCGTCGGCCATTTCCATAATACCGCGCTTAATGCCTTGCAACTCGTCTCCTGTACCTGCCAACTGAATCAGCAGGAAGAAATCTACCATAGAATGAACAGCCGTTTCACTCTGTCCCACCCCGACGGTTTCCACAAAAATCTTATCGAATCCGGCAGCCTCGCAGAGTACAATCGTCTCACGCGTTTTACGTGCCACTCCTCCCAACGAACCTGCCGAGGGGCTAGGGCGGATAAATGATTTCGGATGTACGGAAAGCTGTTCCATACGCGTCTTATCTCCTAAGATACTGCCTTTACTACGTTCGCTACTGGGGTCGATAGCCAACACAGCCAGCTTTCCTCCTTTTTCAAGCACGTGCAAACCGAATACATCTATCGAAGTACTCTTTCCCGCGCCGGGAACTCCGCTGATACCTATACGGACAGAATTTCCGGAATGAGGCAGGCATTTCTCTATCACCTCTTGTGCTACGACCTGATGTTCCGGTTTCACACTTTCCACTAATGTCACAGCCTGGCTCAAAATAGTAATGTCGCCTTTCACAATCCCCTCAACAAACTCCGCCACCGAAAGCTGACGCTTTTTCGGCTTACGTTTCAGGTAAGGATTTACAGATGAAGGCTGCTCGATGCCTTTGTTGACAGCAAGCCCTTTGTATTCTCCACTATTTTCAGGATGTTCCATAGCCATAGAATTTAGCGTTTGATATTGATTTCAACTTTGGGATTCAACGGGTCGTTTGTAATCATAAGAATGCGTAAATGATGCTTCTTATTACCGACGTCACGTTTACGAATCGTCACTTTCAGTTTCGTCATTCCGTCCGGCGGCAGCACGGTCTTTTTCAGACTAACGCCCACAGAAGAATTAAACACCTGCAACTTACTGATTACTAACGGAGTCTTTCCGGCATTAGCAATCAAGATATTGTAGCTGGCTTTCTTTTTCTTTATCAATGGTACACTGAGGTCTATATTTGTTTCCGAGATACGGATAGCCGGCGCGTCCAACGAATCTTTCGCCGTCATCCGCGAGAAATCGGGAAGTAGAATAGCCGAAACGGGAATTTCATTATCCTCACTGACCTTATCACCGGCAAAACGGGAGAGATAGACGGAAGTCTGTGTCAATCCGTAATCATTCAGTTGGCTGGCGTCCAGCGTCAGTTTGACAGTTCCTTTCTTTCCTTTGAGCAGCACTTTAGGTTCCGCCTCCATTTTCAGGTAAGGAGGAAGATGCATCAGTACCGGTTCATAAGGACGGTCGGAAAGGTTGGCAATGCTGAACATCATAGTTGGTTGCTGTCCGCGATATACATCGGGGAAGGCAAATTCATCCCGGTCGATACGGATATTACCGATAGCGAAAGGATGAGTCTTCGTATAATCCTTTATTTCCTGCACCACTTCACCCGTAAACTTCAGATAAACCAGATTCGGAGTAGCATTGCTATAAATACCGACCGACTTCTCGAAACGTCCCAATGCTTTGGCATCAAATGAAGCCTTTACAATACCTTTCGCTCCGGGAGCAATCGGTTCTTTTGTCCAGTCGGCCACGGCACAGGCACAAGAAGTGGTGACGTTGGTCAGCACCAAAGGCTGATTTCCGGTATTGGTAATGGTATACTCCACTGTCACCGGACGTTTCCATTCTATTTGTCCGAAGTTGTGCGTCTCCTTATTAGAAGAAATACGAGGTTGGGCGACAGCTGCCAAAGTGACAATAAGCAGAAAAAATATAGATAGTAAACTACGTTTCATGTGATATATTTTATTTTGGTGTACAAATGTAGGAGTTTTAGATGAGATATGAAACGTATTGAAAGGATTATTAACGGTGAACGTTTACCGTTCACCGTTAATAAGTTAATTATTTCACTTCTACCGTCATTGAAGCCGAATGAGAAGCATATTCCGGCGCATAGGCACATTGCATGGTTGCCAGCCCCGTTTCGTAAGTTCCCGCACGACTGACACGGTAACTATATTCCAGTACATAAACTCCCTTCCCCAAGTGATCGAAGAAGAAATTGGTAGAAGCATCTTTAATGTCCACATAATAGCCGATTCCGTTATTCCAGCGATAACCGGAGACACTGCCGATCGGCTCGAAACAAGCGCCACGCTGATCTTTCAACTGTACAAAGTCCATTGCACGGTCTACACGGATACTCAAACGGGAAACAACCTTATCACCTACCTGAAGCACCGTCTTTGCCGTGACCGGTTGCAGCCGAGGGGTATCATTCACCGTACGTTCCACATATAATTGTTTCTGTACATTTAACTCACCTCCCTGTTGCTTCACATCCTTGATCGGCGATTCATATTCTGCATAAACAGCTCCCCAGGCAATCCCCGGATTTCTCTTTTCCACTTCAATCTTGCGGGCATCCATGACATTCTTCTGTGTAAACGAACGTTTGATATATCCCAGTCCCGGCACCGTAGTCTTGCTCGGACTCACCGTTTCCAGTACTTCATTGGCAATCACAATCCGTACATCGCCCTGATTGTCAAGCAAATTAGTACCTTTCATCAACAGTGCATACACCGCATCTGCCGTAGTTACAGGGGAATCCCATTGTTGCGTCTGCTTCTGTTTCAACAGCCAGAGTTTCATTTCTTCCACCGTTTCGCTGTTTCCGCCGATCAATTCCAAAGCTTCCATAACGTCTACATGAGCCTGCATCCTCATTCCTCCCCACGCATAAGGATTCTCGTTGAAAGCGAAGAACATCCCCTGTTCGTCCGTCTTTGTCAGATGTTCTTTCAGAGAAGCAACAAATTCCTGCGCTTCTTTCTTTTGTCCGGCTTTATCGAGCACGATAGCAGCAATCGCCTTCGTATTCATTGAAGCTGCCGGAAGCAACTCTTTCACTTTAGAAAGATAATAAGCATACGCAGCTTTATTGGCAGCAGGAACCTGTCCGCCGGAAATAGCGACAATATACAGATATTGCAGGATAGAGCCCGACACTCCTGTGAACTTCACTCCTTCTTTCTGTGCTTTAAGAATATTTTTGTATTCTTCCAAAGCTGATTGGTGAAGATAAGTCAACGCCTTTTCCTGTAAAGCAAGTGCTGGTCCGTTCAACTTCTCACCGGTCAGCAGAGCAAGGCGGGCATTCAATTCGGCAATATAGGCCGTGACATAACCGCTGCCGTTCATTCCTTTATACCATGACCAGGCACCGTTGGAATTTTGCAATTCCTGCAATCTGGTCAGTGCAGCGATATTATTGTTACGGATATTATTCAAGTCGAACAGTGTAGCGATACGCTCTTTCTGCTGTTCTTCAGTCTGTGCTTCGAGTACCCACGGAGATTCGGACAACAGAATATTCTTCACTTCCTGATTCTTTTGCAAGTTGCTCAAGAAGGTTTCCTTCGTACCGCCCTGAAGTCTCCAGCTATCAAACACAGCCTTGATGCGTGGCTGACTGTTCATTATATACGAAGCCAATGTATTCGCATAGTAGGCGGTAGCCCATGAAATAGCGTTATTATTGACCGGAAGGCTCAAAGAAGGCAATGCCTGAATAACATACCAAGCAGGATTTCCGGTAAATTCAATCGTCAGTTTACGGTCTGTTGCCGTTTTACTATGCCGGTTGAACAAACTGTCGAGCGAGAAGGTGCGAGTTTCTTCTCCACGTATAGGCATGGGCAGTGTCTCTACCAAATGTTCCTTGTTGCTGAGTACCGGAACCAATTGTTGCTCTCCGTCGCTAAATGTGCCGCTATCGGCTATCATCCGACAACCCAGTACCTCGTATTTATCACTGACGGTAAACATGAAGTTCACACCAATTGTCTTGCCTGCCTCAACGGAGAACTTCTGTTTCTGTGTGTCGACAACCTTCTCCGTCACCGGATCGAAAAGAATCATGCTTACTGTTCCTGCTTGCGGCTTGCCAGTCATGTTAGAGACAGAGGCAGCAATAGAGGTCTTATCGCCCACACGCACGAAACGTGGCAGATTCGGGGTCAGCATAAATTCTTTACTGGTAATAGCTTCTCCGTCCAGCGTTCCCATTAACATTCCCTTGGTGTGAGCATATCCACGGAAATTCCAACGTGTCAGACTTTCGGGCATAGTGAAAGAGAAAGAAACCTCTCCCTGCTCATTGGTACGGAGTTGGGGATAGAAGAAAGCAGTCTCGGCAAGATTTGTACGCAAGCCGGCAGGAGCTTCAGGAAGCGCTTCTTCTCCGGAAGCGGCATCGGCCTTTCCTGCTACCATTGGCACTAACTCCGATTCAAACATTGTATCCGCAGCATCTTCGGAAACTAGCGCCGATGCATATCTCACCGCATTGCTCCGGCTTACAACGCTGCCTGTCACCGACATTTTCTTTTGCACTGCATATCCTCTGACCACTACTCCATCAGCTATGGATTCTGACATCGCATATACATTTCTTATATCAGGCTGCATAGCGAATCTGTCATACAACATTGCAGGTACTTTGAGAGACTTACGATCCCACCAATAATTGTAGGAGTTATTTCCAACATATCCGTTCATCCAATCGGAATAAGGAAGCAGTTGCTGGTAGTAAACCCGGAAATCCTGCCGGCGGTTCCAGATTTTATCAAGTGAGGCATCATACATCGTCGCCAACATTTCGGCATGAGCAGCCTGTCCCTGCGGTGTCTTGATTGTCAGTTTCCATTCCTCTTTCTGTCCGGGACGCAATTTATCACGGAATACGTTCCACTTCATCACCAATGTCTTGTCCGGCAAACGTTTTCTCGCCTGAACCCGTTCCTGATAAACCTGTCCGTCCCTCACCATACAGAAGTTCACGAAGATACCGTTACCGTAACTTTCCTGATACGGATATTGAAAACGAACAATCGTATCGGACAGATTCAGTGCCTTGCTTTCCAGCAGTTTATCACCGCAAAATACATTCATCATTATATAGGTATCCTTTTCCGAAGTTCCGAAATAGAATACCGCCGGATGAGCAGTGTCAAATTCCGTATTCTCTGCATAGAACCACACGGCGGACTGAACAGGCGGACGTTTGTCGTCAGAAGAGAAAAGAATCGTATTTGCTTCCGCCGTCACTTCTTTTCCCTGGTTATCTTTCACCGTTGCCTTCAGCACATACGGCCCGGAAGAAAATTTCCCCCAATTGAAGGTCATTTCCTTATTAGAAGTAAACGTTCCGGTTGCAACCGGTTTCTCGCCCAGTTGCTTGTAGTCCTTATCTTTCGCCGGATATAAAGAGTATGTACCTTTCACTTCCACAGGCTGTCCGTTCAGATTCTGTGCTTCAAACACAATGTTGAACGGCCTATCCTTGCAAATCTTTTCTTTCAACTCCGTCTGCAAAATCAATGAACGCTGTCCTGCCGAAATCATCTCCGTAGACGACTGTGTTTCACCTGCCGCATTGATAACAGTCGCTTCAACAGAATAACGATAATATATTTTATCATTATTCTTATAATCTGCACTTTCTTCCAGGCGAACCGGGATCGTAAATTCTCCGTTCCCGTTGGCAGTCACTTCACCCGAAGCAATCTGTACAGCCTCCGAAATCCTCCAGAAACTGCGAACAGAACGCTTCACCGTATACTTTACCGGAAGGTCCTGAAGCATCACACCGCTATAAGACTGTATCTTGCCTTTTACCTGCACTTCATCTCCGAGTCGGTAACTTTCCGTTTGCTTTTCAAACGTAATATCGAATGTCGGACGTTTATAATCCTCCACACGGATATTCGTTCTACTTTCTCCCGCCGTCAAAGAAAACATTCCGTTCAGACAGGCCGAAGGTAATGCGAAATCGGTGGTAAACGAACCGAATTCATTGGTACGTACCGACTTACGCCCCACTTCCTGATTATTTGTGTCCAACAAAGTTACAGTATAATCTTTACCGGGAAGCACATTGGCTGTATCCGATTTCTGCATATAAGCAATACCTTTCACATACACTGTCTGACCGGGACGGTACAAGGAACGGTCGGTCAATAACGTCATACTTTCCGTCGCTTCATCCTCATCATCGTAATAACCGTAGCTTCCGCCGTAAATACTTCGTTTCGGCATGGCTGTATCCACGCCTTTCGAAGCTTTCAAATATCTGTATTCGGATTTCCAGGGGAACACCACTTTTCCTTCTTCTCCCGTCGTAAACTCCTGCAACACTTTTTCGTCATTACTATACAATATTATCTTTGCGTTGGGTACAGGATGCCCAGTTTGAGCGTCCAAGGCCGCCACTTCATACTGTTGCCCCGGCAAACGGCACGTCAACACTTTGAAGCGGGTCACGTTAAACTCACTTTCACTATCCCGCTTGGCACGAATATCAGGAACAATACGCATGACGTAAGCTCCCACTTCCGGGGACTTGAAAGTGAACACCGTGTCCTGCGTCCGATAATCTTCCGGACGAAGAACCGAATAATGCTGTTCCTTCATCAACTTCTTCGCTTTATTAAAAAGGCGTACCGTAAAACCGTCCAGATTCTTATGCGAAGCTCTCAGTTTAATTTCTTCGCCGGGAAAAGCCTGGCTGATCACATTGACATTCAAGTAAGGAGATAGAATCTCCTGCCTCAGATTCTTCAAAGCATTAATCCTATGGTAAGACGGATAAAGTCCGATTGCCTCGTCACACAGTTTCAAGGCACTTACCGGCTGGTCTTTTTCAATTGCAAACTGAGCTTGCGCCAAATAAACTTCAGCACATATCGGTTCCGATTTGAATTTGCTTTTCAGTTCATTCAATGCAGCCAAATAAGGATCTTGCGTCAGTCCTATCAACCCGTTTTTAGCCTGGAAGGAACGGAACGCCTGATCCGCCATGCGTCGCCACTGCAAATAGTTGAGCAGTGCCAACACGTATCCTTCGTTCAGACCGGCTGCCTGATAGGCGGAAATCATATTTCTATAGATAGATATAATATCCTGTTTTACCGGATCCGAAGAAATATCGCCCGGTAATGTTCCGCTACTAAGTCTTTCTATCCGGTTCAAGGATTCTATGCCACGGGAAGCCAACAAATGATACATATCATGGTGATAATATTCACTAGTCTCCCCTAATTCCACAAAAGGAATATAATCGCGTGAGGACGTTTTGAGCAGCAGCACAGAGTCCGCCAGAGCCTCTTCCACATTTGTCCGCACTTTCTCTACGAATATATTTGCTGTCCATTCGCGTAGATCTGCGGAAGGAGCTTCCTCCACGATTTCCGTCCTTCTCCGGAGCTCCCATTGGTTATTGGCTGCATAATCAGCATAGATTCCCGCTATCAATGAGTGCAATATAGCACGGTCCATAGGCTGTTTTGTTTGTTTCGCCCATTGTTCCAGCCCGGTCAGACCGACATAAAAACTGTCGGGAGTCACTATTTCCTGATATTTCATCCTCCACATATATGCCTTCAGCATCTGGGCGGAATTCTTTTCTTTTTCTCCTTTCCGGTAAATCTCGTCAGTCAATTTTATTACTGTTTTAGGCAAACTCTTTTTTCCTGCCTGTTCTACTTCTTTCCATAATTTGTCGAAACTCTGTGCCTGCACTGCCGGAATCACTCCCAACCATAACAGCACCACCATACAAATCTGCCTTATTTTCATAATCTTTCTAGTTTAAGTTCGCTATAAGTCTCACTGTATAAATAACAAAGTAAAGAAATAAAGTTTAAACAATCATCTTTTTTTGAATAAATATAATAGATTTGCACAATCATAACAGATATAACAACCACAATGATTGTGATCATAAAACAGAGTTATCGCCGTTAATCCTCTCCTAACAAATTGTTTATGATATATATCTGTCACCTGTCACGAAACACGACCTAACCAAATGATTATGAGCGACTAAAGATGTGACAGCAACAAGTGACAGCAGCAAGTGACGGCAATAATGCTGTCACCTGGAATTGGATTGAACATGAAAAACTGACACTACGCCTTAACACTGTTGGTTTCGCGGCTCGAAACCCTGGTTCCATACGCTGGAAACTTCAGTTTCAGTTACTTGAAACCATTAGTTTCTTACCGATGAAACCATAGTTTCTAACTGATGAAACTTTAGTTTCAAGCAAAGGAAACTAACTCGGACGGTAACTGTTTTGTCGTACACAACCTTCTTCTATCGAAAAAAACAGTGAATAAATATCCGGGACTTATAAGAAGCAAAAAAAAGTGGGGATAACGCTTTCAATAACGTATCCCCACTGCAAACTTAGCTAATGTTCTCTCTCTCATTTTTCAATTCTGTACCCCCATGCAAGCATTTCGTTACGACCTACTTCACTGAGGATTTTTCTAACTAAAGAACTTATTTTCTTCATAATCTTTAAACTTTTAAATTACTAATACTTGAAAACTAAAAAATTAAGCTTCCTCGTTCGGGCGAATATTAATTGTTGAATATCCCCAAACATGCACGTCGGCTTCGCCGATCTTTCTAAACAATCTTTCTAACCTTTTCATTTTGTTATCCTCTTATTTACATGTTATACAACACAAAAATACAGCCTTTGTTTATACATTGTACCCCAAAAAGGAAGAATTTTATGTTTTATAGCATATTTATTGATTTGCATCAATTAATTTATTTGTTATGAAGTAAAATCGTAATATTTAAGGCAGCAAATATGACAAAAAGGCACGGATGACATTTCATCCGTGCCTTTTTCTATAAGAGACCTATTATATAATAGGAAAGAATAGCATTTATTTCATTGGAGTCTGTTCCAAAGTTGCAACGAGGAAGTCATAGAACTTCTGTACAGTAGGAATCAATGCTCTTTCGTCCGGTGAATGTGGTGAGCGCAAGGTAGGACCGAAGGAAATCATATCCAATCCCGGAATAATGGCACCGATAATACCGCATTCCAAACCTGCATGAATCACCTTCACCGCAGGTTCCACGCCAAACTGCTGCTTATATGACGCTTTCATCGCGTGCAAAATCGGAGAATTCACATCGGGCTGCCAACCGGAATAACCTCCTGTCATCTCTACCTTCATACCTGCCATAGAGAAACAAGACTCAAGACTGGTAGTGAGATATTCCTTCATACTATCGCTGGAGCTACGAGCCAAAATTTTAATTTCCGCTTTTCCACCGGCAATTGTTATAATAGCAAGGTTGGAAGAAGTCTCTACCGTATCGGGAACGGTCGGAATCATACGGGTCACACCATTCTGACAAGCAAAAATAGCGTCAATCAGATTGTCCTGAATTTCTTCGGGCACTTGACCTGCCGGAACTTCCACACGTTCTGCCGTGAAACTGATCGGAGTCTCAATCGTCGAATATTCTTCATTGAACAGGTCTTCGCAATATTTCACCAAGCCCAACAATTCTTCTTCATTCTCAGCTGGAATGGTAACAACCGCGTGTGCCTCCCGTGGAATGGCATTACGCATATTGCCGCCTTCCCAACTTGCCAGGCGTGCTTCGTAACTGGCAACTGCCTCGCGGATAAAGCGAACCAGCAATTTGTTGGCATTGGCACGCCCTTCATTGATTTCCAATCCGGAATGCCCACCACGCAAGCCTTTCAACGTAACCTTAACAGCGATATCGCCTTCTTCGGGAGCTACCTCCTTATATTCCAGTGTAGCAGTGACATCCATACCGCCTGCACAACCGATATACAACTCGCCTTCATCTTCCGAATCGAGATTCAGAAGGATTTCTCCGTTCACTGTCCCCGGCTTCAGACCGAACGCGCCGTACATACCGGTTTCTTCGTCTTTGGTAATCAGTGCTTCCAGCGGACCATGTTTCAAATCTTTCGCTTCAAGCACAGCCA
>OGQF01001961.1_pt1 | contig 12741 bp, 10 predicted proteins | sample 1553141 | NCBI WGS metagenome assembly OGQF01 (sample SAMEA2580005, study PRJEB22360) | human gut metagenome | biome: human gut; feature: human-associated habitat; material: faeces | place: Denmark | collected 2008/2010
ACCGCGAGAAATGCGTGGCCTGCGGCGTATGCGCGGAGAACTGTCCGGCAAAGTGTCTCACGATGAAAGAAGAGTGGGAGGAAGGCGAGGACAAAGCCCTCGTGCTCACGCTCACCGGGAAAGCGCCGGTGCGCCCCGCCCGTCCGTGTCCGGCGGAACCGCTGAAGGCAGCTCCCGCCTCAGAACCACCGAAAGCAGCTCCTGCTGCAGAACCGGCGAAGGACGTCCCGCAGTCGGAGAATCCGCATCATGTGAAGAATACCATCGAGAAGTGTCTCTTCTGCGGACGCTGCGAGCACAGCTGTCCGATGCAGGCGATCACGATCGACCGGAAGACACGGAAGTGGACGATCGACCGCGAGAAATGCGTGGCCTGCGGCGTATGCGCGGAGAACTGTCCGGCAAAGTGCCTCGCGATGAAAGAAGAGTGGGAGGAAGGCGAGGACAAAGCCCTCGTGCTTACGCTCACCGGGAAGGCTCCGGTGCGCCCTGTCCGTCCGCGTCCACCCGTGAAGAAGGATGAGCCCCATGCATGAGTATCCGGTGACGCTGGAAATCGTCCGCATCGCAGAAAAGACCGCTCGTGAAAAGGGCGGTCTTGTGAAAGCGATCCATCTCGTCGTGGGAGAAGACTCGGGATTCATCGGAGAGTCCATCCAGATGTACTTTGATGTGATTTCCGAGGGCACCCTTTGCGAGGGGGCGATCCTGACGATCCAAGATATCAAGCCGAAGATGCGCTGCGACCACTGCGGCGCTCTTTTTGAACGGAAGCGCTTCTCCTTCACCTGTCCCCGCTGCGGCGGCGACGGCTCCCCGACAGAGATCGGGAAAGAGTTTTATATAGAGAGCGTGGACTTGGAAATCGAGAACCATGAGACATGAGAAATGGTGGTGGCGGCTTCGCCGATTAAATAGTAAAGAAAAATGGAGAACCAATTATGCATATGGTCAAAGCCGGCGTGATGGAGAACATCTACGCCCATAACAATCACATTGCCGAGCATGTCCGGCATTACCTGACGGAACGGAATATTTTCGCCGTGAATGTCATGGGCGCGCCGGGGACGGGCAAGACCACCTCGCTCGAGCAGCTCATGAAGTACATCGCGCGCAAGGTCTATGTCATCGAAGGCGATATCGAGTCCGACATCGACACCGAGCGCCTCAGAAAGCAGCATGTGAAGGCGGCGCAGATCAATACCTTCGGCGCCTGCCATCTGGACGCACCGCTCGTGCATAACGCGGTACATACCATGGATTTCGATGCGCCGGGCGTCCTCTTCATCGAAAATGTAGGAAATCTTGTCTGTCCTGCCGAGCTGGATATCGGCGAGCACATGAAGCTCCTCATCGTCAGCGTGGCAGACGGCAGCGACAAGCCGTACAAGTATCCGCTCGCTTTTGAAAAAGCGGACATGATCCTTTTGAACAAGGTCGACCTCATGCCCTATCTGGACTTCGATGAAGAATTCTTCATGAAAGGCATCCGCCATCTGAATAAGACCGCGCCCGTCTTCAAGGTCAGCGGAAAGACCGGAGAAGGGTATGAAGAGGCCGCGAAGTGGATCTGCGAGAAGGCGGGAGAGTAGGGACTGGTGACTAGTGGCTGGTGACTGGTAGCTAGGGATGAGTGCCTGGATTAGAAAATGTGATTCTCGTATCGTCATTTCGATCGAAGCCCTCGAATCTTTGTCATTTGCGGTCAGGCGGGCGATGTTTGGAAACTCTAAACGGGGAACCTGTTATCCGCAGGCCTTCGGGCATCGCCCCGTAAATAGTAGCTAGGGATTAGTGGCTGGGGATTGGGTTTGCGATACGAGAAAACCGCTAGCTTCAAAACTCCGCGGCGCTTCTATATTTTTATGCGCCGCACCACCATTTCGCATTTCTAATTTCTCATTCAAGCGAAGCTTTCAAACGCAATCAAAGGGCAGCACGCCCCACGGACTAACCCTAAACCCATTATTTGAAAGGAGCCTGCCATGCTGACTTATCGCATCACTGCCCTTGGCCGTGTGCAGGGCGTGGGCTTTCGCCCGCTCATCTGCCGTCTGGCGGGGAGGCATCATATCACAGGCACCGTCAGAAATGAAGGCGGCGTCGTCACCATCATTGCACAGGGGAGCCGCGAGGCTCTCCTTTCTTTCATGGGGGATATACAGGCCGCGAGGCCGCCTGTGGAGGTCGCGGAACTGCGTGCGGAGGAAATATCCCATGCGACTTTGCCCGATTTCCGCGCGATCTCAAGCGGCGGCGCGGCGCGCGCGCCGCTTTTTCCGGCGGATCTTGGCATCTGCGAAGACTGTCTGGCGGATATGAGAAATCCAAAGGATCACCACTATGGCTACCCCTACACATCCTGCACCGCCTGTGGGCCGCGCTATACGATGATCGAGGCGCTCCCCTATGACCGTGAGCGGACGACGATGAAGGATTTCCCGCTCTGCAAGGACTGCGAACAAGAGTACGAAAGCCTTTCTGACCGCCGATGCCATGCGGAAAGCATCGCGTGCGCGCACTGCGGCCCGCAGCTGAAGGGATGGACGAGAAAGGGCGCGCTTCCCAAAGAGGCGGCGATGGCAGAAGCGATCCGTCTTGCGAAAGAGGGCGCGATCCTTCTGGTGAAGGCCATGGGCGGGTACCAGCTCGTCTGTCGCGGGGACAAGAAGGAAACGGTGCTTTCTCTTCGCCGCATGAAGCACCGCAGCGGGAAACCGTTCGCGCTGATGATGAAAGACATCGACATGGCGAAGGTGTGGGCGGAACTTTCGAAGGAAGAAGTCGGAATGCTCACCTCTCCCGTGCGCCCGATCCTGCTGGCAGCGCCCGCGCGCAAGGTGCTTCCTGAAGTAGCATTTCGCGTGCCGCGACTGGGAATTTGTCTGCCCTCGACCGGATTCTATGCACAGCTTTCTAGCGGCGTAGACGCGCCGCTCATTGTCACGAGTGCGAACCGGAGCGGCGAGCCGATGATTTGTAAGGACGAGGAAGCGCGGGCGTACTACGAAGCACAGGAAGACATCGCAGGGCTTTTCTTCTATGACAGGGAGATTCTGCGCCCCGCCGATGACAGCGTCATGCAGCGGCAGGGAAGGGATCCGCAGCTCCTTCGAAGGACGCGCGGATTTCTCCCCGAACCGGTGGCGAGAGACGCGCCCTCGGGCATGGTCCTTGCGACAGGTGCGGACATGGCGCCGGGCTTTGCCTTGGCGGGCGGCGGCTCGCTGTATCCGGCCGAGGTGCCCTGCGACATCCGAAATGATCGATCGCAGGAGGTCTTCCAGGAAACGGAGCGGGACTGGGAAGAGCTGCTGGGGCTTTCGCCGCAAGCGGTCATTTCCGACCGGCACCCTGCCTACCTGTCCCGCATGATGGGAGAAACAATAGCCAGAGAGAGGGGGCTTCCCTTTTATACCGTCCAGCATCATCACGCCCATGCGCTCTCTGTCATGGCGGAGCATCATCTGCGGGAGAAGTCACTCGCTTTCGTCTTTGACGGTACTGGCTATGGCGAGGACGGCAGCATCTGGGGCGGAGAAATCCTCTTTTGCGAGGGGACGTCCATGCAGCGCGTGGGACACCTTGCGCCGGTTTCCATGATCGGAGGCGATGCCTCTATGAAACAGGCGTGGAAGAGCGCGCTCTCTTATCTGGCCGCGGCAGACCTTCCGTCGAAGGATCCGCGCGCGCCTCTCGTCCGCGCTGCGCTCTCTCATCATGTGAATACGATAGAAAACTCTTCCATGGGTCGTCTCTTCGATGCGGCGGCGTCGCTGCTGGGGCTTGGTGAGGAGAATCATTTCAAAGGCGAGTGCCCCATGGCGCTGGAAGCCGCCGCGATGGCAGCCACGCACGCTCCGAAGATTTTCTGGGAAGGGAAAGAGCGGGACGGCCGCCTCCTGTGGGATGGCCGCGAGCTCATCCGCGCGCTGCTGGCGTCCCATGGTACAATAGAAGAAAAGGCACTCGCCTTTCACGAGGCCATCGCTGAGATGATCCTCTCCTCGGCGGAGCACTTCGGCCTCTCGCGTATCCTCCTCTCTGGCGGCTGCTTCCTGAACCAGCTTCTCCTCGCCCGTGCGCGGGAAGCGCTTCAAAAGCGCGGCTTTTCTGTCTATACCAATGAAAAAGTCCCGCCCGGTGACGGCGGTATCGCGCTCGGACAGGCATGGTATGGACTATTTGGTAATGAGTAGTGACTGGTGAGTAGTGACTGGTGACTGGGACTCTCTCGCGCTGTCATTTCGAGCGAAGCGAGAAATCTTTGTCATTCGCAGTCAGGCGGTCGATGTTTGGTATTCCCAAACGAGAAACCTGTTCTTCCTGATACCTTGGGGCATCGCCTTATTTATGCTTTACGCCGCTTCATTATTTTTTTGCGCCGCCACCTTCATTTCTAATTTCTCATTCGAGCAAAGCTTTCATCCACAATCAGTGGACGAACCGCCCAACGAACGGGCTAACCCTGAACCCACCAACCTGAATCCTATATTTTCAAAAGGAGCATCCCTATGTGTGTAGCATATCCCGGCCGCGTCGTCTCCATCGAAGGCACGCATGGCATGGTCGATTTCTCCGGCTCCGAGGTCTGCGTGAACCTCTCCATGGTGCCCGCAAAGCTCGGTGACTACGTCCTCGTCCACGCCGGCATGGCGATCCAGATCGTGAAGAAGGATGAGGCAAAGAATTGTATCGCACTGTTCAAGGAAATCGGGGAAGGAATTGATGACTAGGGACTGGTGACTGGGGTTCTCTGGTATCGTCATCCCGAGCGCAGCCGAGGGATCTTTCTTGCACTGCGGGAATCAGCGTGTATGCGCTGAGGGAAAACGATGTCCTGGTGCTGCCTCACATCAGGCGATGAGCGTTCTGCTATAGACATTTCTCGGCTACGCTCGAAATGACGATGCGCGCGAAGCGCTATCAAAGCTCCGCGGCGCTTCCCTATGATGATGCGCCGCACCACCCTCGCTGAACCCTCTGAACCTGTAGAACCCGCTCCCCCCCTCTTTCATACGCAATCAAGAGGCAGCACGCCCCATGGGCTACCCCTGAACCCTGAACCTTGAACCATTCCCCCCTATTTCTCAAAGGAGCCTTTTATGGAAGAACGCAAACTTGCCCGCTGGCTTGCCCGCTACGACGGACCGCCGCTGACTCTTATGGAAGTGTGCGGGACGCATACCTCCGCGCTGTACCGTTCGGGCATCCGGCAGATGCTCCCGCCGCAGATCACCTTCCTCTCGGGGCCGGGCTGTCCGGTGTGCGTGACACCGACATCCTACATTGATAAGCTCGTCCGCTATGCGCTTACCCCGGGGTATCAGGTGATGGCTTTCGGTGATCTCCTCGCCGTCCCGGGCAGCCGGATGTCACTCTCCGGTGCGCGCGACAGGGGCGGGCGCGTTGATTTCTTCTATAATCCGGAAGATGTACTTGCCAAGGCGGCCGCCGATCGCGAGACGACCTTCATCCTCGCCGCCGTTGGTTTTGAGACGACGGCACCTGTCTGGGCGGATCTCATCCGCCTGGTCTATGAGGAGCACATCCCGAATGTCCGTTTCCTGACGGCGCTCAAAACGATGCCGGGGGCGATGTCGCTGATTTCGAGGGAAAGCCACATCGATGGTTTCCTCTGCCCCGGCCATGTCGCCGTCATCATGGGAAGCCGTCCCTTCAGAAAGCTCGCAGAAGAAACAGGAGAGACCATGGTGATTGGCGGTTTCTCGCCTGTGGGCCTTCTGCGTGCGCTGACGCGTCTCGTGCTTGCGGCTTCGCAGAAAAAGAAGGGACTTTGGAATGAGTACCCGAGTGTCGTGACGGAGGAGGGAAATCCGAAGGCGCTGTCTCTTCTTGTGGACGTTTTCACCCGGGGGGATGCCGTGTGGCGAGGCCTTGGGACGATCGCAGGCTCCGGGCTTTATCTTCGGGAGAAATACCGCGCGCTCGATGCGGGCAGCTGGGGACTCTCAGAAGACAGGATGGCCGCCCGCCGCCCCCGCTCGGGAGGTCCGCATACACGCCGGCTGCCGCTGCGGCGATGTCCTGACGGGCCGAATCACGAGTGAAGAATGCCCCTGTTTCGGCCGCGCCTGCACGCCCGAGCATCCCGTCGGTGCCTGTATGGTCTCCTCCGAGGGTGCCTGCTGCATCACCTATCGGGAGAAGTGATTGCGTGACTGGTGACTAGGGATTAGTGACTAGGGATTAGGGATTAGGATTCTCCAGCATCGTCATCCCGAGCGTAGCCCTCGATCTCTACTGCACTGGGGAAATCAGCGTGTATGCGCCGGGGGAAAACGATGTCTTGGTGCTGCCGCACATCAGGCAATGAGCGTTCTGCTATAGAGATTTCTCGGCTACGCTCGAAATGACGATGGCGCGAAGCGCTATCAAAATTCTGCGGCGCTTCATTATTTTATGCGCCGCACCACCATTTCTCATTTCTAATTTCTCATTCAAACGAGGCTTTCAAACGAGGCTTTCAAACGGCGGCACGCCCCGCGAGCTAACCTTGAACCCTTAAACCTATTTCAAACCAACGATCAATCAACAAGGAGCATCTATTTATGAATATCGAACTTCGCCACGGGAGCGGCGGCGAGGAGACGGGGAAGCTGATTTCTTCTCTCTTTGCCAAATACCTGACAAATCCCATCTTAGACCGTATGGAAGACGGCGCGGTGCTGCCGCCGCTCTCCGGCGTGCCTGTCATGACGACGGACAGCTTCGTTGTGTCGCCGCTCTTCTTCCCGGGGGGCGACATCGGACGGCTTTCTGTCTGCGGGACGGTGAATGATCTGGCTTCGATGGGGGCAAGGCCCCTCTACCTGACGGCGGGCTTCATCCTCGAGACGGGACTTTCCACAGATGTATTGGAGCCGATCGTCCGCTCCATGGCAGAGACGGCGAAGGAGGCGGGCGTCACGATCGTGGCCGGCGATACAAAGGTCATCGAAGGGAAGGGCGGCCTTTACATCAATACCGCGGGTCTCGGCGATCGTGCGCCTGCTTGTGAGATTTCTGCAGGAAATCTTCAAGATGGGGATGCGATCCTCGTCACGGGGACGCTGGGCGACCATCACGCCGTCATCCTCACGGAACGCATGCAGATGAAGACGACGCTCACGAGCGACTGCGCGCCTCTGAATCATCTGGTGGAAGCCCTTTTGGCGGCGAAGCTGCCCGTCCACAGTATTCGCGACATCACGAGAGGGGGGCTTGCGACCGTTGCCAATGAGCTGGCAGAAGACTCCGGCGTTTCCATCACGCTCTCCGAAGAGGCGCTGCCGGTCAGAGAGGAAATCAAAGCGCTCTCCGGCATCCTTGGGCTTGACCCGCTGACGATGGGGAACGAAGGCAAGATGCTGATCGCGCTCCCCGCCGCCGAGGCAGGGGTCGCGCTTCGCATCCTCCGCGCGCTCCCGTATGGGAAAGAGGCCGAAGAGATCGGGCGTGTCAGCATGGGCAGCGGCGTGCATCTCGAGACGCTCTACGGCGGACGCCGCCGCATTCTTCCGCTTCGGGGAGAGGGACTGCCGAGGATTTGCTGAGTAGAAGGGCGGGGATGAGTGACTAGGGATTAGGGATTGGAAGCAAGCGGTGATTGAAATAGCGCAATTGTTGCGCTAATGGTTCTGCAAGGAAGATCCCTCGGCTTCGCTCGGGATGACGATACGTGCGAAGCACCATCAAAATTCCTCGGCGCTTCTATTTTTTTATGCGCCGCACCAAGCCCTTTGAACCCGTAGAACCTACAAGAACCCGCTGAACATCTTTCAGCCGCAATCAAAGAGCATCACGCCCCACGGGCCAACCCCGAACCCATTCCATAAGGAGGACATCCATGATCCATAAATTTCACAGCCAGCCGAATGGCTGGGAGGGCATCACGCCTCATATATATAAAGAAAATCCCAGGGTCTTTCGCGATGTGACGAAGCAGATCCTCTTTGATAATGAAGCCGACCTTCCCGTGCAGTTCCGTTATTTTCAGGTAGAGAAGGATGGCTTTTCTTCGCTGGAAAAGCATGAGCACATGCATGTCGTTTTGATTTTCAAAGGGAAAGGCCACGCGCTTCTTGGAAGTGATGTGCATGAAGTCAAGGAAGGGGATTTCATCACCATCCCGCCATGGCAGTGGCATCAGTTTCGCGCGGACGCGGGAGACATCTTAGGCTTCCTCTGTCTCGTGAATCATGACCGCGACATCCCCGTCTATCCGACGGAAGAGGAGCTCTGCGCGCTCAAACGGAATCCGGACATCGAAAAATTCTTGAAGAAGTAAGGAGTATGTATGTTTGAAAACAAGTCAACGATCATTTTTGATATGGACGGGACGCTGATCGATTCCGTCGGCGTGTGGAATCAGGTAGATCTTCAGCTGATCCAAGCGCTTGGCGGGTCTGCCATGGCAGAGGGCGATGTCCAGCAGAGAAGAGAGCGTTTTCTGAAGGAGCATCGGGATGCGGAGAAACCGTATCTTTCTTACTGTGAAGATCTGGGGAAAATGTATGCCTCCGCATGGCAGGCCGAGGACATTCTGCAGGAGCGTTACCGCATAGCGCAGCATTTCCTGAAAGAGATCGTGGACTACAAGCCGGGCGCACCGGAGGTGCTCCATGCTTTCAAGGAAGACGGGAAGACACTCGTGATCGCCAGCACCACGCGCCGCGGCAATATGGAAGTATATCGGAAGGAAAATAAAAATATCCGCGGCAAAGCACCGCTTGATTCCTGCTTCACGAGGATTTACACGCAGGAAGACGCGCCGGAGATCAAGCCAAGCCCGGCCATCTACCTCAAGGTCATCGAGGATATGGGCCTTTCCAAAGAAGAATGCTTCATCTTCGAAGATTCGCTGGCGGGTGCGACCGCGGCAAGAAATGCCGGCATCGACTTCGCCGTGATCTATGACCGCTACTCCGACGCCGACCGCAAGCAGCTTGACCAGATGACGCTGTATCAGTTTGGGGATTGGGAGGATGTCCTTTCCATCATCCGAAGAGACATGTGAGGGGATGAGTGACTAGTGACTGGGATTCACTCATCGAATAGATTGCCCGTTGATTTCATTACCAAAGAAGTTCACCGGGTTCTGATGGGGCAATAGAGATGGCAAAGGCTGCATTTCAGTCACCAGTCACCAGTCACTAGTCACTTCCCTTTGACACTGGACGCTTTTCATGCTATCATTCTCAAATAAGTGAGGGAGTAGCAGCCACTTCGGTGGAGCCCGTCAACATACTGGCAGTGACCCGTACATCCTGCCTGGCTTGCTTTAAAATGCGAGACTCACGTGTATAGTTTCAAGGAAATTCTGATTCTATCTGGCAACGATGGAAACAGTGCTTCCTTAAGCTGTGCGCGGGGTCTTTTTTTCGTGGGGAAAAGACCCCGTATGGGAAGATGGGGAATGAAGGGAGCGCAGAGCGCTGCAATGATAGATGACTGTAGTCTTGTATCGGCAGCCTTCCCCTCTAGGTAATGCTATTAAGTTAAGGAAATCGTTAGCTACGTAACGTCTTGCTTCCCCTTCGGGGGAAGTGCCGAAGGCAATATGTGCAAGCGAACTGGATTTTTAGGAGCGAAGCGACGCTAAAATCCAGTGAGACGCCATTTCGAGCGTAGCGAGATGGGGCATGCTAGCGGTATAGCGTGCTATGTTGAATAGTCCGATGCTATCGATATTCCAACACTTTCATGCAATACCGCTACGTAGCCCCCTCAGCCCTTCGGGCAGCTCCACCGATGGGGAGCCAAGAACGTTCTGCCGCTTAACTTAATAGCCTTCCCCTCTAGGGGAAGGTGCCCCGAAGGGGCGGATAGGGCACAGGCGGTATGAAAGAGAGCGGGAAGGAGTATCTCAAGCAGGCGATTTATGAAAGCACCCTATCCACAGCTCCGCGGTCCCCCTTCCCCGATGGGGAAGGCTAAGAGGTGCGACGCTCCGCGTCGATTTTTATAAAGGGCGATGCCCGAGGGCCGGCGAAAGGCAGGTTTTCTGATATGGCCTGACAGGTCGCGAATGAAAAAGATTTCTCGCTTGTGCTCGAAATGACAATGCGAGAAAGTGACTAGTCCCCAGTCACTAGTCCCCAGCTACCCAAACCGCACAGCCAATTTCATTTCGGGGAGATAAAAATGAGTGGTTTATTTATTTTGAACAGCGTCCTGCTCGGCGTGGGACTTGCGATGGACGCCTTTTCCGTTTCACTAGCGAATGGCCTTGCGAATCATTTCCTACGCCTCCGCATCATGTGCCTCATCGCGGGGACCTTCGGCTTTTTCCAATGGCTGATGCCGATGGCAGGCTGGGTGTGTGTGAACTGGATCATCGATCTTTTTCAGGTCCTGCTTCCGCTCGTGCCATGGGCGGCGCTGGTCCTGCTCGTCGCCATTGGCGGGCTCATGATCCGCGACGGTCTCTCCGGGGAAGAAGAGGACGTCAAAGTCAGCGTGGGCTTCCGCTACCTGCTGATCCAAGGGCTCGCGACCTCCATGGACGCGCTCTCCGTCGGCTTCACCTTGGCGGAGTACCCCTTCGCCAAAGCGATGCTCGCAAGTATCATCATCGGCGTCGTGACCTTCGCCATCTGCATCGCAGGGCTCTTCCTGGGAAAATGCTTCGGTATGAAGCTCGCGGATAAGGCGACCATCTTAGGCGGCGCGATCCTCATCGGGATCGGGCTGGAAATATTCTTCGGCGCGTGAGGATAGAGGGGTAGCCCTTAGGGGGGGCTGCCCCCTTGATTGCGGATGAAAGCTTTGCTTGAATGCGAAATGAGAAATGATGGTGCGGCTTCGCCGCGAATATATATGGGGCGATGCTCGAAAGTGGTATTCAAGTGCCTGGTGACTCGTGACTAGTGACTGGAATGCCAGCTCAGGGCATCGCCCTATTTATACTCCGCGCGCCTCCATATTTTTATGCGCCGCACTACCATTTCTCATTTTTCATGCAAGCGAAGCTTTCAACCGGAATCAAAGGATGCCACGCCCCAAGGGCTAACCTTGCACCTGTTCTATACCGATTTTCGAAGTCATCTTATGACTTCAATGCCTTTCATTCATATACACCGCCTGCGACACGAGTAAATGCAAATAACAAGTGTATACTTGTTCAATAAACACTTTACAAGCACTTTACCTGTTGTTTATGAAAAAAACAGAATGATAAAATATTTCTGATAAACGTGCAACAGAATAGAGGGGCGATGAAGCCTTCAGAAAGACGGACTATCCTCTTGCACGATTTTGAGGGAGCATCTCGGAAGATGCAAGGAGGAAACCTATGAATAAGAAACTGGCATTGCTCGGTGTCGCAGTTCTTTCCGCAGGCATTCTTTTCGCCGGCTGCGGAAACAAAGACAAGAAAGCCGCAGGCGACGCTGCGTGGAAACCAACCAAGGACGTCAAGGTCATCGTGGCGTACAAGGTGGGTTCCGGCACGGACACCGGCGCGCGTCTCTTGACGAACAGCGCGAAGAAATATGTCGGACAGACACTCGTCATCGAAAATAAACCGGGCGCTGACAGCAAGATCGGCTGGACGGAGCTTGCAAAATCCAAGCCGGACGGACAGACCATCGGCTTCATTAACCTGCCGACCTACACCACGCTCGCGCAGATGGAAGGCTCTGCATTCACGGACAAGTCCATCGTCCCGATCTGCAACCACCTGACAGAAACGGCTGTCGTCGTGGTCAAGAAGGATGCGAAGTGGAACAGCCTGAAGGAACTCGTTGCAGATGCACAGGCAAACCCGGGACAGCTGAAATGTTCTACGAATGGCGTGCAGGCTTCGAATCACACCGCAGCCCAGCTCCTTGCACAGTCTGCGAAATTTGAATACAACGCAGTTCCTTATGGCGGAACTGCTGACCAGCTCCTCGCTCTCCGTCAGGGCGAAGTCGATTTCTCCTGCGCGAAAGTCGCTGATGTGGCAAAACTCATCAAAGGCGACAGCGCAGAGCTGAAAGTTCTCGGCGTCTATGCGGAAAAGAGAGACCCACAGCTCCCAGATGTACCGACCTTGGGCGAACTCGGCTACTATAATAAATGGTACGGCTCCGCGCGTGCCCTCGTCGCTCCGAAGGGCACCCCGGACAATGTGATCAAGTTCTACGAAGATGCGTTCAAGAAGACCATGGAAGATCCGGAAGTCAAGAAAGCCCATGAAAATGCGGGCATGGTCATCGACTTCAAAGACAGCAAAGCCCTTGGCCAGATGATCGCAGAACAGATGGACTTCTGCAAGAACGTTGTTACTAAGCTGTATGCGAAATAATTGAGGGTTCAGGGTTCAGGTCGATAGGTTCAGGATTCGCAGCGTGATCCCTATTCTCTGGAAATCACAAAAGCGAGAAACGAGAAGGTGCAAACGCTCGTTTCTCGCTTCTGCTTTCTGGTGACTAGTATAGTGATTTGTTAACTTCTGGACTTAGTGAGAAGTGGTGGAATGTCCCCTTCCCATCGGGTAATGCTATTAAGTTAAGCGGCAGAACGTTCTTGGCTCCCCATCGGGGGAGCGCCCCATCGGGAGAGGGGGCTGCGCAGCGGTATTGCCTGAAAGTGTTGGAATATCGATAGTATCGGACTATTCAACATAGTACACTATACCAACCCCATGGAACCTCTTGAACCTATAGAACCCGTTTCCCCTCTTTCATCCAGGGTCAAAATGAAGTGGTAAACTAAAATTGGACACAGAGGGGGTAATCTTTAGACATACAGTGT
>OGQF01001963.1_pt1 | contig 12733 bp, 10 predicted proteins | sample 1553141 | NCBI WGS metagenome assembly OGQF01 (sample SAMEA2580005, study PRJEB22360) | human gut metagenome | biome: human gut; feature: human-associated habitat; material: faeces | place: Denmark | collected 2008/2010
TTCAGGCATTGCTATCCGCGGCCGCGTGGGCCGCCATTAGCCGCACCATGGTGCGCTGAAGCCGGCGATCATATCCCCCTTTTCCAGCGCCTTGTCGAAATTTTCTGTGCCTGTAATCATCTGGATCATGGTTGGTACCTCCTTTTGTAATATCGAATGTTCTCTATTTGAATTGTAGCATGAATATCGAGAAATGTCAATTCAGCAAACATCTCGCAAAAAAAAAGGCTACCAAGTTAAGAAAGTATTAGCAATGTAGTTCAGCTTACCGTTTACTACATACAGAACGTTATTTCTATCCTTGATTCCATTAAGCATTTCCGCTATAGTAATCGTAAAAGGAGACTTATTCGATGCAGTTTTTTCGTACCCCTCAGACGGGAGCATCGTTAAGTCTCCTCCTTTTTTACGTTATAGAATAATGCATTTAATGCGTTTCCAACTAGACAGCATATTCTTAGTCAAGAAAGTGTTATCGTCATAGTTTGATTACCTTTTACTACCTATGAAACGTTATTTCTCTCTTTGATCCCATCAAGCACTTCTGCTACAATGACAGTAGAAGCGGTTGCTTCACCGTTTGTGTCGGCTCTATGAACCGTCAGGTTATCGGGAGTATCTAAAGCGGTCATCATCAGATGACCCACTCGCGTAGACCCTATTTTAATCGGTGATGCAGCGGCTTTTTTATGTTATAAAACAGCGCAGAGTCAAAGATATATCGAATTGCTCTTTCAGCTTGTCTGCTTTCTTCTTATATTCGATGGCAAAGTTTAAAGCAGACTTTGACTTTGTATTGACATTTTTCGACGGTCTATCTATATTATTGTTAGAAGCACCTGTATCTCCGCTAGGACGAGTAAGTGTGGGTCTAGCGGTAGTAGCAGTGGTTGAGCCATAACCCTCGCCACCAGCATTTATGGTTGCTTCTTTTTATGTCTTCTTCCCATCCGGCACCATGTCCCCAGCGTTTCCCAAACAAAGTCAATATCCCCTACATCGTCTCTATGCATGGCTCCTGTTACAACCGAATGATAGGAACCAATAAAAAAAGAATCGCATCGCTGCGATTCTATCACTGGCTGGTGGAGATGAGGGGAGTCGAACCCCTGTCCAAAAAGCCTGTCCCATAAACTTCTCCGAGTGCAGTTCACTGTTTTAGGATTTAAGCAAAGTATCGTACAGGAACAAACTGCCTTTGCCGATCTTAGGATTGGTTTCGAAGCGAAAGTCCCAAGCCTCCTTCCGCTCTATCCTATTGGTTGATGTCAGCCTGCGGTCATAGGAAAACCGCAGGGGACATTAGCAGATTAGGCTGCTAAAGCAAAATCACGTTTTGCGTTTAGGTTTTTCCACCGTTTAACGGGAAGGTGGGATCCCGACTCGCTGTTTATGTCCCAGAATCTCCTGTCGAAACCGGTACATCCCCAAGGGTACATATCTATTGTATGCGATACGAAGGGAAATGTCAATTTGACCGTCTGTGGGGAAATAAGGAAGTTTGAAAGCAGGAATGAGGGACTAGGGACTAGGAGCCGCAAGTCACTGGTGACTGGTGACTGGTGACTGGTGACTACATACCATCTTCGGGCATTGCCATTATTTATACTTCGCGGCGCTTCTATAGTCTTATGCGCCGCACCACCATTTCGCATTTCTCATTCAAGCGAGGCTTTCAAACGCAATCAAAGGGCGCCCCGCCCCACGGGCTAACACTGATTCAATCGTTGTCAGATTTACTCAGTGTTTCCTTAAGGCGCACGCTCTACTCCCCGCCCGCTATATCCGCATACGCAGGGCGAGTGCCCATCGATTCCGCGCTCTTGACCGCATCAAGAACAGCAAGGCGGATGGCTTCTTCCGCAAGATAGCCCACCGTATCGACAGGCGCAGCGATCTCGCCGGATGCCATGGTAAAAACCGTATCCCCATCCATCGTGGTATGGACGGGGCGGATGGATCTGGCAAAGCCATCATGTGCCATACCGCTCACCGCTTTGCACTCCGCTTTGGTGAGTTTTGCATTCGTTACGACGCAGCCGATGGACGTATTGCCGCCTAAGATGCGCTTGAATCCGGCGAGCATGAGGTCATGCGAGGAAAGGATGGTTTTCTCATCATCGGAAAGAATACCGGCGAGCGTAGTCTCTTTGTCGTATACTTCGCCGCACGCATTGACTGCCATGTAAGCCCCGACACAGAGTCCGCTTTCGAGGGAAATCTCGGCATAACCTGCGCCGCTCTTCATGGCATGTTCTGCGCCTTTGAGCTTGCCGACCGTCGCACCTGTCCCTGCGCCGTAGCAACCGACGGGAAATATCACATCCGCCCGCTTCACTGCCTTGTATCCCATGGCAAGATCGGGATGGGCTTTCGGATCACCGATCATAAGGTCGAAGAGCACCGCGCCACAGACGATCGGTACAGAAACCGGCCCTACGGGGAATCCGACGCCGTCTTCTGCCAGAGCATTCATGACGCCGCTGTCAGCTTCGAGGCCAAAGGCGGAGCCGCCGGAAAGGACGACCGCGTGGATCTGCTGCACCGTTTTCTCCGGGGAGAGAAGATCTGTCTCCCGCGTCCCCGGTGCGCAGCCGCGCACATCGACTCCCGCGGTCGCGCCGCCTTCCGGCGCCAGAATGACGGTCACGCCTGTAAGGCCCACACGGTCTTCCGCCGTGCCGATGCGAAATCCCGGAACGGATATGGTACGTGTAATCATAGAAATTCTCCTTTCGGCTTTCGGGGAACTAGTGACTGGTGACTAGGGACTAGGGACTGGGTTAGCCCCTTGGATGTGCTGCCCTTTGATTCCGTTTGAAAGCTTCGCTTGAATGAGAAATGAGAAATGGTGGTGCGGCGCATAAAAACATAGAAGCGCCGCGGAGTATAAATAGGGCGATGCACGAAAGTGGCATTTAAGTCACCAGTCACTCCTAATCCCCAATCCCTAATCCCTAGCCACTCATCCCTGCTTTCAAACTTAAGTAGCTAGGGATTGATAAATACAAGGCTCCCTCCAGAAAAACACGCGCTTTACATTTCCCCTTTTCTCGCCATCTGAAGGCAGAGTGCAAGATCTGCGGGGATTGGCGCTTCGAAGTGGAGCGCCTGACCTGTCACAGGATGGCGAATGTCGAGTGTCCACGAATGGAGCGCCTGACCTTCGATGGGGAAATGGTCTTTCTTCCAGCCGTAGAGCGGATCATTCACGACGGGATGGCGGATGTGTGCCATATGGACGCGGATCTGGTGGGTGCGTCCGGTTTCCAGCTTGCACTCGATCCATGAGTAGTGCGGCATGAATTCGAGCACGCGGAAGTGAGTGACGGCATGCTTGCCGGTCTTAGGCTGGACGTCCCATTTCATACGGTCTTTCGTACTGCGTCCCAAGGGGAAACGGATGACACCCGTATTTCCTTCCATCTGCCCATGGACGAGAGCGACGTAGTGACGCTCCGCTTCGTGGGTCGCGATTTCTTCCTTCAGCACAGGGAAGGCTTCCTTCGACTTTGCGACGACCATGACGCCTGAGGTATCCTTGTCAAGGCGGTGTACAATGCCCGGACGGATGGGATCTTCGCAGGCCTCAAAAAGCGAAGGGCCGACATGATAGAGGAGGGCATTCACCAGTGTGCCGTCCGGATTTCCCGAGCCGGGATGCACGACCATGCCGCGTGCTTTGTTGATGACCAGCATGTGCTCATCTTCGTAAAGGATATCAAGCGGAAGGTCCTGTGGGATGAGCGTGAGCTCTTTCTTCTCTTCCCATGAAAAGGAAATCTGATCGCCTGCCTGCACATGGTAATTCGGACGGATCATCTTGCCATCGGCGAGCAGCGCACGGCCGTCTTTGATCCATTTCTGTACTTCGGAACGGGTGAGCCCGGAGGCCTCTTTCAGGAACTGGTCGAGACGTTCGCCTGCTTCTTGCTCGGTCACGACGTATACTTTCTCACTCATGCTTTATTTCTCCCAAAATAAAATACAATCAGTGCCACGCCGACACAGATGAAAATGTCTGCTACATTGAAAATCGGCCAGATGCGGAAATCGAAGAAGTCCACCACCCCGCTGATGCGCACACGGTCGATGGCATTTCCCAAAGCCCCTCCGAGCAGCATACCGATCGCCGCTGGGAAATAGCGAGGCTCTTCCGGGATGCGCTTCCGGAAAAAGAAGAACGCCCCAAAGAGCAGGATGACGATCGCAAGGAAAAACCATCTCTGATACGCCAGAATGCCGAAGGCCGCACCGGGATTGATAATGTAGGTCAGATGAAATACCCCGGAAATGAGCGGGATCGATTCTCCCCAGACCATGTGCTGCTGGACGATCCATTTCACCAGCTGATCCAGCACGGTCACGAATAAAGCTATATAAACTGTCCGCATAGTACCTCCTATATATTGCTCTATTATAGCATGAGAGAGAGGGTACGCGCAGTAGGGAGATTTGGCGGGGAACAGGTTCGGGGTTGCGGCTTCGCCGCAATTTTTAGACTATGATATCCTCGTATCGTCATCCCGAGCGCAGCCGAGGGATCTTTCTTGCGCTGCGGTCACTGTCACATTGGCACTGGCAGGGAAACGACGCCTTGGTGCTTCGTATTTCTGCTTTCTCACATCCATCATTTATCCTTCTGCAAAGAAGATTTCTCGCTTCGCTCGAAATGACGATACGTGAGTCTGATGTCTCCTAGTCTTCTAGTCTCCTAGTCACCAGTCACTAATCCCTAGCCACTCATCCCCGCTTTCAAGCCTGTAGCAGCGGCTTCGCCGCAACATAGAAAAGGCGATGCCCGAAGGTCACTGAAATGCTACCTTCGGGCATCGCCCCATTTATACATAGCGGTGCTTCTATATTTTTATGCACCACACCCCTGAACCCTTAATAATTCACAAACACTTCGATATTCTGCCTGCCGAAGTTATAGCAGTCCTCGAAAGACTCCATGCAGAGGTCGATACGGTTACCGATGATCGCACCGCCGGTATCTGCTGCGACAGCATGGCCATAGTTCGGGATGAATACATTCGTACCGAGTGGGATGACGGAAGGATCGACCGCCACCGTGCCGTGACCGGCCTGTGTACCGGTCGCAGTGATGCCGCTGCCGCCTCCATCGCTCGGATGATACGCACTCGCATGCATATTGGCGACCCAGCCCATCGTTCCTTCTGCCTTGCCGGTCTTCATGATGCCCGGCGTGCCCTCAGAGAGAACTTGGGCATGCGCGATGACCGTCTTCACGACCTTGCCGCCGGAGATGAATTCATCGATTTCCACTTCCCGCTCGCCCGGGACTCCCTCTTGGACGACGACTTCCTGATCTTCTCTGAGGCTTCCATCGTACCACTTATTATAGTGGATCGGCATCGCCTCCTTGCGGAAGACCTTCCGCGCGGTATACGGGACGACGTGGATCTGCATGCCTTCCTTCACCTGCATCAGACCGTCTTCGATCGGCATCATCTTCTTCCAGTCGAAGCCCGCGTCATTCACCACGCCCTGCACGGTCTGCTGCGTCGTATAGACGACCTTTTTCTTGCCATTCGCGATGATAGAAACGGGCACTGCCCGCTCCACCACGACGACTGCGCCGTCCGTGACGTCCTTCGTGCTTGTCCAGAATGTATCATACGACTTCAGTGATACATTGAGCTCGCTTAGTACATTCTTAAAATTGGAGGCCGCCGTAGAAATGACCTGCTTGTGCCCCCCATCATATACGGTCACTGTCTTCGCGTGACTGCCACCCAAGAAATCAAAAGACGCTGCTGCCAGATCCACCTGACTTCCCAAGGCAGCCACCGCACATATACATACCAATACTGTTTTCGCTTTGTTCATCGTTGAAGGTTTCATAAATGCATCTCCTATGGCCGTTATTCTACCATAGAGAGACTTTTTGTCAATTTTTTTGATGTTAACAATAATAGAAACATGTCTTTATTCCGTATTTATCGAATATTTCTTGCATGTACCGCCGTATACATCGTGCACTATCCTTTGCTGCGCTTTTTGCTATATCATGATTTTTCTCTGATATTATCGAATACTATTCATCAAGCAAATTGTCAATCTTGTATCTCCCCAATAGACATTTGAAGATTATTAACAGATTATGAATTGGTCTATCTCCCATGTTATCGTTTCTTTCGCATTTTGTGCATTCCGCTTTCCGCCTTATTGTCAACCTTGAGCCGACCTCATCTCTCATCCGAGATAGCCCAACTTTGTCCCATCTTTGACCTTTCGTTCTTCTCATTTTTTCTTGAAGTGGGAAATTCACCCACCAAAATACTTGAAATTTGTAATTCTTTCCCAAAAAGAGAAGATTGCAGAAGGAAAAGTGGATAATAGAGGATCAACTTCCGGATCAGATGCACAGCCTGATCCCCTCACAGATCCCGGTGACAGAGGCTTCGCAGCAGGATACAGTTTGGCGATGCGTTGCCGTTTGCGGTTTGAGAGGCTTTCCGTTTGATCTTCCTGATACACCCCATCTCCTTTTAAAGAAAAACGATCCCCTCTTTGGCTCGAAAGGTTCGTGCGCCCCGCGCTGTCATTTGGCATCGGATGCCCGGGCTTTTCCAGTCGGCAAAGAAAAAAGCCGAAGCATTCGCTTCGGCTTTTCCTTAGCATGATTTACTTTTCTTTTTTCCCAAAGACAGGCATGTAGGGTTCCATTTTCTGCGCGAGGGTCAATTCATCTTCGCGGTCACGCTTCTCCGCGATACGCTGAAATTCAGCCTGTGCGCCCACTTTATCAGCAGGTGCGATCTCCTTTTTCCACATGCCATCAGACTGCATGATGTGCGCTTTCTGATTGTCCGCAAGCTCAATATTGACCATGGTCTTCAGGCGATGGCAGAGATCGGCGTCACGCACAGGGATCATGAGTTCGACGCGGTCATTGAGGTTTCTTGGCATCCAGTCCGCGCTGCCGATATACAGCTCTTCACGACCGCCATTGGCGAACCAGAAGACACGGCTGTGCTCCAGGAAGCGGCCGACAAGGCTTCTGACAGTGATGTTGTCACTGACGCCGGGGATGCCGGGGATGAGTACGCAGATCCCTCGGATGATGAGCTCGATCCTGACGCCTGCCTGAGAGGCTTCGTAGAGCTTATCTATGATCTCCTTATCGAGGAGGGAATTCATCTTTGCGACCATGTGTGCCTGCTCGCCCTGCTTGGCGAAGGCGATCTCGCGGTCGATGAGCTCCATGCAGCGCTGGCGGAGATTGATCGGCGCGACGATGAAGGAGTCCCACAGCGGCGGGTCAGAGTAGCCGGAGAGGAGATTGAAGAAGGCAGAAGCATCGCTGCCGAACTGGTCATTGCAGGTGAATACGCCGAGATCCGTATAGAGCTTGGCTGTGGATGCATTGTAGTTGCCGGTCGCGACATGGACGTAGCGGCGGATGCCGTCCTTTTCGCGGCGGATGACGAGCGTACACTTCGAGTGTGTCTTAAGGCCTACCAGACCGTAGATGACATGCGCGCCTGCTTTTTCAAGACGGCGGGCCATCAGGATGTTATTCGCTTCATCGAAGCGCGCCTTAACTTCCATGAGGACAGTGACCTGCTTGCCGTTCTGCGCTGCTTTTTCGAGCGCCTGTATGATCGGCGAGGAGGAAGCCACGCGGTACAGTGTCTGCTTGATGGCAAGGACATCGGGGTCAGCCGCAGCAGAAGCGACGAAATTGACGACAGAGTCTTCAAAGGATTCATAGGGCAGATGCACGAGGAGATCTTTCTCACGGATCATCTCGAAAATATTCTTTCGACCATCCTTTTCGAGCTGGATCATGGACCAGGGGCGATGCGGATGCGCTTCCGGATAGCGGAGACGGTCGTAGCCCTTGATGCCGCAGAAGGAAAAGAACATCGTCATATCGAGCGGGCCGTCGATCTCATACAGATCCTCCTTCGCGAGGTGCATCTCCTGCGTCATGAAGCGCTGCATGAAGCGGCTGGTGCCTGCTTCGAATTCGATACGCACGGCCTCCCCGCGCTGGCGTTTTTTCAGCTGGCGCTCCACCTCGACGACGAGATCCTGCGCATCTTCTTCGTCGATCGCAAGATCCGCGTCACGCGTGATGCGGAAAGGATGTGCCTCCAAGAGGTCGTAGCCGATGAAGAAACGGGAAGCAAAGTGACGGATGACCTGCTCCAAGAGAACGAAGTCGTGGCGCCCCTTCTTTTCCGGATCATCCGGCAGGCGGACGATACGAGGGAGCAGCGATGGCACCGGCACGATCGCCGTCTTCACATCGATATCATTTTCCTCATCCAGCGAAAGGTCACGCTCATTCCTTTCGAGCAGCATCGCGATATTGAGGCTCTTCGAAGCGAGGAACGGGAACGGATGCGAGGAGTCGACGGCCATCGGCGTGACTACTGGGAATACCTGCCGCTCGAAATAGTCCTCCATCCATTTCTTCTGCGCTTCTGTCGCATCTTCCGGATGAATGAAGTAGAGCCCTTCCGTGCGAAGCTCGGACAGGATCATATGGAGGAAACGATACTGGCGCGCGACGAGCTTCTGGCAGGTGTCGGAGATCTGCTCGAGCTGCTCCTCCGGTATCATATGGGCGATGTCACGGCGCTTCACGCCATTTGCCTTCTGGTGCTTCAGCCCCGCCACACGGATCATGAAGAATTCATCCAGATTCGAACTCGTGATCGCCAGGAATTTCAATTTTTCCAGCAGGGGATTGTTCGGATCCACCGCCTCCTGCAGTACGCGGCGATTGAACTGCAGCCACGACAGCTCGCGGTTCAGATAATAATGCTGATGTCTATCCTGCACGTCCATAGTTACCTCCGCTCCAATTTGGCTTCCATGCCAAATACCGTTTCAAACATTGTTTTTTCTTTATTGAACAGCCATGTCTCCAAAGCCGTATCCTCACTCGATTCATACTCGATGACAAGCGCATCCCCCGAGATATGTGCCGAAAGATCTTTCAGCTTCTGCTTCCTCGACATATCCATCGCACGGACCAGACGGAAGATGGCTATCAGCTTCAGCGCCGTCATCTTCGACTCATCCGACAGGATACGGAATGGCTCATCGTCATCATTCGGGATCCCCTTGTGATCATAGTAGACGATGCACGCCACGATATCCTTCTCTCGGTCGGAGATCCCGAAAATGTCCGTCCCGCGGACCATATTCCACGCCTGCATGGACGAGCCCAGCAGATTCACATACTTCCCGATCTGGTACAGGATGATCGCCATGCGAAGCAGGAATTCATCCCGGTCATTGAGCCCATTTCCGCGGTCAAAGGCCTGAACGATCACTTTGCTGTAGAGCTCCATCGCCTTCGCATGCACCGGTTCATAGTAATAGTCTGCCGCGATCGAGCGCGTCAGCTCCAGATTCTGCGCGCGCATGTACGCAAGCGCCGGATCATTCGTCTTCTGCGCCCCATAGAAGAGCGATGCCGAGCGCACGAAGGTCATCCCCATCATGACTACATGCTTCACAGGGATCGCATTCAGGATCTCCTGATAAATATGCAGCGTCGGCGAGACAGTGAGCGCCCATGCCTCACTGATGTGATACTTCTGCATGATCATCGAAGTGGAGAATTTCCCCACCTCGTCATACACCTTGCCGAATTCCTGAGGCTTCACCTCGGCGATATCCCGCCGATCAAGGTCATGGTGCAAGAGCATCGCGACGATCCTCGCCTCACGGCCCGAGAGAACGACCGTATCGATGTCATACTTTCTGATCGATACCCAGAGCGGCTCCATGATCGCATGGATGTACTCCGCCAGCGCTTCCGGGAAATAGCGCGACTCGCGCTGGTTCGTCGTGAACGTCTCCAAAAGGCGGAGCGTCCCGATGTGTACATTGTGCTGGTAGCAGAGCGAGCCCTTCTCCCACACCGTCAGCCCCACGCACCCCGACGTGATGTCGACGAAGAGGAAATTCTTCCCCAGACGCTCATTCGCCGCACGGTTATACTGCTTCAGCTGGTACGAAAGGCCGAAATGCTTGAAATAGATCTCCTGCGGCATGTCCACGACCTGCACATTGAATCCCGTCTTGACACGGATCAGATCCAGGATCGAGCGGCAGTTATCCGCCTCACGGAAAACCGCCGTCGCATACGCCGCATATACCTTCACCTGATAATCCGACAACAGCTGCTTCAAGCCATTCAGCATGCGGCAGAGCTTCCGGATCGAAGCGAAAGACAGATTCTTATGATTGAATACCTCTTCCCCAAAGTTCGTATCCTTCCTCACGGACTCGATGACACGGACTTCATTGACATTCTTGTACTCCACGATGCGAAGAGACAGATTCGACGAGCCGATGTGAATGATACCGTAAATGAGCGGCTTTTGTTCCGACATAAGTGGCCCTCCTTTTATAAACAGCGGGTATCTTGTAATCCCATATATCCGTAAAAATGAAACGTAAAAGTTAGGAGTGAGGAGTGAGAAGTGAGAAGTGGTGGTGCGGCGCAGAAAATAATGAAGCGCCGCGGAGTTTTGATAGCACTTCGCGCCGCCGTCATCGGAAGCGTAGCCGAGAGATCTTCCTTGCAGAACGATCAGTGTGCCGATTGTGCTATTTCAATCACCGCTTGCTCCTAATCCCCAACCCCTAATCCCTAGCTACTCATCACCGCCACCTTCATTTCTCATTCAAGCGAAGCGTCAGCGTTAGCCCGCGGGGCGTGCCGGGCTGGTGTGCCATGAATCAGGTCTCACGCAGAAGCATACCTTTTAATGATAGCCCACTCCCGTAAAAAGCACGTAAACAACGGGCAAAATTTCTCTTTATAATTATACCATGACTTATATGCTAGCGGAGCTCAGGGAGCCCTTCCCGTTAAAGGAAATTCTGATAGTATGGTATGGAAAAAACGTAGAATCACGAAATTATATATAAAAGCGTGATTTCTATCACACTTTTATATATAATTTCGTGATGCATAGAAAATAGCGCGCAAAAAGAGGGGAGCCGGTCAGGCTTCCCTCTTTGGGGCTATCTTTCCTGCGCCGAAGACGGCGCTTAGAGCTTGAGTTCGTTTTTGGAACTTGCCTCCTCATAGTCGCTGTCTTCGTTCTTGTGAAGGATCACGCTGGAGACACTCTCCGTCCCGCTATCGCTTTCCCCCGAGCTGGAGCCGCTATTCGGTTTGCCAAAATCAGCTGTACCAAAATTAAAATCATTCCATTTATAGGTGATATAATCCCCCACCCCTGACTCTTTACCATTCAGCGTGATCCGTTTCCCTACCATACTCCCCTCGAAGCTGTATTCTGTCTGCCCATTTGTTTTAATCCCCTCGAAATTAATTTCTCCATTTGGCGCATAAACTACAGCCTTAACAGGGGAATCAACCCAAAGCTTTACATTTCCATGCAATGAAATGATAGCCATAGGCTGCTTAGGATCTGCCGGAATCATATTTGAGTAAATAGAAATATCCCCATCCGCAATAATGGTTTTAAATCTTTGTCCCCATACCTCAAATGTATTGTATCCATGATTAACGGTCTGATCATAAACCCCATCTGTCTTTACAAATACCCCCTCTTCTCCTTGGCTATGATGCAAACGCATATCCTCCACATAGTCATAAATTGCTTTCGTCTTCGCATTGCTTTCAGACAGGGAAATATCCAACGATGAAGAATAGCAATCCTGTGCAACCACATCGGCAGCAACACCGGTTTTATCAAAGTAACCAAGTCGATTATAGTGGTACCACTTTCCGTTGATCAGCTGATCGTGAGCATACCAATCGCTCATAGGCTTATTATTCTGATGCGCCCAGTCCGCTTCACCACGGCTCTTCCACAATTCCGCATCATTATTAATAGAAGTAGTAAAATTTTCAGACTCAACCCAACCGGAAAATTCTTCGTACTTGCCATTGATACAAAAATCGCCATTCGAGTGTACTTTTCCAATAATTTTGTGCTTATAATTGAGTAGCGTAAACGGAGGTCTTTTCTCAGCTTGCCAATCCCATACGTCTCCAGACGGGGAAGCCGTTCTCGTATCGCCACAAATAAAAGAGTATCCAAAAACACCGCTATCTCTTGACTGTTTCTTCACTACCACCTTCGTCGTTGCACGCACATCCACGGAAAAGCCATGGATCCCGACGAACTCGATAAACTTCGACCCGATCTTTTCTGTCGCATCCAGCGTCAGCAAGACCCCCGCCGTCTTCGTACTATCCTGCGCCTTTCTACCATAAAGCTTCATGTCATACTTCTTCCGGATCTCATCGAGAGAGAGCGCGCGATCCTCCTCATTATCCAGATTCGCCTGCAGATACTGCTCCGCGACGCGATACATCTCCGCCGGATGATTCTCATCATACACATACGACGCCACAAGCACCGCCGCATCTGCTGCCTTCTGCAGGCGCGCGTGACGGGCAAAGCCATTCCCGAGGTCCACCGCAAGCCCCGCGCAGCCGAAAAGGATCGGGATCAATATTGCGAAAATACCATGTACGCTCCGCGCTCATTCTTGAGCGCGGAAAGCAGGCGATGCAGAAGAGTCATAATATCACCTCGAAGCGAAGCAATGAGAAATAAAAAATGATGGTGCGGCGCATAAAAATCAAAAGCTCCGCAAGTCTTATATAATGACAGTTATTTCCGAAAAGCAATGCCCGTCATTAAGTTAGCAACCCCCATTTCAAATGGGGGTTTATTTGGAACCCCTCCGGGGTTTT
>OGQF01001966.1_pt1 | contig 12716 bp, 10 predicted proteins | sample 1553141 | NCBI WGS metagenome assembly OGQF01 (sample SAMEA2580005, study PRJEB22360) | human gut metagenome | biome: human gut; feature: human-associated habitat; material: faeces | place: Denmark | collected 2008/2010
CCTGCCGCAACCTTGCGAATCTATGCGCGATACTAAGCGGGCCGCGCCGGAAACCCACCGGCGCGGCCCGCTTTTTACGCACGCTGTTCGCTTGCGAATCGAAGGTGAATGCTTTTCCCGTTACCTAGTACTGCTCGATGCCCATGTAGCGACGAATCTCAGGGCTGTGGTCGAACACCTTTCCGCGGGCGGCGCGCAGCTCGCAGCTCATGTTGTAGAAGAATATCGGCTCCAGGTACGAACGCACGCTGGCGGGCACCTCGCCCACGCCGTACTCGAGTGCATCGAGCACCATAACCGTATCGGTGTGCGTGTTGAGGAACGCCAGCGCGCGCTCCTCCATGGGGCGGCACTCGCCCGATCCGAGCTGCACAAAGTAGAACACGCCGGGCTCGGTAGCCTCGAAGGGACCGTGGAAATACTCGCCGGAGTGGATGTAGCAGCAGTGCTGCCACTGCATCTCCATAAGCGAGCAAATCGCCATGGCGTAGGTCTGGCTAAAGTTGGGGCCGGAACCCAGGATATAGAAGAACTTATGCTGCTGGCAGAGCTCGGCAAAGCGATCGCCCAGCTCGGCGTTGACCTTCTCACGGGCAGCGGGCAACAGCGCATCCATCTGCTTAAGGCCGGCGTACATGTCGGCGAGTGCCTCGTAACCCTCCTGCTGGTCGAGCAGCTCGGCAGCCATCAGGACGCCGATGCCTTGCGGAACCTCGGCCTGCGGCACGCCTTCGCCCCACGGATAGACCCAGGTGGTCCACTTGCCGTTATCAATCTTGGAGCCCTCGCAGTCGGTCATGGCCACGACCTCGGCGCCGGCTGCCAGCGCCATCTCGCAACCGTCGACGACCTCCTGCGTATTGCCGCTGTGGCTGCAGGCGATGACGAGTGATTTCTCGCCAAGACTCTTGGGAGCCATCAGGCAAAACTCGCGCGCCGTGTAGACCGTCGAGGCAAACGTGGTGGCCTCGCGCTTGAGCAGCTCGTTGGCCGGCATCAGGTCGATCATCGAACCGCCGCAGGCGATCCAAAAGACGTTCTCAATCTTGCCCTTGCGCTCGATAATTTCCTGAACCAGATCGCGTGCGTTCACGGTGATGCTCCTCCTTGTGTGGCGGTTTTGAACGACGACAGCTCGTACCTGCTGTCGTTCTATGTTGTCCTATTTATAGCACGCACGACGACGCTCGTGAAGTCATTTCACCAAACTTATTCTATGTTGTTCTATCTATGGACGTTAGATGTCGAACACGTAGCGCGAGCCCACGATCTTTTGGCGTCCGAGCAGCAAGGGCCGCTCGTCCGCATCGGTAAAGTACGCCTCCATATAGAAGAGCGGCTCGCCGACCGGCACCTCCAACAGCGGGGCCGCCTGAGCATCGGCAAGCGCAATCTCCACGGTGCAAGGGTCGGACTTGAGCGGCGCGCGGCCCGAATGCTCGGCAACGAGCGCAAAGATCGAGTTATCGGTGAGGTCCTTATCGGCAAGTGTCTGCAGATAGGGATGGTCAGCCAGCACAAAGGCGTTGTTCTCGAGCATGACGGGGATGCCGTCGGCCGTGCGCACGCGCTCGACCACGATAAGCTCGCAGCCGGGCTCTACGCCAAAGAACGCCGCGTCCTCGCGCGTCGCCGCAACCACCGTGCGCGATACCAGGCGCGCACCCGGCACCATGTCGTTGGCAGCGCAACCCTCGGAAAAGCTCTGAACATCACCCTTCTGGACAATCTTGCGCTTGAGCTTGGGCGCGCACACGAACGTGCCCCTCCCCTGCTGGCGGTTGAGATACCCCGCGCGCGACAGCTCCTCGATGGCGCGGCGCACGGTGATGCGTCCCACGCCGTAGTACTTCGCGAGCTCCATCTCGGAAGGAATGCGCGAGCCGGATGCGTACACGCCACGCGCGATCTCGCCCTTTAGGTCGTCCATAACCTGCTGGTACAGCGGCACAGCGGACACCTCAGTGCGCTCGGTTTTATCATCGGATGCCATCGTTATGCTCCATTCCGTGCATGCTCGGACTCAAACTCTTCAATCGCCGCCATAAACTGCTCGCCAAAGGCGTCGGCCTTTTTCTCGCCGATGCCGTTGACCTGGATAAGCTCGTCGCGCGTCTGTGGGCGTAGGCGGCACAGGCCGCGCAGGGCCTTGTCGGAAAAGACCATGTACGGCGCCATCTCCAGCTCCGTCGAGATCTCCTTGCGGAGGGCACGCAGGCGCTCGAACAGCTCGGCATCGTCGCCAACACGCGGGCGCTGATCCAGCTCGGCCTCCTCGCGCAGCAGATCGACGGCGCGGCGGGCGCGGGCCGAGGCCTTGCGCTTGGACGCACGACGCTTAACGGTAAAGGCGAACGCCTCATCCTCGACCTCGACGGCACGCGGACCCAGCCCCACGACCGGGTACTGCCCCTGCGAGGTGGCCAGATAACCGCGGCCGCACAGCTGGCCGATGATGTCCTTGATGCGCCCGACCGATTCGCTCGACAGCTCACCGTAGCCGCGGTCCTCGTCCAGATGCATCTGGCGAATGCGCTCGGTGTTGCCGCCGTGGAGCACATCGGCGATGAGCGACTTGCCAAAGCGCATGGGACGCGTGGCCACGTAGCGCACGGCGGCGCGGGCCATATCGGTGACGTCCTCGACCTCGAACTGCGTGAGGCAGTTGCTGCAGTTGCCGCAGCTCTCGACGTCGGCCGTGGCGGTGCCGCCCGTACTGGCCGCGGCATGCTCGGCCGCGGCCTCGTCGCCAAAGTAGCGCAGCATGTATTCGCGCAGGCAGCCGGTGGTATTGCAGTAGCCCTCCATCTGGCTGAGCAGACGATATCGATTCTGGAGCGCCCACGCGCGCTGCTCGTCGTCGAGCGCCTCATCGGCAGCATCGCCGCGGTCGATCAGAAAGCGGCGCATGCGAAAATCGTTGCCGTTCCACAGCAAGTAGCAGCTGGCCGGGTCGCCATCGCGGCCGGCGCGGCCCGCCTCCTGGTAGTAGGCTTCGATGCTCTCGGGCACGTTGTTGTGGATCACGTAGCGCACGTTGGGCTTGTCGATGCCCATGCCAAAGGCGTTGGTGGCAGCCATCACCTGGATATCGTCGTCGATAAAGGCGCGCTGGCTTTGGCGACGGGCGTCGTTGCCCATGCCGGCATGGTAGCGGCCAACGCGAATGCCGCTGGGGCCCAGCGCCTCGGCAAGCTCGCCCGCCAGCGCATCGACCGTCTTGCGGGTCGAGCAATACACGATACCGCTCTCGCTCGAATGCGCGATCACATAGTCGCGCACCCAGGCAGTCTTGGCCTTGTCGCCCATCTCCTCGCAACCAAAGTAGAGATTCTTGCGATCGAAGCCCGTCACCACCGTCGCAGGGTTTTGCAGGCCGAGCATCTGCTGAATATCCGCACGCACGCGTTCGGTCGCCGTGGCGGTAAACGCCGCCACGATGGGGCGCTGCGGCAGGGAATCGATGAACTCACGAATCTGCAGATAGGCGGGGCGGAAATCCTGACCCCATTGGCTTACGCAGTGGGCCTCGTCAATGGCCACGAGCGGCACGCCAATGCCGGCGGAACCCGCAGCCTCCTGCGCAAAGGCCAAAAAACGCGGCTCGAGCAAGCGCTCGGGCGCCACGTACATAAGCTGGTAGCGGCCCTCGCGCGCCCGCTTGAGCACGGTGTTTTGCTGGGCCGGAGTAAGGCTGGAGTTGAGATAGCTGGGTCGCGCACCCGCCGCGAGCAACGCACGGGTCTGGTCCTCCATAAGCGACAGCAGCGGACTCACCACAAAGGTGATGCCGGGCAGCATGAGCGCGGGCACCTGGTAGCAAATGGACTTGCCGGCACCCGTGGGCATAACACCCAGCGCATCGCGACCGGCAAGGATCGCATCGACCATGCGGTCCTGTCCCGGGCGAAACGAGGTGTAGCCAAAATAGGCGCCGAGCGTGTCGAGCGCCATCTGCTGCATGCTATCGGTCATGGTTTCCTAACGTCCAAGTCATCTGCCGCCGATTATACGCCGCCACGCGGACAGCAGCACACGGCCGCCGCCCAGACTAGTCGTTTAAGAGCGTCCCCAATGACTAAGGAGTGTCCCCAGGTGCCGACAGAAAAGGAACGTCCCCAAGTGCCGGCCCGGCAACGTCGATGTTCTGGCAATGTCAGCGAAAGCCCGCCAGAGCGAGCAAGGTGCCTTGAAACAAGGCGGCATTGACCTTCTGGTCATGCCGCCGAAGTTGAAAGGCAGATTGCCGCTTAGGGGCGTTTGCAGCGTCGACCGGTCCGCCGTTCGTTAGAACGGCGGAACCAAAGGCGCAGCGTCGAGCCGTTACGCGGTTTGGTAAAACCGCGTAACTTACATGACCATAACGTAGCGCGATCCCACGTAGTACTGCTTACCCATCAAAACCGGCTCGTCATCGGGACCGGTAAAGCCGGCACGCAGGTTGAGCAGCGGATCGTGCGGAGCAATGCCCAGCTCGGCCGCCTGCTCGGCGTTAGCTCGAACGGCCTCGACCGTACGGTAGCCAACCGAGACAATCGGCGTTCCGCCAACACGCTCGACCTCGGCAAAAATCGACTTGTCCTCAAGATCGGCCGTCAAAAGCTCACGGTAGGCGTCAAACGGCACAAAGATGTTCTCCTCAAAGATTGACTCGCCGTCGGCCGTACGCACGCGCTTGATATGCAGCAGCAGCGCATCCTTCTGCAGGCCAAAGAACTCCATCTCGTTTTGACGCGCCGGCACAATCTGGCGATCGACCACATGTGCACCGGCCTTCATGCCGTTGTTGGCACACAGCGCGGTAAACGTCTGCAGCGTCGAGGCGTGGAACTGGCGATTGATGTGCGGCGTGGAAACAAAGGTGCCGCGGCCCTGCTGCTTAACCAGGCAGCCATCGGAGCACAGCTCCTCGACGGCGCGGCGCACCGTGATGCGGCTCACCTCGTACTGCTCGGCTAGCTCAAGCTCGGACGGAATACGCTCCTTGGGTGCATAAACACCTTTCTCGATCGCATCCTTGATTTCGTCGTAAATCTGCTGGTAAAGCGGTGCATTTTTGGGCGTAGGCATATCTAATCACTCTTATCGAAATATTGAAATAACTAATACGTATATAACGTCTAGTTTCATGTTACCTCATATTGATAAAACGATACACCCTCCCTACCAAAAAGCGACAGCTTCATTTTGGTAGGTTTTATCTGGGCAAACGAGAGCCTCCCGAAAGCAGCGAGGCTTTCGGGAGGCTCAAGCGAACAGGATTGCGCCAGGCCGGCAAAATGCCAAAACCCTACTTGCCGTCGTCCTGCTGCAGGCTGTCCTGCTCGCTGAGGCGCGCCTGTCTGCTGGCCATGCGTGCGGGCTTGTCGGGATCGGGAACGGCCGTGGGCATGGGCTCGTCGACATGACCGCCCCACCAGCCGCCCACAAAGTTGAGCGTGTGGAACACATTGATCACAGCGCCGGGATCAATGTCGCACACCAGCTTGATAATGTCCTGACTCTCGTAGGTCGAAACAACGGCGTGCAGCAGATACATCTTCTCGCGGCTGTATCCGCCAATGACCTCGGCGCAGCTAATGCCATGCTGAAAATGGTCAACATAGGCGGTCATGACCTCGTCCGCCTTGCGCGTCGTGATCTGCAGCGTCACGCGGTCGTAGCGACGATAGAAGCTGTCGATGGTCTTGGTCGAAATAAACTGGAACACGATGGAGTACGCCGCCTTGTCCCAGCCAAACATAAAGCCAAAGATCGCCAGGATAAAGCAGTTGAAACCAAAGATGACGCCCCAGATGGTCTTGCCCGTGTGGTTGGAAACCCACAGCGCGATAAAGTCGGTACCGCCAGTGGATGCGCCGGACTTAAGCGCGATGGCAGCGCCCAGACCCGAGACCACGCCGCCAAAAATGATGAGCATGATCTTGTCGCCTAAAAACGGCGCGAAGTGAAAGACGTTGAGGAACAGCGACGAGAGCACGACCTGCATCATCGAGAAGATGACGAAGCGCTTGCTAATGCCGCTCCAGCATAGGAGCGCCACGGGGATGTTGAGCGCGAGCATACCGAGCGAGATATCGATGTGAACACCGCCGAGCGAGGTAACGCGATCGAGCAGGACCGCGACGCCGGTAAGACCGCTCGGAAGCAGGTCGGCGGGCTGAATGAACGCCTGGATCAGAAATGTCTGGAGAACGGCGGAAATGGTGACCGCCACGGCGGTAATAGCGCGGCGGACGATGGTGAGACGGCCGAGCACGAGCACTCGGTCCGTGAGCTGATCGATGGCGTTCGCCACGTAGGCTCCCTTCGAAGGCAGATGTGGTTGTGGGGCATGCCCGCGATTGTAGCATGGAGCGTGCGGGGGCGCTTCAATTCACCCTCCCTCGACAACCAAAACGGGACCAGCAACCCCCACGACCAAAGGCCCAAATTACAAGTGAGTAGACTTTTTACGATCTGCCAAGCACACCCAAAACAGACACCTCTGTGACCTGCGGTTTTACAAAGGAAGATATGCATTGTGCTCGGCCTGCGCCAAAAAGTCTACTCACTTAGTCCGAATCGAAGCCAAACGGATCAAAATCGAAACCAAATTGAGCCAGTCCACCGCAAAAACGTTTGAACTCGTGCTTCTCGCGGTGGATTGACGTTACAGAGCGGCCAAAATGTCGGACAGGTTGTCGATGACGACGTCGGCGGCGGACTGGTCCAGGTTGACGCCCTCGTGCGGACGCAGCGCCAGGACTCGAGCGCCGGAGCGCTTGCCGGCCTCGATGCCTAAAGGCGAATCCTCGATAACCAGGCACTCGGCAGGCTCCACCCCCAGCGCTTCCATGGCGCGCAGGTAGATCTCGGGGTCGGGCTTAAACGCACTGCACTCGTGGCCGCTGATGGTGTAATCCAGCACGTCGGCAATGCCAGCGATCTCCACCAGCTCGTCAATCAACTCACGATAGGACGAGCTCGCAATGGCACACTTCACGCCGTGCTCGTGCAGCTCGCGCATCACCGGCTCCGTCTGCTCGTTGAGCAGCTCGGCATACGGAACGGGGTGATCCGGGCTATAGACCTGCTTGTACTCCACGCGCAGACGCTCGCGCAGCTCAACATCGTCGGGCACCAGCGACTTCCAAATGGCAGGCTCGTTAGACCCCGAAAGATCGGGAATCTCGTCAAAATGGAACCCCTTCTCTTCCATAAACGCCACGCGACGACGGTTGTAGAACCACTCGGTATCGACCAGCACGCCGTCCATGTCAAACAGCACTGCCTTGATCATACGCATCTCCTCCCACCTGCCAAAAAGGGACAGGTTTATTTTGGTAGGTTTTATCTGGGATTTGCGACGCAACAGACACGCCCTCCCCAGAGCAAAAAAGGGGACGGGGCGCAAACCCCATCCCCTCTCAATCAACCCGTAAGGTCTACTTACTTGTGATTAGTAGGAAAGCTTCCACATGTAGCGACGCATGGTCAGCGGGTGCTGACGGGCCTCGGCGATCTGGTTGCCGTACTCGCGCATAACGGCGAGGTGCAGCAGCGGGTTGAAGTAGGTGACGACGCTCGCGGGCACGGCGTCAGCCAGGCCGTAGTCCTTGGAGTCGATCAGAGCGACCTTGGCGCCCATGCGCTCAAGGAAGGTGAGGGCGCGGGCGTCCATCGGACGGGTAGCGCCATCGGACATGAAGAAGACGTAGGGCTTACCCTCGGTGGAAACCTCGAACGGGCCGTGGAAGTACTCGCCGGTGTTGTAGGCGGCGGCGTCGATCCACTGCATCTCGGTGAACAGGAAGGCGGCGTGAGAATAAGCCATCTTCTCGGAGGCACCGGAAGCCATGAAGTAGATCATCTTGTCGTCCTTGAAGTCCTCGGCGAACTTCTTGGCGAGCTTCTTGCAGTGCTGAGCGGCGTTCTCGCAGAGCTCGAAGACGTTGGTGAGGCCGGTGATCATGTCCTCGTAGTGGTCATAGCCCTCGGTCTGCTGAAGGATCTCGACAGCAAGAGCGATGGCGTAGCCGGGCTTCTCGCACTTGGCAGCGAAGTTGGCGTGGAAGCCGTGAACGATGACGTAGTCAGCGTCGACGGTCAGAGCGGAGCCAGCCTTGTTGGTGAGGGAGACGACCGGGCAGTTGTGCTTCTTGGCGGTCTTGTTGGCCTCGACGGTCTCAGGCGTGGAGCCACCGAGGGAGCAGGTGATCACGAAGGTGTGCTCGTTGACCCAGGAGGGCGTGTCGTAGTTGAACTCGTTAGCGGTGAAGATCTGAACGTTCAGCTTGTCCGTGTTGTTGGCCAGGAAGTACTTGGCGGGGTACAGGTCGGACATGGAAGCACCGCAGCCGACGAAAGCGACGCTGTGGATCTCGTGGTTGGACAGGACGTCAGCGACGATCTGCTTAGGGAGGTTAAGGTCGATCTCGTACATCTGACACATTCCTTTCGATTTTTGCGGCGCCACATTGCCGGGCGCTCGCAGGGTTACCGTGGTTTGGACCGAGTCGCCGGCCCGTTGAGGATGTGACAAAGAGACTGCCCTTTGTCACGTATAGGGATGGAAGCCTGCCTGGGGTATGGGATGCCAGGCAGGCCCCCGGGGGAAAGCGGTTAGACGCTTGGTCGCGACTAGGCCAGGATGCCGGCCGCGGAGAGGGCGATGCCGCCCACAATGGCGATCACGAGAAGCCAACCGGTGTTGACGTTCTTCTTGATGAGCCAGTACATAAGGCCGGTGAGGCCAAGGGAGATCATCTGGGGCATCATGCCGTCCAGGATGTCCTGGATAACGACGGTGCCCTCAGCGAACTGCAGCGGGGTGGTGGCGCCGATCAGCGTAGCAATCATGCCACCCACGGACATAAGACCCACGATGCCGCAGACATACATGAGCTTCTCCATGAGGTCGCCGCCCTGAAGCTTGCTCAGGTACTCGTGGCCGCCCTGATAGCCCATCTTGGCTGCGAACCAAGTGATCAGCACAGAGGGGACGATGGAGATGAGCATGGCCAGGATCGGGCCCATGATGGAGCCCTGCTGAGCCAGCTGAACGCCCAGGCCAAAGGCGATAACGCGGATGGTGCCCTGGAAGAAGGAGTCACCGATGCCGGAAAGCGGACCCATGAGGGAGGTCTTGACCGCGTTAATCGAATCGGGATCGAAGTTCTCGGGATCCTTGGCGTACTCCTCCTCCATGGAGGCGGAGAGGCCCAGGATGAAAGCGCTCGTCTGCGGGGTGCAGTTGTAGAACGCCATGTGACGGTGGTAAGCCTCTTTCTTAGCAGCGAGCTGCTTGGGGTCGGACTCATCCGGATAGAGGCGATCGAGCGTGGGAACCATGCCGTAGAGGAAGCCCATGTTCATCTGACGCTCGTAGTTCCAAGAGGCCTGGATGGCCCAGGAGCGCCAGAAGAACTGGCTGACCTTCTTGTTCAGGGACACGTCCTTGGTTGCGGTTGCCATAGTGTGTTCCTCCTTAGTCTTCGTCGTCTTCGAGCGGATCGTAGTCGGAATCGACACCGGCGGCTGCATGGGAACCGTTGAACTTGAAGCCCATGAAGACGACAGCCAGGCACACACCGATCAGAGCGACCGCGATGACGGACAGGTTGAGGTAAGCGGCGAGCAGGAAACCGATGAACAGGAACGGAGTCATACCCTTCTTGATCATCATGGTGAGCAGCAGGGCCAAGCCGTAGGCGGTCATGATCTTGGTCGAAACGTTAAGACCAGTGGACAGCCACTCGGGAACCATGTTGACGATGGCCTGGACCAGGTCGGTGCCAACAAAGACGGCGAGGAAGATCGGCAGGAAGTACATGACGGCGTACAGACCGGAGCCGGCGCAGATGTGCATACGGTAGGCGGTCTTGAACTTTCCGTTATCGATCGCGCTATCTGCCACATGGGTGAGGGCGGCGATGATGGAACGGAACACGATGCCGAGGAGCTGACCCAGGACGGCGACCGGGATGGCGATCGTCATGGCGGTCTCGGCGGAAGCATCGGTCAGGCACGCAAAGGCAGCGGCCACGATGCCGCCCAGGACCATATCGGGCGGAACGGCGGCGCCGACCTGCACCAGGCCCATGGACACGAGCTCGACGGCGGCACCGACGGCAAGGCCGGTGGGCACATCGCCCAGCAGCAGACCGACGAGCGTAGCGCCAACGAGGGGCTGCTCGAAGTTAAGACGACCGAGCAGGCGGGAGTCCCACATGCAGAACACGCCGACGAGGCCGACGAGCACCGCACTGATGAACGTATTCATACCCTTCTCCTTTCAGTCAGGCAAAAGCCTGGTTGATTACAGCTTGGCGTCGATGTCGACGCTCTGATACGTAGGGGTCTGCTGGACATAGAGCTTGATGCCCATGTCGAGCAGCTGGTTGACGTCGGCCTTCTGGGTGGCGTCGAGGAAGACGGAGCTGTCCTTGCCGCCGACCTGATCGGCACCGTCGTGGTTGGCGGTGGCGCCCAGGTTGATGGCGTCGAGCTTGTAGCCCTGGCAGAACTGCAGCATCTCGGCAGTGTTGCCAAAGACGAACATGACGCGCTCGCCGAGGGTGTTGAGCTTGTCCATCTTGGCGAGGGCACGCTCGACGGTGAAGACGTTCAGGCGCACGCCCTGGGGCTTAGCCAGCTTAAGAGCGCCCTTCTTGATGTCATCGTTGGCGGCAGCGTTGTCAACGACGATGATGCGCTCGGCCTGAACCTTGGTGGTCCAGGTAAAGACGACCTGGCCGTGCAGCAGACGGTAGTCAAGACGTGCGAGGACGATCTTGGCGGGACCGGAGCTGTGACGGGACGCCTTGGCCTTCTTGGCGGGAGCCGCGGCGGCCTCGACCGGTGCGTTGGGGTTGGTCAGACCGGTGCGGGCCTCGTTGATGAGGGCCGCGAGCTCGGCGCCCTTGACGGGGACGGGGCTCATAGCGAGCGTGAGCGCCAGCGGAATGTTGAAACCGCTGACAACCGTGAACTTCGTGCCGTTCTTGGAAAGCTCGACCATGTTGTTGTTGACCGAGCTGCCGAGCATATCGGTCAGCACATAGACGGTGTCGTCCGCGTTGAACGTGGCGATCATGGCGTCCACCTTATTGGTGATGGGCTCCTTGTCGTCACGAGCAAGCGACACGACGTGGACGTTCGACACGTCGCCGAGAACCATCTCGAGCGTGTCTTTGGCGCCTGCGGCCAGGCCGCCATGAGATGCGAGAATGATCTGATTCATCTTGCCTCCTCCTTTTCGTTATGGTCATTATAACGTCTTATACGTTGCTTATATTGCTAATTAGTATAAAGACCGTTCGCGGGTGAAAATCGACCGTTGACGGGTTTAACGTACTTGAAACGTTGGGCCGGGTAGGCCGGCGCTGGCTGGATAACCCCAGGTCAGACCCTGCGCGCAATCCCCTATCGCACGAAGTACCAGGGGCTTTCCTGCACGGTGGGCTCCAGCGCGATGCCCGTGCGCTCGCGGAACAGATCCATATCCTGAGATTTTTCGGTCCACCACGCGTTGGGCTTAAAGGTCATGCTCTCGACAATACGTTTGGCAATGACGCTGTTGCGCAGCTTGGAGAAGTCGGTATTCATAATCAGGATGGACGCGAGCACCAGCACGATGCCCAGGACCTTGATCGCGCCGGCGGGCTCGGCGTAGATGCCAATACCGACCAGAACGGTCGCCACGGTTTCGAACGAAGCCACGACCGGCACCTTCGACGTCTCAAGATCCATCGAAAGGCCCTGCATATAGAAGATGTACGCAAGAGCCGTCGGAATAAAGCCAAAGCCTGCGAACAGCAGAATGAGCTGCGGAGACATTGCCGCGGCCACATCGGACCACGGAGCCGAAAGCACCGCCATAAAGCATCCGCCAAAGACAAAACCCCAAAACGTTACGGCCAGTGGATGGAGCGGCTTTGGAGCCATACGGCTAAACACAGCCAGCAGCGCACCGCAAAGTCCGGCGATCACACCCGACGCAACGCCCCAAGTCGAGAAATGGAAACCGGACAGGTCGCCGCTCGTCACCGCGAGCACACAACCCACAATGTTAAAGACGATGGCGACGAGCTTGTTGGGGGTCACGTCCTCGCGATAAAGCACGCGGCCGAGCATGACGCCAAACACCGGCGAGGTGTAGAGCAGCACCGAGGCCGTGGACATGCCCACCTCGCCCATGCACTCGTAATAGCAGGTGTTGGCGACGGCTAAACCGACGATACCGACAAGCGCGCAGGGAACAAGCTCTTTAGGACTTGCCTTGAACAATGCCATGGGACCCGAGGCTTTTCCCTCACGAGCACCTCCCTGGCAACCCATAAATGCCAAGACCGGAGCCATTAAGACGGCACCCGACAACAGGCGAAAGGCCGCCATGCTCTGAGACGAAACACCCAGGGCCGATATTCCGTTAACAAAGATTCCGATGGTGCCCCACATAAGCGCGGCGATCAGCACCAGCACATAGCCCAGATTGCTTTTCTTCAACGCAGCCTCCTCGGTATCGTTTCCAATATGTTTCGTACTACGTTATAGTCGTTATATACATTTTTCAAGACACAAATCGCCGAACGGAAAAATCTGCTTCCCCACATACTCATTGGGGACGTTCCCAAATGACTAGTCATTTAAGAACATCCCCAACGTCTAAGGCACCGCTGGTTGAGCATAAGTCAGACACTATGACCCAATCCGAAGGCACGGAAACGACAGGA
>OGQF01001969.1_pt1 | contig 12707 bp, 13 predicted proteins | sample 1553141 | NCBI WGS metagenome assembly OGQF01 (sample SAMEA2580005, study PRJEB22360) | human gut metagenome | biome: human gut; feature: human-associated habitat; material: faeces | place: Denmark | collected 2008/2010
GCGGCACCAGCCACATGGGAAACACCTACTATTACTACAAGTGCGGCAACGCCAAGCGCCACGGCAAGGCGCACTGTGACCTGAAGGCTATCCGCAAGGAGCCGCTGGAACGGTTCGTGGTGGACACCGCCATTAAGGTGATCTTCAGCGATGAAATTATCGAACGGCTGATAGATTTGGTCATGGAAGCCCAGCAGCAGGAGAACACCCGGCTGCCTGTTCTGAAAGAGCAGCTCCGGGATACGGAGAAACGGCTCGCAAACCTTCTGGAAGCCATTGAACAGGGCATCCTGACCTCGACCACCAAGCAGCGGTTGGACGAGCTGGAAGCCCGGAAAGAAGCCCTGAACACCAGCATTCTGGAAGAAGAGCTGAAAAAGCCCGTCCTGACCCGTGAGTGGATTCGGTTCTGGCTTGAAAAATTCCGCAAGGGTGACGTGGGCAGCACGGAACACCAGCGGCAGATCATTGATACCTTTGTCAACTCGGTCTACGTCTTTGATGACCGGGTCGTACTCAATTTCAACTTCACGGATGATGCCAAAACGGTCACCCGTGAGGAAGTGTTGGGTTCGAGTGCCGTGGACAATGCTCCACCAAAACTCTTCAACTCTTGTGAGTTTCCGAAGCGCTCTTGTTGGGGCGTGCGGAGCCCCCAAACCCTGCTTCATAATATCGATCATGACCGATCAACGACTGATTTATAGTAATTGCCAAAGTCTGCAAGTGCATTGACAATTGGTAACATTTCCGTTCCGAGATCGGTCAACCCATATTCTACTTTGGGAGGATTCTCGTGATAATCACGGCGGTAGGCAAGTCCATCATCAATCATCTGTCTTAAGCTCTCGGTCAAAACTTTCTGCGAGATCCCGTCGATGCTTCTTTGCAACTCATTGAATCTCCATGGACGCTCTTTCAGATTGCGCAGAAGCAAGAGTTTCCATTTTCCGCCAATCAGGGATACTGCTGTTGCAACCGGACATTCCGGCAGTTCTTCTTTTGTACGCATATCAGTCACCTCTGTGTATAGTATAGCACATTCATTTTTGAGTGTACAGTTACAAAAAGGTGCGTACTTGTTTTTGAATGTGTGAGCTTCTATACTTAGCTCAGGCAATGAAAGATTGCGAATCAAATTGGAGGTGCTTACAATGGCAAGCTACACAAAAATGACAGTTGGAAAAGAAAATCGGACGGAGCTTCATGAAAAGCTCGCCCTGACTGGTGCGGAGATCAGCCTGAATACGCTTCCTGCGGGAGCAAATGTTCCATTTGTTCACTCCCACAAGGCAAATGAGGAAATCTACGGTGTTCTTTCCGGCAAAGGCAAGGTCGTTATCGATGGCGAAGAAATCAGCCTTGCAGCAGGCGACTGGCTGAAGATTTCTCCCATGGCAAAGCGCCAGTTCTTTGCTGCAAGCAATTCTGAGATCACTTATATTTGTATTCAGGTCAAGGAGAATTCTCTCGAAGGCTATACTGCAACGGATGCTGTGATCTACTGATAAAACATATCAAAGCAAAAGGCAGGATACCACTACCATAGTGATACCCTGCCTTTGCTCGTTCCGGTTCTCGTCCTGTACCATCCACCACGAAAAAAGTCCCCAGACCGAATGGTCTGGCGGCATCTTTCTTGGTAGACATTCCTAGGCGTTGGGAACCTTGACGGAATCTGACGGCTGGCACCTGTACGGGTTGCGTTTGCTGATTTTTCCGCAGCCCCTTGGCAGGGCTTTGAAAAATCAGAACGCTGTCCCAGCCTCGGCTCCCTGTTTCCGCCGCAGGCGGCGGTCGCCTCCGCTGCTGTTCGAGTCCTGTACCGCCCACCACAAAACGGCGGTCATCCCGGTAGACATTCCTACGCGTTGGGAACCGCGCACTAATCAAAGCCCCACTGGGGCTTTGATTGCCTTCGCTGCGCTCGGCACGTGCTGTTCTCGTCCTGTACCGCCCACCAAAACAAAAGACCCGACTCAAATGAGTCGGGTTGTTTTGGTGGGCCATGAGGGATTCGAACCCCCACTGGAGCGGTTATGAGCCGCCGGCTTTAACCGTTAAGCTAATGGCCCTTATGACGTTGTTTCAAAGATCTGTAAAGTGGCTTTCGTACCCAGAAAATACCCAAGTCCGATTTTTAAGCCACTAGCAAACCAAAAAACAACGGAAAAACGCTGTTTGGAAAAGGTGGAAACGGTAAGGTCTGGCGGTTATGAGCCGCCAGCTCTGACCAACTGAGCTACTAGCCCGCATATTCTGCGCTGCGGCACTTACAAGTATACCAAAAACAGCGCAAAATGAAAAGCATTTACACAAAACTTTATTTGGTGCGGTGGGCATCCAGCTTCTGCTGCATAAAACGATCAAGCATTTCCTGCGGGAACAGCGGCTCCTTGTAGCCAAAGGCCTCGCGGATGAAGATCAGGGTCACTACGGTCTGACGACCGGGGTCCAGCCGAAGGGTATACAGGGTGTCCAGCGGCTGCTGGGTGGGCTGGTGCAGGGTGAGATGCAGCAGAAAGCCGCCGTCCTTTTCCCGGCGGCACTCGTACACGAACTCGTCGGCGTCCCTGTGCTCGTCCAGCCGGTCGAAGCACTCGTCCAGCGGCAGGTCGGTGCGGAACTCCGAAAGGCCGGCGGGGCCGTACTGGCTGCGGCGGGTATTCTCGCGCCGGGACAAAAGAAAAACGATCACGCCAAGTACGGCGGCAAGCAGGACAATGGAAACTGCGGCGTTCATGAAGATCCTCCTGAAGAGTTTTTCTTATTGTAACACAACCCGCATACTTTTGTGCTATAATATTTTTAATTCTTTGAAAATTTTGTCAGGAGCCTGCGCACTGCTGCAGGCGGGAGGAACACAATGAAGCTCAAATTTACACGCAAGACCTGGTACTTTTTCCTGCTGGCGGCAGCGGCAATGTCCATGCTGGGCGGCTTTGCCGTGCTGGGCGGCATGGATTTTTCGGGGCTGGAACTGATCGTGTTCTGCATCACCGGCATTGCAGTGCTGTTTTTGGCCGCACAGAAGGGTGCTCCCGCCAAGGATAAGCGCAGCTACACGCTGGTGTTCGTGCTGCTGATGCTCAGCAAGCTGGCTGCAGGCGGCTGGGCGGGCGACCTGTGCTCGGCACTGGTGTGGCCGGGCCTGCTTGCCATCGAGTACAGCCACGGCAGGCCCGTTCAGCGCCCGCTGCAGCTGGTGTGCATCTCGGAAGCGCTGCGGCTTTTGTTCTGGCTGCTGACCCGCTATGCGGGCATGAGCGCCCTTGCCTTCTGGACGAACATCATGTTCGTGCTGCTGGCCTGCGCCCGGGGCTGGGCAGCGCTTGTGCTGTATAAGACCCAGGAGGAGACCCTGTGACCCAGCGGCGCAAGTCCAAAAAAACGGAAGCGGAACCGCGCCGTGTGAACCGGCGCACCTTTCTGGCGGGGGCCGGTGCTGCTGCCTGTGTGGGTGCGGGGCTGTGGCTGCGCAGAAAAAAGTTTTCCAAACAGGACAAAACAAAAGCAGAAAAACAGCCTGTTGAGAACCCTGCCCTGCCTGCAGGCGAGTGGCGGGCCGTATGGGTGAGCTATCTGGAATGGACAGCAATGGATTTTTCCTCGGCGGATGCCTTCCGCGCCGGGTGCGTGCAAATGCTGGAAAACTGCGCGGGCCTTGGGCTGAACACGGTGCTTGCGCAGGTGCGGCCCTTCGGAGATGCACTTTACAAAAGCCAGCTGTTCCCGTGGAGCCACCTGTGCACCGGCGTGCAGGGGCAGGACCCCGGTTTTGACCCGCTGGACATCCTTTTGCAGGAGGCCCACGGGCGCGGCCTTTCGGTGGAAGCGTGGCTGAATCCCTACCGGCTGCGGTCCTCTGCAGCCATGCCGCCGAATCTGGCAGAGAACAACCTTGCCAACACCCACCCGGAATGGGTGTGTGCAGTGGGCGACGGGCTGTATCTGAACCCGGCCGAGCCTGCAGCGGCGGACTATGTGGTGCAGGGCGTGGCCGAGCTTTTGCAGAACTACGCGGTGGACGGCATCCACTTTGACGATTATTTTTACCCTACGACCGAAGAAAGCATCGATGCGGCGCAGTTTGCGGCCAGCGGTGCGGCAGACCTTGCAGCATGGCGGCGGCAGAACGTGACTGCTCTGGTCAAGAAGGTGCACGACACGGTGAAGACTGCAGACCCGACGCTGCGCTTTGGCATCAGTCCGCAGGGGAATCCCGACAACGACCTCAACAGCCAGTACAGCGATGTAACGGCGTGGCTGGCTGCGGGCGGGGAAGAACAGGCGGTGGATTATCTCTGCCCGCAGATCTACTGGGGCTATGGCTACACGCTGCAGAGCGGCAGCACCCGCTTTGCCTTTGAGAACATCGTGCCCGCGTGGCTGGCGTACCCGCGCGCAGAGGGCGTGGCCCTGTACTTCGGGCTGGGCGCGTACCGCGTGGGCGCAGGTGACGGCGGCGCGAACCCGGACAGCGTGAGCGGCTGGAGCACCGGCGATGTGCTGGCCCGGCAGGTGCAGGACCTGCGCAGCCAGAACGCAGGCGGCTGGGCGCTGTACCGGTACGGCAGTCTGTTTGGTGCGGGCGCGCCGGAGCAGGCCGCTGCCGAGTGTGCTGCCCTGCGGGCGGTCACTGGCAAAGAAACGTAAAATCAGGCGGCAAACCGCACAAAAAGAAAAGCCCCGGCGGGGCTTTTCTTGCAGTACGGCACAGGACAAATGTCTTGTACAGCGCCGGAAAATGCGGTATACTATATCTGTATCTGCTCTGTACAAGAACAGGGCGGAGGGATGAAAAACAAAGAGAAGCGCATTGCTTCGTGAGGAAACGTATGAAGATGAAAAAAAGGATCGTTGTGCTGCTGATGGCGCTGGTGCTTGCAGTGGGCCTGATCGGCTGCAAGGACACCCTGCAGAGCATCGTGCACAAGGCATCGGGCACTTCAGACGAAGTGCAGGAAGAGGACACTACCCGCTGGGCCGACCAGACCGGTGATCCGCTGATCATTCAGGGCATTGCAGACTCCTCGGCCAAGTTTGCCACGGCCACGGCGGATGGCTGCCTGTATGCAGTGTTCAACGGCATCTGGAGCCGCCAGACCGGCTACTTTACTGTGCCCTCCGGCACGCTGAGCATTATGGGCTGCGGCACGGCTGAGGGCACCCAGCGGTTCAAGGTGGCCGTGTGGAAAAAGGTGGACGGCGGCGCAGAGTATGTGACCGACAGCACCTATTATATCCATACCGACGGCACCGACTACCGCTGCACCATCTCCGGGCTGGATCCGGCGGCGCAGTACCGTGTGACCATCTCCTATGACTCCAGCAAGTACTACCTGTACGGCCTGCTGAAGGTGGAGGGCATTGGCTGATGAACACACAAACCAAGAACTCTCTGCTTTTGCTGCTGTGCTCCCTTATTTGGGGCACGGCCTTTGTGGCCCAGAGCGCCGGTTCCGGCATGGGAGCCTACAGCTTTCTGGCCGGGCGCAGCTGGCTGGCTGTACTGGTGCTGATCCCCACGGTGATGGTGTTTGATGCCATCCGCCGCAAAAGCGGCACCGATGCAAAGCCCAAAACTGCTGCCGAGAAGAAAAAGCTGCTGGCGGCAGGCTTTGTGTGCGGCACCCTTCTGTTTGCTGCTTCCGCTGCACAGCAGATCGGCATTACCATCAATCCGTCCACGGCAAAGGCTGGCTTCCTGACCGCCATGTACGTGGTGCTGGTGCCGGTGTTCGGCCTGTTTCTGGGCCGGAAGGGCAGTGCGCAGCTGTGGGTGAGCATGGTGGTGGCCGTGCTGGGCCTGTATCTGCTGTGCATGAAAAACGGCTTTGGCAGCATCGAGTCCAGCGACTGGCTCCTGCTGAGTTGTGCGGTGCTGTTCAGCTTCCAGATCATTGCGGTGGACCACTTTTCCCCGCAGGTGGACGGCGTGCGGCTGAGCCTTGCCGAGTTTCTGGTGGTGTCGGTGGAAAGCACCGCTGCGGCTCTGCTGTTCGAGACACCTTCCGCAGCGCAGTTCGCGGAGAATGCGCTGCCGATCCTCTACTGCGGCATCATGTCCAGCGGCGTGGCCTACACCCTGCAGATCCTGGGTCAGCGGGATCTGAACCCTGCCATTGCCAGCCTGATCATGTGTCTGGAAAGCGTGTTCAGTGCGCTGGGCGGCTGGCTGCTGCTGCACCAGAACCTTTCTGCCCGGGAAGTCTTTGGCTGCGTGCTGATCTTTGCTGCCGTGGTGCTGGCTCAGCTGCCGCTGGAAATGCTGCACCGGGCAAAAAAGACTACCTGACCTCATGGCGGGCAGAAAGCAGGAGACACAGCTGCGCACGGCAGGCGGCATCCAATACGAGCTGACCCGCAAACGGGTCAAGAACCTGAACATCCGTGTGCGGGAGGATGGCACCGTGGCGGTGAGCATCCCCCTGCGGACAAGTGCAGAAGCGGCAGACCGTTTTGTGGCCGCACGCGCCGACTGGGTGCAGCAGGCCCGGGAACGTGCCATGCGGCGCGCAGCGCAGGAAGCGCGGCCTCTGCCGGATAAGGAAACAGCGCTGGCCTATTTTACGGCCATGAGCGATAAGGTCTACCCGGCCTTTGCCGGAGTGCTGGGCGGGCACAAGCCTGTTATCAAAGTGCGCAGCATGACCAGCCGGTGGGGCGTGTGCTTTATGGCAAAGCGGCAGATCACCTTTGCGCTGCAGCTGTATCATATGCCCCCGGCGGCGCAGATCTATGTGGTAGTGCATGAGTACTGCCACTTTTTGCAGCCCAACCACAGCCCGGCGTTCTGGGCCGAGGTGGCAAAGCTGCTGCCGGACTGGAAAGCCCGGCGGGCGCTTTTAAAGTGACTAAATAGTGGGAAAGCGGATGCGGGCGGTCACAGACCGGCCCGCATCCGAATTGTAAAACAGGAGGGAAGTTCCCTTGGAAAACGAAAAAAAGTCCGGCGATAAATATTCAAAGCTGGCCGGCAACACATTGATCTTTGCAATTTCCAGCTTTTCGTCAAAGCTGCTCACCCTGATCGTCCAGCCGTTCCTTACCTATGCAATGGCGGAGATCTCCGATCTGGGCCTTTCCAAGATCCTGAGCCAGTACGCGAACCTGCTCATCCCGTTCGTGTCCATGGGCATGTCCAACGCCATCATCCGCTTTGGTCTGGACAAGGGCAACAGCGAAAAACAGGTGTTCACCAACGGCCTGCTGACCATTCTGGGCGGCTTTGGCATTCTGGTGCTGTGCTGGCCCATTGCGCAGTTCCTGCCCGATATGGCACAGTACGGCCTGCTCATTTACATCTATGTGCTCATGAGCTGCCTGCGCACCCTGTGCACCCAGTTCGTGCGCAGCCGCCAGTGGAACAAGCTGGTGGCCGTGGACGGCGTGCTGTGCACCGTGGCCACCATGGCTTTCTACGTGCTGTATCTGGTGGGCTTCAAGTGGGGTGCCAACGGCTACCTGCTGGCCATCATCAGCGGCGACCTTTCCAGTGTGCTGTTCCTGATGTTCACCGGCAAGCTGTGGAACTATGTGGAGCTGAAGGGCATCAACAAGGATCTGTGGAAGCAGATGCTGCGCTTCTCGCTGCCCATGATCCCGGCACAGATCAGCTTCTGGATCATCAACGCATCCGACCTGTTCTTTGTGCGTGAGATGTGCAACGGTCTGGACGGCCGCGACGGCAATGCGTGGAGCGGCCTGCTTTCCACCGGCTATTTCCTGCCCACCATCCTTACTACGCTGGGCCTGATCTTCTACGATGCATGGCAGCTCTCCGCTGTGACCGAGGAAGAGGGCCGCGCAAAGTTCTTTACCAAAATTTTCCGCACCTATTCCAGTGTGCTGTTCTGCTGCGCAGCCGGTATCATCTGGCTGTGCCGCCCGGTGATGCACATTATGAAGTCCAACTACTACTACGCATGGCACTTTGTGCCCTTCCTTGTGCTGGCTTCCACCTGCAGCTGCTTCAACCAGTTCATGAACAGCGTGTATGTGGTGAATAAAAAGTCCACCCGCAGCATGATCACCATGATGGCGGGTGCTGTGAGCAACTGCATCATGAACTACTTCTTCATCAAGTGGTGGGGGCCTGTGGGCGCTACCTATGCGTCCTTCCTTGGCCTTGCGCTGGTGTTCACCCTGCGCGCCATCGATGCCCACCGCATGATCGGGATGCAGGTACATCCGGGCCGCGTGCTGGTGAACGCGGCTGCGCTGGTGATCGAAGCCTTTGTGCTGCTGGCCGAAACGCCGCTCTACGGCCTGTGGACCGGAATCATCACGGCGCTGATCATCCTGTACAACTTTGCCGGTGTGTGGGCCATGGCCCGTGTCCTGCTGCCCAAACTTCTGGGCCGCCGCGGCAAGGCACTGGTAAATGTGATCGACGGCTGGATCGCACCCAAGAAAGCATAACAGCATAACTGAAAATAAACGCAGAAAGTCCCCGGAACGCTGGTTCCGGGGACTTTTTCAGCAATCGGGAAAACTTTCAGTGCCGGGCATTTTTGCCGGTCAGGCTGGCAAAAGTGCCGCCAGCCATTAGGGCAAAAAGTACTGCCATTCCTCAGAATGACGGTAAAACGGATGCGGCAGATCAGGCAAGATGCTTTTCCAGCCAGCTGCCGATATCTTCAAACACTTCCTGATGGTTCGTTTCCACCAGCAGTTCATGCCGGGCACCGGGGTACAGCTTGCACTCAATGTTCTGCACACCGGCATCTTTCAGGCTCTGGATGGCACGCTGCACGCCCTTGCCCTGTTCGCCCACCGGGTCGGCATCGCCAGCCAAGAACAGCAGCGGCAGGCCTTTGGGCATCTTTGCAAGGAAGGCCGGGTCGTGCAGGCGCAGGATACCGCTGAACATGCTGTAGTAGGCGTTCAGCGTAAAGGTAAAGGTGCAGCGTTCGTCGGCCAGATATTTGTCCACCTCGGCCTGATCGCGGTTGAGCCAGTCGTGGGTGGTGCGGCCCTCCAGCCCTTTGTTGTAGCCCATAAAGGACATGTTGGCCACGAACTTGCTGCGGTACTGCCAGCCGTGGAAAGCGGCCAGCACCCGGCAGAGGGTCTTGGCAAACTGTACCAGCGCTTTGGGCTGGAAGCCGGTGCCCATGATGATGGCTCCGTCCAGCTCATGGCCGTATTCGCACAAATACTGCCGGGCATAGAACGAACCCATGCTGTGCCCCAGCAGAAAATAAGGCACCCCCGGGTACAGCTCTTTGGTGCGCACGGTCATGGCGTGCAGGTCGGCCAGAACGGCGCGGTTGCCGTCCGGCTCGGCAAAGTAGCCGTAGTCCGCTTTGGTGCGGATGGAGCCGCCGTGGCCCAAATGGTCGTGGCCGGTAACAAGAATGCCCCGCCTGGCCAGATATTCCGCCAGCGGCTTGTAGCGGTCAATAAATTCCACCATGCCGTGGGACAGCTGCAGAACCGCCTTTACTTCACCCTCCGGCACACAGCGGAAGGCATGCAAAGTCCGCCCCGGCACAGTGGACGGGACGGTGAAATCGATCATCTGGCTCATAGCAGAGCCTCCTTTTTGTGTGTTTTACAGTGCACCGATCTTGCGGCGGCAGGCCGGGCAGATGCAGTAGCCCGCAAACTGCACCGAAGACTCATCCACCTCGCCGCAGAAATCGCAGCTGCCGGCGGGCCGATGCTTTTTGAGCACGATGGAGTCGCCATCCACAAAAATCTCCAGCTTGGTGTCAGTGTCCAGATGCATACTGGTGCGCAGCTCCTTGGGCAGAACGATGCGGCCCAGCGCGTCGATGCCGCGGACAATTCCGGTACTTTTCATAGTATTCCATTCTCCTTTATCCTTTTCCTGTGATAGCCAGTCTGTGACACAATAGGAAAATTGTTCCAGTGGCGCTATGCTCAGTATACAAAAAATAACAGCGTTCGTCAATGATTGCGTGACATTTCGACAAAAAACAACCTTTTGTGCAACTTCTTCCGGCTTGTTCTCCACACGGGCGCTGGTGCGTCCCTCGGGACGGATCTCTCCAGCGGCAGTCAGTGCGATCTTGGCCAGCGTGGGGCCTGCCAGCTCATACACCAGCACCGAGAACAGCACCACGTTGCGCACCATGTGGCCGTCCGAGAGCTGGGCGGCTGTGGCAGCCATGCCCAGTGCCACACCGGTCTGCGGCAGCAGGGTGATGCCGAGGTACTTCTGGATATCATCACTGCAGCAGGCCCGCGATCAGCGAAAGGAAAGAACGAAAAGGGAAAACGCAGCACAGCCAGAAAAAACGTATATACGTCCAGTATACTATCCGCCCAGACAAAAAGCAACCGGAATATGGAGCCCCGGCAAAGAGCTCCGGTCGGGCAAATAAAAGAAACTCCTTCCGTCATCGCTGCGCGATGCCACCCATTCCCCTTCTGGCACTTTCGTGCCACCTCCCCCGGCCGGGGGAGTCTTTCTCACGGAGGGAGGCTCTGGCGAGAAGGAGAAGTGTTCCATTCTGCCAAAGGCTCCCTCTTTGAGGGAGCTGGCACGGCGTAAGACGTGACGGAAGGAGTAAATTCCAAAGAATCAGTTGAACTTGAAGACCTTGCGCAGCTGGCGGTAGACGCCCAGAGTGAGCTTGTCGCCGCCGGGGAACTTCAGGTCGGTCAGACCGCCCAGATTGTAGCGCACGGCGCGGTAAACACCGGTGCTTACGTGGTCCTTGAGGTACTGCCACAGCCCGGTGCGCTTGGCCTTTGCCTCGTCGCTGCCGTCCAGCAGCAGGAAGATGTCGCTCACGGCCATCATCACGGACAGATAGTGCACCATGTAAGCGTGCAGACGTTTCTGATCCTTCAGCTCATCCAGATCCTGACAGTCGATCATGTGCCGGGTGACCCGCAGCTGCTGATCCACCCGCTTTACCATGATGCTCTCGTTCACGCTTTGGTCGGCACGGCCAATGAAGTAGCGGTACAGATCCAGATCCATGTAGTACATGCTCTTGACATAGGGCAGGGGCTGGTAGACAAAAATGTTGTCCACATAGAAGGTGTGCTTGGGCAGCACCATGCCGCACTTGCGCAGCACCTCGGTGCGGTACATCACCGAGTGCATCAGGATGTTCTGGTCCGGGCGGAAGCGGCCCACATGGGTCCAGTTGAACAGGCGGTTCTGCGGGAACACGTTGGTGTAGCGCACGGTCAGGGTGGTGTTGTCCTCCACATGCTCGTACACATAGTTGCAGATCATCATGTCAGGCGCGGTGCCGCGGGCCACCAGAGTGGTCAGGCGGGCCAGAACCTTTTTCAGGGCGTCGGTGTCCAGCCAGTCGTCGCTGTCCACTACCTTATAGTACAGGCCGGTGGCGTTGCGGATGCCCTGATTCACGCCCTCACCGTGGCCGCCGTTCTCCTGATGGATGGCCTTGACGATGGTGGGATATTTGGCGGCGTACTCGTCGCAGATGGCGGGGGTATCGTCCTTCACGGAACCGTCGTCCACAAGGATGATCTCGGCCTGCTCTCCGGCAGAAAGCAGGGTCTCGATGCAATGGCGCATATATGCCGCCGAGTTGTAGCACGGAACGGCAAAGGTGATGAGTTTCTGCTGCATAAGATGATTGCTCCTTTTTCTATCAACAGTCGGCGCACAAAAAAACGCCGGACATGGAGTTATGTGCTCCTATTATATCATTTTCGCGCCTGAAAAGCTATCATTTGCAAAAAAATTACCTTTGACATTTCGTGCTTTTTGCCGAAAAAACGGCTCTGCACCTGCGCAAAAGCCCGGCTTTTGTGGTATACTGATATGGTTTTGAAGACATTGCGCAGAAAAAAACCTATTCTATGATACGGAGGGACCCATGGAAAACCCGCACTCGATCTTAAAAAAGGTATTTGGCTACGACAGCTTCCGCCCCGGGCAGGAGGACATCGTCCGGCGGCTGCTGGACGGGCAGGATGTACTGGCGGTGATGCCCACCGGTGCGGGCAAATCCATCTGCTATCAGGTGCCGGCGCTGCTGCTGCCGGGCATCACCATCGTGGTGTCGCCGCTGGTCAGCCTGATGAAGGATCAGGTGGGGGCACTGGTGCAGGCCGGTGTGGCGGCGGCCTTTTTGAACAACAGCCTGAACGATAACCAGAAGGCCCTGATGCTGCGCCGCGCCCGGGAAGGCTGGTACAAGATCATCTATGTGGCACCGGAACGGCTTCTGACAGAGCGTTTTCTGGGATTTGCAAGAGAGGCAGAGATTTCGATGGTGAGTGTGGATGAGGCGGACTGCGTATCGCAGTGGGGACAGGATTTTAGACCTAGTTATTTGAAGATTGCGGAATTTTTCAACTATCTTGGCACACGACCGGTTCTGAGTGCCTTTACGGCGACGGCGACAGCGGAAGTAAAAGAAGATATTATCGCACTGCTGAACCTGCGGGATCCCGCAATGATCACGACTGGATTTGACCGGGTAAATCTTAGATTCTGTGTAGAGCATCCAAGAGATAAGTTTGCGGCAGTGACAGCTTATCTGAGAGAGCATGAAGGAGAAGGCGGCATCATTTACTGTCTGACAAGGAAGGTTGTCGAGGAAGTCTGTGAGAAGTTAATCAAAGAAGGGTTAGAAGTGACACGGTATCACGCAGGACTTGGTGACGAGGAGCGGAGACGAAACCAGGAGGACTTTATTTATGACCGGAAGCAGATCATGGTGGCGACCAATGCATTTGGGATGGGG
>OGQF01001973.1_pt1 | contig 12673 bp, 8 predicted proteins | sample 1553141 | NCBI WGS metagenome assembly OGQF01 (sample SAMEA2580005, study PRJEB22360) | human gut metagenome | biome: human gut; feature: human-associated habitat; material: faeces | place: Denmark | collected 2008/2010
AAGACGGCAGGCAGCAAGGGCCCCCCCGCTACGCGTGGTGCCTATCGCCCCATCGGCATCAACCGCAACAGCCAGCTCGCCGTGTTGCAGCTGCGCCCCTATGCGCAGCCGGCGTATCGCGCCGTGCAGTGGATGGCCTTTGGCTCCAACTCGTTTAACGCGCTGGTCCCTCTGTACGCCAACGTCGAGACCATGCCCGAGTACTATGCCGACACGCAGGCTCGCGTGACGTCCGAAAACTTCTACTGGGCCAACCGCCTGATCGGCGCCCTGGCCGACGTCCGTTTCCATGAGTGCGGCCGCGCTGTGGAGGACTATCAGGAGAAGGTCGGTGGCATGGGCCACAAGCAGATCCATGACGTCGATGCTGCCGTAGCCGCTCTGCCCGAGGCCGAGGTACCTGCCGAGCTTGCACGCGCCAATGAGGCCTTTGCCGAGCGTGTTCGCGTGGAGACCGATGCTCTACTGGGCAAGGTGCTCTACACCACGAGCTGCGCCATGAAGAACTCTTTCGCGATGAACGACAACGTGAGGTAGGGATTTCCCGTCGATTGAATAGCGCTAAAACGCTTTGTCGCTTTCGCTCAATCTTGGGTACAAGAACGCCAATGCAGTTGTTTGTGATTGGAGACAACCATGGTTATGAAACTCGATCAGCTTGTTAACGGCGCCATTAACGTGGGCTTTGGCGCTGCCGCCGTTGCTGTCGAAGGCGGCAAGAAGGTTCTCGACGACCTTAATACCAAGGGCGAGCAGGTTCGCAAGGACGCCGGCGCTCCCGATATCGCCCGCAGTGTGTCCGACATGTTCGAGCAGGCCGGCGGTACCATCTCCGATCTGACCGAGCGTCTGGGCATGCAGGGCGAGACCGCGGCCCAGCGCGTGCTCGATGAGCTCATCCTTGCTCGCGTCCGCGTTATGACCGCGTCCGAGCGCACGGCCTTCCTGGCCCACGTGCGCGACATCGTCGATTCGGTCGAGGACAACGTGACCTCGGTGCCCGTCGAGTCCGTTGAGCCCGACAATGCGAAGGATACCGAAGAGGCCGAGTAGCAGCGCAGATGGCAGATTCCACCACCGATTACAACAAACTAGATCCCCTGGGTGACGAGGCGGCGGTTGTCGATGAGGTTGATGCCGCCGTCTCGGGCGCTCGCAAAAAGCCGCGCGCTGTCGATATGGTCCCCGAGGAGCCCGACGCGATGGCGCCGGACGAGGAATATCAGCTCACACCGGCGGGTCGTCGCGAACGCATTGGGCAGATTGTTCGCTTGGTCAAAAAGTACCGTGTGTGGGATAACCTCACGCCGGTTCGCTTGCGCCGCCTGCTCGAGGAGCTCGGCCCCATGTTCGTCAAGATGGGGCAGATTCTGGCCAACCGGTCCGAGATTCTGCCGCAACGCTTTTGCGATGAGCTGCGCCGCTTGCGCTCCGACGTGGAGCCGGTGCCGTACGAGGTAGTGCTCCGCTGCTTGGAAGAGGAATACGGCCTGCGCCTGGGGGAGATGTTCGATGCGATCGACCCCAATCCGCTTGGTAGCGCATCGCTCGCGCAGGTGCACCGCGCTCGTCTGGTGACGGGCGAGGACGTAGCCGTCAAGGTGCAGCGCCCCGGTGCGCAGCAGGTTATGGCGCAGGACATCGATATCATCCGCTCGGTGGTGCGCATTGTTTCCAAGTTCGTCAACACCGATCAATTCGTTGACCTGCACGGCGTAGTCGAGGAGTTGTGGACCTCGTTTCGCGAGGAGACCAACTTTTTGGCCGAGGCCAAAAACCTCAACGACTTCTACGAGTTCCATAAGAGCGTTCATGGCGTGACGTGCCCTAAATCCTATCTGGACCTGTGCACCGAGCACGTGGTGGTTATGGATTACGTCGACGGCATTTCGATCGCCGATCCTGAACGCTTAGTGGCCGAGGGCTATGACTTGGAAAAGATCGGTGCCGCAATCGTCGAGGACTATTCGACGCAGGTGCTCGACGACGGCTTTTTCCATGCCGACCCGCATGCGGGAAACATCATCCTCAAAGACGGAATTGTCTACTTTATCGACTTGGGCATGGTCGGACGCATGTCGAGCCACGACCGTGGCATCGTCAAGGATATGATCTTTGCCGTGGCCGAGGGCGACGTGCCAAAGCTCAAGGATTCGCTCATGCGCTTTGCCGTGACGCGCGGCGATTCGGCCGAGCTTGACCATTCGGCCTTTTTGTCCGACTTGGACTTTATTGTTGCCGACTTTGCCGGGCTCGACCTTAAAGACCTGGATATCGGCGAGTTTTTGACCTCGCTGTTAAACCTCGCGCGCAAAAATGACGTTGAGCTGCCGAGCGTGGTGACGATGTTCGCCCGCGGCATGGTGACGCTCGAGGGCCTGTTGACCGAGTACATGCCCAACGTCAACATGATCCAGATCATCCAGACGCATATTAAAAACGAGAAAAGCACCTATGCGCGCATGCGCGAGATGAGCCGCGACTTTGCAGCGAGCAGTTATCGCGCGGCGAAGGGCTCGCTCGAGGCGGCCGAGTATCTGGGCTTGGCTTCGCGTATGCTTACGCGCGGCCAGCTTAAGGTAAACACGCAGATCATGAGCAGCGATAAGGCGCTGCGACAGCTAGGTGGGATTATCGACCGCATGTCGATGGCAATTGTGATCGCCGGTCTGTTTATCGGTTCGTCGGTGGTGTACTACGCGCGCATCGAGCCGGTTGTGTTTGGTATCCCGGTCATTGGCTTTATGGGCTACGTGAGCGCGCTGGTGCTGGCGCTTATGCTGGGCCGCAATATCTGGCTCAACAGTCACGGCGGCAAGCACTAGAGGCTGCGGCCGTCACCGCATTTTCCTATCGCAAACAATAGCTTTTACCTTGGGCTTCGCCTGCGTGCGAGGCGCTTTTGCGTGATACCATTTTGACGGTAATAATCGATGGCCTAGATGGTGGTGCGGAGACGCACGAATGCGCGGTTATCCTGCGCATTTGGGAGAATCGGGGTGCAAGTCCCCAGCTGTACCAGTAACCGTAATTCCTCTTGGCTCGGGATGCTCGCGTCGCAGATCGGACGACGTGCCCGAGTCGTTAAGGTTAAGTCGGATCGCCTCCCGTCTTGCATGCGGCTGCGGCTTTTGCCGCCGGTGTGCATAGGGCTCTGGAGGGAAGGGGGACCCCGATGGGGGAACTCGAGCGCAACATGCGCGATGACGTGGGGCAGTCTCAAGGCAACGCTCCAAGTACAGACAGTAGGAGACAAATGGATATGTTTGAGGACGAGCGCCAGCGCGTCTCGCATCGCCGTGGCGCGATTGCACGCGGTGTAGCCAAGCGCGGCCTGGTGGCATTCCTGGCCTTCGCGATGGCCTTTGGCACCACGCCGGCTCAGCTGTGGGCCGAGGGCGCCGAGGGCATTGCCGAGGCTGTGGCTCAGGCTGCGACGCCGGGCGAGGACGCAGCGCTTGCGGGCGGTACCGCTGAGCAGAGCGGCGCCGAGGTTTCGGATTCCGAGGGCGCGCCTGCAGCTAGTGCAGCCATAGCAGAGGCAGCAACTGGCGGCGAAGGCTCGGCGACGGGGGAGAGCCCTGCCACGAGCGAGCAGTCTTCGACGGCATCCGCTGGCCAAGCGGGATCTGCCGCCGCGGCTGCCGTTCAGACAGAGAACCCGACAGAAACCGGCGATGTCGCCAAGAAGCAGGTCGAGGTCTCGTTCTCGATTATCGGCACCGATGCTGACGGCAAGGCTCAGACCTGGGTGGCACCTACGCAGCTCAAGCTCGACGAGGGCGCGACGGCTGCGGATGCCTTCGTTAAGCTGCAGCAGAAGACGGGCTTTAAAGCGGATTACGAACCGAACACGGCATACGGCTTCTACCTCAAAAGCATCACATCTCCGAGCGATGGTCGCACGCTTGCCTACGATCCGACGACTTATGCCTTCTGGCAGCTGTTCGTCGACGGCGCGTCTTCCTCGGTTGGCGCGAGCAGCGTCAAGCTCACCCAGGGGCAGAAGATTGAGTTTGCCTATACGGCTGGTAGCTCGTCCCCTGTCGTTAAGGACCAGGTTGCCGCAAATGTGACCGTCATTGGTCGCGATGCCCAGGGCAAGACTCAGACTTGGGTCGATAACGCGCAGTATGTGGTGACGTCCGGCTCGAGCGCGCTTGACCTTACGAAGGTCGCGCTCGAGGCGAATGATATTGACGCCGTTGCTGCGGGCTCCTTCATTCTGAGTCTTAAGTACAACGGTGTTGAGCTGGGTACGCCCCAAGATTATTCGACCTATTGGCAGCTGTTTATCAACGGCAAGTCGAGGGGCTAAAGGAACCAGCAAGTCGAGTGACTATACGGCGGACAATGTCACCATCCATGCCGGCGATACCGTCACGTGGTTCTACGGTGGCTGGGGCGACCAGTTGCCGTCCGATTCTGTCCATGCTTCTGTTCAGGTTCTCGGTAAGGACAAGGACGGCAAGCAACAGGTTTGGGCTTCGACGGGTCAGACGAGTCTCAAGGCGGGCTCTACTGCCAAGGATCTCCTTGAGCAGACCGGCCTTAAGCTCGATGCTAGCGAATCGTCTTGGGGCTGGTTCCTCAACGGTATTACTTCGCCGTTCGACAGTAAGTCCTATGGCTGGGATGCTGCGACCAAGAGCTATTGGCGCTTCTACGTAAATGGCAAGTTCGCCGACGTTGGCGCCGGTGCCTACAAGCTCCAGGAGGGTGACGCCGTCACCTTTATGTATGGTGCTGACGCCGATGCCCTCCCCGGTCAGGTGCTTGGATCCGCCGATGTTATCGGTCCCGATGTCAACGGCAACAATACTCGCTGGGGCTCGGCAAGCAGTGTTTCTTTGCCTGAAGGCTCTACTGCCCAGAACCTTATTGAGACGGTTCTGAAGGCCAAGGGCGTTACGTACAACGGCTCCCAGAGTGGCGAGTACTGGTTCCTCAATTCCATCAAATCGCCGTTCGAAGACAAGTCGTACGGTTATGATGCTGCGACCAATAAATATTGGCACCTGTATATCAATGGAGAGCCCTCCTTACTCTGCGCCAATCAGATTACGCTCAAGAGCGGCGATAAGGTCACGCTTGCCTATACCACCGACGATTCGCCCATGCCCGATCCCGACAAGGTTGTCGTGGACCCGAGTGCGACGACTCCTGATTGGGATGCCGAGTGGGCCGGCTACGGCAACAGTGGCAACGGTTCGACCGTAACGGATGCCAAGACGCCTGCGCAGGCCGCCGGTCTTAAGTGGGCCTTCGATTGGAAGGCCGAGTCTGGTCAGCAGTATGCCAACTGCAGCGAACCTGTCATCGCCAACGGCTTTGTGTACATCGCGACCGAGAACGAGCTCATCAAGATCGATTCGTCCACGGGCAAAAAGGTTGCCTCTGCGCCGCTTGCCTCCAAGGTGAGCTATACCTCTCGTCCGATCTATACCAATGGCCTTATCATCGTTCCGCTCAACGGCGGTGCGGTCCAGGCGATTACTGCAGACAAGCTGATCTGCAAGTGGCTGACGCCTGGTTTGACGGACTTGACGCAGAGCTCCTGCACCGTCGTTTCGGACGGCGAGTACGTCTATGTAGGCTCGGTCGATATTTCGTATGACGAGAATTACAACGCGACCTACGGCAACGGCTCCTTTGCGCGCATTAAGATTGCCACGGGCGAAGTTTCTTGGCAGAACATCGACCCTGCCGAGGGCTATTACTGGACTGGTGCGGCTTTGACGGATAAGTATGCCATCGTTCCTACGAGCGCGGGTACGCTTAAGTGCATTGATAAGACGACGGGCGATGTCGTTTCGACCATGAAGCTCGGCGCTGTCGCAAATGCCGATTGCATTGCCGATCCGTCCAATGGTTCGACCTTCTATCAGATGACGCACGACGGAAAGCTCCATGTGATTTCGCTTTCGGCGAAGGGCGTGCTGAGTGAACAGAAGACGGTTGATCTGGGCCTTACGAATAATCTGAGCGCCCCTGCGGTGTCTGGTGACAATCTGATTGTCGGCGGACAGACGGCTACTGGCTCTGCTCTGGTTCTCTATAACCTGAAGACGGGTAAGACCACGATGGTCGCTGCTGCCGACGGCAAGGCGCTGCCGGCTGGCCTCAACGGTATTGCTGCTACTCCGCTGGTGAGTGTTCAGGGCGGCAAGACCTATGTGTACTTCACCGTTAACAGCGCGGATAGCAAGGATTACGTCAACTACTCTGCTGGTGGTGGCGTGTATCGCTATACGCTCGGCGATGCAGAGGCGACGCAGATTTATGATGCGGCTGGCCATTACCAGTACTGTGACTCTCCGGTCATTGCCGATGCTTCTGGCAATCTCTACTACATTAATGATTCGGGCACGCTGTTTAAACTTGGAGCTGTCGAGTCTTGGACGGTTGCCTTTAACTCCAACGGCGGGTCTGCTTGCGACACTAAGTTTGTTGCTACGGCCGATGGCAAGCTGGTCAAGCCGGTCGATCCGACGCGCGATGGCTACACTTTCGGCGGTTGGTATACCGATGAGGCTTGCACGCAGGCGTATGACTTCAGTACGCCGGTGACGGCCGACCTGACGTTGTATGCCAAGTGGACCAAGAATGCCGTTAACCCTGGCGGTAATGGCGGTTCAGGCTCCAATGGCGGCAATGGCGGCGTTGGTTCGAATGGCGGCGGCGGTTCTAGTACCGGTACTGGTTCCGGCACTGGCGCTGGCGCTGGTTCTGGCTCCGGCTCGAAGGGCGGCGCTATTGCCCCGGGCCAGAAGCCGGTGACCAAGACGACGGTGTCGACCAAGACCGAGACCAGGGACAACAAGTCCGACAAGAAGGACTCCGATAAGTCCGATAAGAAGGACGAGAAGAAGTCTGACAAGAAGTCTGACAGGAAGTCTGACAGGAAGGACGGCAAGTCCGACAAGAAGTCCGACAAGAAGTCCGATTCCAAGTCCGATACGGGTGCTGTTTCCACGACCACTGCTAAGAAGTCCTCTAGTGCTTCCGAGCAGGAGACTGGCACCAATCCGCTCGCCATCGTTGGCATCGCCGCCGGCGTGATTGGCCTCGCGCTCATCGCCGTCTTCGTGCTGACCAAGCGCGGCAAGGGTGACGGTAATGCCCGATAAGCCCAAGGAGACCAGCGGGCAACAGCCCGACTCCTCGTTTATCCAGCTCGATGATCCAAAGCAAAAGGGCGCCGCTTCGGCGGCGTCCGCCTCTCGTCGCAAGGCGCTCCTTGGCGTTCTTGCTGCCGCGTACACCATTCTGATCGTCGTCTCGCTGGGCTTCGTCCATCCTTCCGAGAGCGGCGCCTGGTCCATTGACTGGATCGTTCAGACCGTGACGGGGGAGAGCGTCGTCGCCAAGGACACCAAGGGGTCTGGCTCGTCTGCCGCTTCGGGCGAGGCCAGTTCCAAGGATTCCAAATCTTCGAATGATGCAAAAGACGAGCCCAAGGGTTCGAACGACGCCAAGGACGATTCCGAGTCTTCAAACAAGGAATCGGACAAAAACTCGGATAGCAAGAAGTCCGAGGACCGGGGCGGCAAGAAGTCTGGCGATAAATCCGCTGCCCAAAATACGGGAGCCGGTGATACTTCCAATGCGTCTGGCGGTGCTTCTTCGGGCGGTGGCCAGTCGTCTGATGGAGCCTCGTCCTCTAATGGTGGAAACGCCTCCTCGGGCAGCCAAAGCGGCTCACAGGAGTCCAGCTACGTTACGGTGACGGTTTCGGTCACATCGAGCGCTGTGGGCAATCCTGTGTCCTCTGGCGGCACCTTTACCTTTAACGAAGGCGCCACCGTTTACGATGCCCTGTGCGCGCTAGGCCTTTCTGTCAACGCACACGGCTCGTCGTACGGCACGTATGTTTCCGCGATTGGTGGTTTGGCCGAGAAACAGTACGGCGGCACGAGCGGCTGGATGTACTCCGTCAACGGCACAACGCCCATGACGGCCTGCAGTAACTACGTTCTCTCCAATGACGACAACGTCGTTTGGTATTACGTAACGGGCTAGAGGCCTCGACATAGCGCGCCAGACGGGCGGTTCGGGCCAACATCCGGACCGCCCGTTTTTCATGCGAATGGGACTGGGTCGCCGGGTCTCTCTGCAAACAAAAAACCGGTTGGAACGGGAATTCCAACCGGTTATACATTCAAGCAAATAGTGAATCGACTACGACCGTGCGCCCTCGAGGAAGAAGCGACGGCTGAAGTAGTTGTACCAGGTGACAAGGAACGTGGCGATGGCCTTCATGGCTTGGTAGCCGATGCTCAAAAACGTGACGCCCACAAACATATACAGGTCGTTGAGGCCCAGGCCGATCACCGACAGGATGGTGAAGATCGTGAACTCGCGCTTGCGGCTCATGCCTTCGCGGTGGTCGAACACGTACTTCATGCTGAGCCAGTAGTTGACCACGACGGACGTGATAAACGAAACCGTGGTGCTCATCAAAAAGTCGAGGTGGAACAGCTCGACGAGCGCAATGAGCATGCCCCAGTCGATGCCAAAGGAGATAAGACCCACGACAGCAAACTTGAGGAACTGCTTGGTATGAGGTTGTGCCAGCGCCTTGCGCACGTAATCACATCCAATGCGTTGATGAATCGAGCAGAGGATACTTTAGAGCTTTTACAAGGGAAACGTAAGGTCTTTGCCAAGAACTATATGAACTCGCCAAATTTTCAAGAGCTAATCCGCAAACGTTGAAAATTTGCCCGTAAACGAGCGGCACCCACGGACGATACTGCGCTGAGTGCACGTCGTCCGTGGGCGCCGTAATGCTGCAGGGGTTTCGAGCTACTTGGTCTCGTCGCCCTCCAGGAAGATTTTTCGGGTCACAAAGTTGTAGACCATGACAAGCGCGGTGGCGCAGATCTTGGCGATATTGGCCTCGAGTCCCAGGCCGGCGTTGAGCGCCAGCACGATGCCGTCGTTGAGCACCAAACCGATCACGGACAGCACGACAAAGATGATGAACTCGCGGCGGCGGCTCATGCCTTCCTTGTGCGCAAACACGTACTTCATGCTTGCGAGGTAGTTAAAGATGAGTGAGATGATAAAGCCGCTGGTGTTGGCGATTAGGATGTTGAGGCCCAGACCGTAGTGGAGCAGATTCATAATGCCAAAGTCGATAACCGTGGCAATGACACCGACGACGCCAAATTTCATGATCTGCGCAAGGAGCTTTTGCATGGTACCTGCCTTAGGGTGGCGCGGGGACGCCGTGGGGATGACAAACTCAGCAAGTTTAGCCAATCCCCGCGGGTGGGGCTAGACGCGCTCTTCGATAGCACCGTTTCTATATGCATCGAGCAGCTGGCGCAGATCCTGGATCTGGCTGCGAATCTTGGCGCCAGTATCGGTGTCGCTCACCATGCGGCGACGGTCTGCTTGGTCAAAACGGTTGGTCTCGCTTTCGATGTCCACGTTGCGCGTGAGTGCCTCGGCAACCGTCGTAAAGGCCCGGTGCGACTTGAGGCGGCAGCCGCGCGAGCTCGAGATGAGCGTATAGCCGGCGATGCCCGTCGTAGGGTGGTATGCCTTTGGGAACGCGAAGAGCCGCCATCGATGACCAGCAGCTTGCCCTCGGCGCGGATGGGCTGCTCGCCCTTGGTGGTTTTAACGGGCGTGTGGCCGTTGATGATGTGGCCGGTCGGCGAGCATGCCATGGGCGCGACGCCAAACTCGCGCATGATATCATCGCAGACCGAGGGCGACTTGGTAAGCGTAAAGTACGGGTCCATCGGCTCGACCCAGGTGCTCCTATCGGCGATATAGGCGCGCTCAAAGGTACGCACTAAGCGTCCGCTGGCGGGTGAATTGAAGCCAATCCACAGGTACCACATCCAGTCGAGGGCGTCGCAGTCGCCCACGCGCCAGGCGCGGCGGGCGATGTGGTCGCAAAAATCGAGATAATCGCGGCCAGCGTGCCAGGTGCCCAGACAGTTCATGCTGCTAAAGGTGCCGTCTTCGTTGAGCGGAACGCAGCCATGGAACAGCAGGTTGCCGTTGGCGACCTTGTACATCGAGCCGTGGGAATAGAGGAAATCGATATGGCGATGCAGGTGATCGGCGGTGACAAACTCTGACACGAGCTTGTCGATGATGTGCTGCTCCTGAGACGTGAGCGTGTAGGGGTCCGCCGGGTCGACGGTGGGGAAGTCGTTGGTCGTGAGCGGCCACACGCTGCCGTCGGCGAGCGTGACTGTGCCGGTGTCGTGGTCGATCTTGTCGAGTAACAGGCGGTCGGTCATATCGAACTCGGGGTGGCGCTGGATAATCTGGCCCTCGAGCTTAAAGAGCAGCACGTTTATGGCCTTGATCAGCGGGGTGATGGACTCACCGGCGGTGTAGGTGGCATCGGCAAAGGCGACAAGCTCACGCAGCGAGATGCCGTAGTCGTTCTCCAGGATCTCGTAGTTGTCGTAGCGCAGGTTGTTGCGCAGCACCGTGGCGATGCAGGCGGGCTCACCGGCTGGGGGGCCCCCCCCCCGCCCCCGCCGCTCCCGCCGCTATGGCCTCCTCCTCCATTTCCGCCGCCGTTTCCTCCATTGCCTCCATCGTCCTTGACCTCTGTCACCATAAACTGCCAGTCAATCTTAGAAAGAGCGCCTGCATATTTATTTACCAGATTGCTCTCTCCCGGCTCTGGGGTGATGGACGGATCCTCGGTTAATGTAAGAGTCGGATCCAGCTGAAGCTCTACCTGGATGGAACCTGTCTGGCCGCCCTTATAGCCGCCCAGATATACGGCTCTCTCGCCTTCTGTGCCGCCAGCCGTATCGCCCTGTGTCAGAAGCGTGGAACCTGTCGCATTGCCGGTGTAGAGAAGCTTCTCCTCGCCGTCGGCATTGGTATACCACACCTTCATGGAAATTTTCTCCAGAAGTTCGTCCTGAAGAGCGCTCTGCTCTCTCGGAAGAGCCTTCATATAAAGCTTCCATGTCTTGTCGCTGTCGTTTTCAATGTTTAACCGATCCCGGTAAATTCCGCCTGGAACCATATTGGTAAAGCTCATGAACCAGTTGCCTTCCTCTGCCTGGCCGTCGCCGTCCCGGTAAGGAATGTAGGTCATAGTTCCGTCAGTTTCTGCAAATTTCAGCGTTTTCGCCTCTGCGGCTTCAAATACGCCGTCATCCGCGATGTTCTTTACCAGATAGTCTAAGGTCTGCGCTTCGTCTCCGTCCTCGGCTCCTGCGCTGAAAATCTCCTCTGCCGCCGCCTGGGTAGCCTGAACCGTTGTGGCATCAATGGTCATGGTGTAGGTTCCATTCTCATAGCCTGTGCCATTGGAACTGCTGGAGGTTGCAATCTGAATAATACCGCCTGTCGGGTTGCCTTCGCTGTCATACTCCGGCTCGTATTCCTTATCTACCACGCCGGATGTAATCCGGGGATTCATCGTCACGCCGTCCAAAAACTGCGGGGAGCTGGTTCCTGCTTTCACAATTCCCATATAGTAGAGGGTAAAAATTCCTTTCTCCCCCTCCGGAATCTCATTTAAGAGAAGCCATTTTCCCTCTGCCTGACTGTACTGCGTCACTGCCTGAAGGCCCCAGCGGTTTTCCTCCGTCTTTCCGTCGGCGTCGCCGGAGGCTAAGAGCACTACGTTGTTTTTGTTGAATTCAGGAACCGCGGCATATTCTGTTTCGCCGTTCTGGGCCTGGAACGTCAGAGGAAAGGACTCCCAGCTCTGACTGATGACAACCTTTGCCATGGCGTCCACAGCGCCTTTATTCGTGATCTGCACTGCTTTCTCTGTTTTTTCCCCTGGCTTCCAGTTTTTCGGAGACTCGAAGGTTTCGTCCAGAGAAGTGTTATAACTGCCAGTCATAAATTCATTTCCGGCCTTCAGTTCCTGAGTCCAGCTCGCCCATGTCCCGCCGATGGCAGCCGCCGAAATCAGAGCCGCCAGACCTAATACTGCATGTTTGCCTTTCCTCATATCGTTCTATCTCCTGTCCTTGCCTGTTTCCGCCAGGCGGGGGAAGCGCTGAACTGATGATCAGCTTTTCCCTTGCCCGGCAGAGCCAGACCGTTTTTATTCTGCCTCTAATGCTGCTGGCTTATCCATGCCGTTTGCAGCTAAGAAATCATTGATTACAACTTCCTCGTCGCTGTCACTCATCTCAAGAGCTGCTCCAAATACGTCCTTAATGGCATCAAAGGTTGCCTGAACTGTCTTAGCATTGATAGTCATGGTGTACTGAGCGTCCTCGTAGCTGTTGAGATGATTTCCATCTGCCGGTATAATATCCAGTCCGCCATCACCATTCGGTTTATATACCTTACTTGTGATGCCTGACTTGATTAATGAATTCATCGTTACAGATGTGAGAAGTGCTGGAGTCTCTCCAGCTTCCTCTACAATTCCGCTGTAAATGAAGTACAGATCCATAGAACCGTCTTCCTGCTCTTTAATATCTGCCAAAACCCATGTATCTGCTGCATCAGCAAAAGAATCTACTGTCTTCTCAATTCCCATAGGAGCTGCTATATCAGCAACGCCAGGAGCTGCGAATGCCGCTACATTCTCTCCCCACTGTACCTCTGCGGCATACTCTGTTCCGTCCACTTCCTGAAGCGTTAAATTCTTGCCGTCCCACTTCTGGGTGATCTTTGCCATGACAGCCATGTCCACGTTTCCGGAGTTCTTTAAAGA
>OGQF01001983.1_pt1 | contig 12637 bp, 5 predicted proteins | sample 1553141 | NCBI WGS metagenome assembly OGQF01 (sample SAMEA2580005, study PRJEB22360) | human gut metagenome | biome: human gut; feature: human-associated habitat; material: faeces | place: Denmark | collected 2008/2010
CGACTACATCTCTTCCCTGGACAACGCCATCTGGGGCCACGCCTATGCTTCCGTGTTCGGCGCGGGCACCAGCGCCAGCGAGTTCGAGTTCCTCACCGGCAACTCCATGGCGAACCTCGGCACCGGCGTGTACCCCTACACGATCTACGACCTGCTCGACACCAAGAATCTTGCCGAGCAGTTCAAGGATCTGGGCTACACCACCACGGCCATGCACCCCAACCACGCCACTAACTGGAACCGCGAGAACGTGTACAAGGACTTTGGCTTTGACCGGTTCCTGTCCATCAACGACTTCCAGGGAGCCGACACTCTGCGCGGTATGGTGACCGACCAGGCGACCTATGACAAGATTCTTGAGCTGCTCGACCAGAACGCCGATCCGCAGTTTATCTTCGACGTGACCATGCAGAACCACTCGGGCTACGACACGGGCCTGCTGCCGGTCGACAAGCAGATGCACCTGAACATCGACACGACCGATCTGGACGCCAAGACCGTCGAGGACGGCACGCTCTCCGATGTCGACGAGTACGTCTCGTGCATCGAGCAGTCCGACCAGGCGCTGCGCTACTTCCTTAACGCCTTGAGCAAGCTCGACCGCAAGGTGGTCGTGGTGTTCTGGGGCGATCACCAGCCGTTCTTCCCGTCCAAGTTCAACGACAAGTGGTTTACCGGCGAGGACGACGCCACGCACCAGGAACGTCTGTGGCAGACCGACTACATCATCTGGGCCAACTACGACGTTGCCGGCTGCGACCAGACGAGCGAGGTCGACGACCTGTCCACCAACTACCTGTCCACGCAGCTGATGCAGCTAATCGGCGCGCCGCTGACCGACTACCAGAAAGCGCACGTGACGCTGCGCGAGTCGCTGCCCGCTATCAACTCCGTGGGCTACGAGGACGCCAGCCTGCGTTGGGCGCTCTCCTCCAACGTCACCGGTGACGACGCCGAAGCCGCAGCCGCCACCAAGGCGCGCGAGGATTACGCCAAGATGCAGTACTACGAGATGTTCCGCGACGGCAAGAACGTGTACACTGAGCACTTCCAGACCGAGGCCAACGAGACCGACCCCAACCTGGCACCGGGTACGACCAAGATCAAGTAGCGACCAGCTGCGAGTTCATAACTGAAACGTCTGTCCGGGCGGAGGCATATAAGGTTCCCTGCTCGGACAGTCCTGCGCAAGACGGGGGCCACATTAAGTGGCCCCCTTTGCGTGCGGAACTCGCGATGAACCTTATATGCCTCCGCTTGGACAGACGCCCTGATGTTGGGGCGTGGCTTGTCTTGGGTGTATCGCCGAACATATATAAGTTGAAGGCCACGTTATGTGGCCTTCTTTGTTTGCGGAAAGTGTGTCCCGGAATTCTTGTCTGGAATGGGATGCAGTTTCCGCTTGGGACCCGATTGGGAAAGTGTGTCCCACTATTCAGCTGGATTCCGGGATGTATTTTCCGGTTGAGGCTCGTTGGGAAAGTGCGTCCCACTTTGGGGGCTGATTCTGGGACGTGGCTTCCGGTTGGCTCTCATTGGGAAAGTTCATCCCATTTCTCGGCCTAATTATGTGACGCAGTTTCCCGTTGAGGACCCTTTGGGAAAGTGCGTCCCGGTCTGGGCGCTCAAACTGGGATGGATTTTCCGGATGAGGGCTTGACGGAAAATGTGTCCCGTTCCGGGCGCTAATTGTGGGATGCAGTTTCCGCTTGCGGAGTCTCCACTCAACAGAAAACCCGGGTGGCCTGTTTTTTGGCTACCCGGGTTTTTGGGTTGTCGATATGTTCGACTGGCTACTAGTGGGTCTTGCGGCGCTTGATCAGCATGATGAGGGCTATCACTACGAGCGTTGCTCCCGCTGCTGCTGCGGTGGCGACTAGGGCGAATGTTTGGTCGCCGGTGTTTGCGAGGTTCTTCGCTGTGGTCGTAGTCTTGACCTTGGTGTCGGTCTTAGCTCCGTTGTCGGACTTGGGCTTGTCCGGGTTCGTCGGGGTCTCAGGAGTCTCGGGGTCCTTTGAGCCTTCGGAATCGGTTGGGCCGGCGGTGTTTACCAGCGTATGGTCCAGGAACTTCTTGGCGCCCGCACTTGCCTGTGAGAACAGGCGGCGCGTGCGGATCGGGGTGGCGTTCACCGTTGTGGGCGCCGTCTCCTCGGCCTCGATATTCACGAGCGTCGTGCCGGTGTCGAGGCCCACGTCGTTGTATCCCACGTGGCAGTAATACTGCGCACCGTCATCGTCTGCGGTCAGGTCAATCTCGAGCTTTGAGGCCGTTCCAGCCGCGAGGTTGCCATCGGCACCCACGAGCTTAAACTCCGTCTCGCCGCGGCCCTTGCGGTACCACATATAGGTCGGTGCCAGCCCTGTTTCGCTATCGTCGGCACCGAGTTGCTTCACATGGCCAATCGCCGAGAGCGTCAGGTGGCTTCCCGCCGTGCGCTCAACCGAAGAGTCGTATCCAAGATCCGACCCCTCCGCAGCATCCGCCGCAGGTCCGCTCACGGTCATCGTCATGCCATCGGGCATGGTCTTGACCGTGATGATTGCCGAGCGAATACCTGTTTCGGTCGTGGATCCATTCTTAACGGCGGCGATGGCGAATCGATACTCCGTATTGGGCTGCAGCCCATCCCACTTGAGCGAGGTCTGCGTGTTGTCGGCAATCTTCCAGCTATTGACGACCGCATCCGCCGCATTGCTCTGCAGCATGCCCACGCCGTAGCTAAAGCCACTCTTGTTTGCGAGTACATCGTCCCAGCTAAACGTAACGCTGGTCGAATCGACGGCGTTTGCCGTAAAGCCCGTCACGGCCGGCGCGTCGGGCATCTCGACGTCCTTAACGTCATAGCCCACGATCCAGAACTGGTCGGTGTCCTTGGTGCCGAGCTTGTCGCCCGAGCCTGCCTCGAACTTGTCGACATCCACCGCGTTGACGCCCAGACGCCACACAAAACCGTACTTGCCCTGCGCGGCCTCGGGCAGGTTGTCGACGGTGCCGCCGTATTCGGTCGATTCACTCGAGGAGTTACCCGTAGTAAAGCCGGCGTTGGCACCAAAGCACAGGCCGCCAAACAACTCGTGCTTTGCGAGCTTCGCGCCCATGACAACGCTGCCGTTCAGCGTCAAGCCGAGCTCGAGCTCCTGCTCCTTGCCCTCCTCGACTTCGATGGTCTGCTCAATGCTCGCCCCCGACTGCGCGACGGCGCCGTTAAACCCATCGTGCGTGTAGGCGCGCGTTACGCCAGGCTTGCCCAGGCCAAAGGAATCCCCAACGGGAGTCTCGCCGTTGAGCGTCGTTTGATAGGTTCCGGGTTCTCCCGACCGGTTGGTCAAAAAGTAGCTGAGCGGCGTCATATTGTGCTGTTTGGCAATGCGGTCATAGGCCTCGGCATTAACGACCGAGGTCTGCGCGCCGAGCGACACGGGCGCCGCCATCACGCCCTTGCCACCAGTTTCCTCATTTTCGATCTCATACTCGTAATAGACCATCGGAATCGTGTAGAGCACGGCCTTGTCACCCTCGCCGGCATGCGACTCATAGCTTACGCTTGCGCTGACCGTGCGCTCGCTCCGGTAGTCATAGCATCCCTCGGCGGCAAAATCGACTGAAGCATTCATCGCGACCAGGGGCGGACCGGTCTGCACCTCGACGGCAACGCCCAACTCGGCGCCAATGGTATAGCCCTGGGATGTCCCCGTGCCCTTTTCCTCTCCGTATGACGTGCCGCCCAACACCAGATAGCCGTATGCCTGCTCCAGATCCTCAACATAGGGCGCATCCTGCAGCACGGCAAGCACGCGCGGGTTGGTATAGACCTTGTAGCGGTCCTTGTACGTGATCTTGACGCTGTCGTTGTCGACATCGGGCAGCGCGAGCGAGATAAATGTGCCGTAGGTAGTGCCGCGACGGTTGCTCTCGCTAATCACCTGCTCCTCGCCGCGGCGCACCTTTCCGTTCTCGTCGAGCGAAAAATGCGAGGCGGTCATCCAATAGTAGTCATCGTTCTTGCGCAGGTCCTCGTCGCGGTGCTTGCCCACCACGGCGATAAAGCTCTCGTTATAGCGGTCCGAACCCGAGACGCTGCCCGCCTTGACGTCGCTGATCCACACCTGCTCTATACCCTTGTGGTCATGCTTGTTGCTGCTGTTGTATTGCTGACCGCTCATGCTCATGGTTCCGACCATGGACCCCAAGCCCTGAGCCCCGCTCTGTGCCGTGTTGCAGGCAAAGTCGCGGAACACATCGCCGCCCACGAGCACCTCGTCGACCGCCAGCTGCTCGGACAGGCCGTCAAGGTTGGCAGTGGCAAGGGCAATAGGCGCCAAGGTGCACGGATAGCGCTTATCCTGAGCGCTATCCTTCCATGCGCTGTTGGGCACATGCATCAGCCCATAGGAGGCGAGGAGCCCGTCTCTGTATTCCTTGCAATCGGAAAGCTTGAACTCGCCAGACTCCGAGTCAAAATACGCGTAGCGGTACAGCGCGCCGTACAGCCCCTTGCTGCCGTCAGAAGCGCCGTAATCAAAAGCGCTGCGTTGCCAGTCATAGCCCGCAAGAATAAGGCCCGTGACGGTTTCACCCGTCTTCTTTCCTTCTTCATCGTAGGCGGCAAACGTGCCGAACGTCGCATTCGCAGCGACCATGGTCTTGCCGTTCGCGGAGAGGGAGATTGCGCCCGCGTCGCCCAGAGCATCGACATGGACGAGCGCACCCTTGGATGCATCCCACGAAAACAGCTCGCAATGCGTCGACTTATCAATATTCTTCTTGCCGTAGGGTGCCGAGACCACGATGGCGAGGTCATCGCAAAAATCGCGATCGAGGTCGCCGGCCGCTAGCGAAACGACAGGAGCTGACTGAAGCTGCGTCCAGGAGTCGTTCCCGCCCTTGTTGTGCGTGGTGTAGTCCGCGGCGTTACCGGCATCGATCTTGACGACGCTTTGCTTCCAGTTGCCGCCCTCCAAGTCATACATGTCGACTACAGCCTTGCGCACGCCGTTCTCGTCGACATAGCAGCCCGCGTAGACAAAAAGCTCGTCGACGCCGTCGCCATCGACATCGCCCGCCTCGACATCAAAGACGGCGTCGTGCTCTTGCAGGTAACCGGCATCCAGGTACTTAAAACGGCCTTCGTACATCATATTAGTGTTGACCGTCACCGGCAGGTGTGTGTCGAGAGTGCGCGTACGCCCGTTGCTAAACGAGTAGAGGACCAGCTCAACCTTTCCGGCATATGACTTGCCGTCAATCGTCGTGGAGGAACTGTCGCCGTAGGCACGGAGCTCGGCAACGCGGCTCTTTTTGCCCGTGCTGGCGTCGCTGCAGAACTCAACACTCGTGGCGTGAATGCCCGAGAAACCGTTGTTGTCGTTGGCGAGTACTGTTGAGGACTCATTGTTGCTTAGGTACGACCAGGTGCCGCCACCGTAGTCGCTATGCTTGTAGAGATCGCTGTTCGTATCGAAGTTGTTGACGTTTTGCCAGAACTTTGCGGCGCCCCACACACTTCCATAGCCATCGGTGAGTTTGCTGCTGCCGCCAATGTCACCGCGCTCGACGTTCTCGAGCTTGTCGCGCAGAGTGTAGCGATTGCCATGGCTACCGTTAGCTGCCATATAGACCTCGCTGCGCGTGGCAAACGTCGTGGGGGTATCAGTGGAATAGGGGCCAACGGTATCGGCCGGAATGTCCTCGCTCGTGCCCAGACCCAGGGCTTGATAATCCTGCTCGGTCATATCGGTGATTGCGGGCGCGTCTGCCGCCTGGGCAACCTGGGGCGTGGCCGTGAAGCAGGCGACGCTCGTGGCGATCAACGCAGCAAGCGCCGCCGTCCCAACAAGCGGGATTTTCGACAGCCTACGGATACGGGGGTGTGGAACGTACATGAGGGACCTCGCTTTATTCGAGTGGAGTGGACTCATTTTTGCAAATGATACATCCGATGCCCGATATCACGTGTCTCATTTTCGCCAACGGCGTGTCTCATTTTTGAGAATCCGAGATGCCGCGGAAATCTTATCCCAGCTCAAAGGCCATTTCTGGGATGTATTTTCCGTCGAGTGCCTCATCGGGAAACTGCATCCCATTTCAAGCGTCGATTCTGGGACGCATTTTCCCCTTAGACCCTCAACCGGAAACCACATCCCACTTTGAGCGCAAATTCCGGGATGCATTTTCCGCTTGAGCCTCATTGGGAAACGGCGTCCCACTTTGAGGGCTGATTGTGGGATGCATTTTCCGGTTTTGCTCTCATTGGGAAAATGCATCCCGTTTCTTGACCGAATAATGGGACGCAATTTCCCGTTGGAGCGCCTTTGGGAAAGTGTGTCCCACTTCGACCGCCCAGAGTGGGATGCACTTTCCGCAAAGCACCTCAACGGGAAACTACGTCCCATTCCAAAGGCAAATTCCGGGACGCATTTTTCGAAAGCCTGCCCATCCGGAAAGCCCGTCCCACTTTGGACGCATCCGGGCACGGAACCATCGACCTATCAGGCCTCCCATCAATAAAGAGGCGTCCTCCCGGACGGCGGGGCACGAAGTTCATCGCGAGTTCCGCACGCAAAGAAGGCCACTTAATGTGGCCTTCGTCTTGCGCAGGACTGTAGAGCAGGGAACTTCGTGCCCCGACGCCCGGGAGGACGTTTCATTTAGAAAGATGGACCGACCGCCGTCAGCGATGGGAGCTACTCCCCCAGCACGGCCTTTTTGGCGGCTGCAGCCATGTTGTCCAGATCTTCCTTGGTGGGGTGATCCTTTGCGGCGACCCAGTTATCGAGCAGCATCTTAAAGCGGACATTGTCGGGATCTTGCTCGAGCATGGCCTTGTAGCGCTGCTTGACCGCGGGGCCCATCTTGCCCTGGCACATCGCCCAGCCCGCAAGCTCGGCATCCCCAGCCAAATTAGAAGTTACGCGATCAATAATCTGCTGGTAATAGCTCTGGTCGGCGCCAAAACCGCAGGTGCCAAACAGGAAGACGCGCTTGCCGTGCAAAGCGGAGAGCAACGCCGCGACCGAAGGTGTGCACGCGCCCTTGTCGCACCAAAAACCGACGAGCACCGTGTCGGCCGCGCAGGCGCCCTGCGCCTCGAGCGCAACCTGATCTGCATCCGCATCGTCGCTCAACGCCGCGGCATGGACAAAATCAACACCCGCAGCCTGCAGAGCGCGCTTGATCGCGCCCGAAACCATCCTGGTATTACCGCTCTTGCTGTTAACCACCAAAGAGCACGTCATAGTCACGTTGCCTCGTTTCCCCCAAAACTAAAGCCACTATTGCAATTTATTAGATGAATATCTTAGTACTAACGTGACAGATGTAAACCACCGTCTGTCGATTGATTAATTTGCCCCACGGGCTTGCTCACTGGGCAAACTGGCTGCGGTAAAGATCAGCATAGAAGCCGTCTGCCGCTAGCAGCTCGTCGTGCGTGCCGCGCTCGATAATCCGGCCGTCGCGCATCACCAGAATGCAGTCGGCGTTGCGGATGGTGCTCAGGCGGTGCGCCACGACAAAGCTTGTGCGACCGGCCATGAGCTCGTCGAATGCCGCCTGCACCTGCAGCTCGGTACGCGTATCGATGCTCGACGTTGCCTCGTCCAGCAGCAGAATCGCCGGATCGGTGAGCATAACGCGCGCAATGCACAGCAGCTGTTTTTGACCCTGGCTAAACGTGCCGCCGTCCTCGCCGATGACCGTATCGTAGCCGCCTGGCAGCTGCACGATAAACTTGTGCGCATGCGCGCGCTTGGCAGCTTCGATAACCTGCTCGCGCGTGGCGTCGGGACAGCCGTAGGCGATGTTTTCCGCCACCGTGCCCTCGAACAGCCACGTATCCTGCAGCACCATGCCAAAGGCGCGGCGCAGGCTCGCGCGCGTGTAGTCACGCGAAGACCGGGCATCGACCATGATGCGTCCGGCATCAATATCGTAAAAACGCAGCAGCAGGTTGATGAGCGTTGTCTTGCCGCAGCCCGTGGGGCCGACCAGGGCAAAGCGCATGCCGGGTTTGGCCTCGATGCAGATATCCTGCAGCAGCTTGCGATCGGGCACATAACTAAAGTCTACGTGCTCAAAGGTCACCTCGCCACGCGGGGCGGCAAGTTCCACGGCGCCCGTCGCATCGGGCTCCTGCTCGCGCGCGTCGAGCAGCGCAAACATGCGGCGTGCCGAGGCGTACGCCGTCTGGATCTGCGTAATGACGTTGGTGACCTCGTTGAACGGCTTGGTGTACTGGTTGGCGTAGGACAGGAAGATCTGCACGCCGCCCACCGTGAGTGCCGCGGGCACGCCCGTGATCACGCCCACGCAGCCAATCACGGCCACCACGGCATAGATGATGTTATTGATAAAGCGCGTGCCGGGGTTGGAGAGCGAACCCATAAACTGCGCGCGCTCACCTGCCGCATAGAGCTCGGCGTTGAGGGCATCGAAGCGCTGCTGAGCGTTGGGACCATAGGCAAAGGCGTCGACAAGTTTCTGCTCGCCTACGTACTCCTCGATATGACCACCGAGCTGCCCTTGAATACGCTGCTGCGCCGTAAAGCTTTTGTTGGAAAGCTTGGCGATAGCACCGGCTGCAAAAATGGAAAGCGGCGTGACGAGTACCACCACGAGCGTCATGGTCAGGTTGATGGAAAGCATAAACGCGAGCGTACCCACGATGGTAATAACACCGGTGAAGAGCTGTGTGAAGCCCTGCAGCAGACCGTCGCCCACCTGATCGACGTCGTTGACCACGCGACTCATGAGGTCGCCGTGGGCATGGCCGTCGATAAAGCTGAGCGGCATGCGGCTGAGCTTGTCGCTCGCCTCCACGCGCATGTCGCGCACCGTCTCGTAGGACAGACGGTTAACGCAGTAGCCCTGCAGCCACTGGAAGGCCGCAGCACCTACGACGACAATCGCGAGCTTGGTGACAAGCGGCAGCAACGCATCGAAGTCCACCTGTCCGGCGGCGACGATAAGGTCGATGCCCTCGCCAATGAGGATGGGCGTATAGAGTTGCAAGATCACCGAGATTGCGGCGCTCACAAACGATGCCGTAAACGAGACGCGGTGCGGGCGAACATAGCCCAGCAGGCGGCGGGTCACCGCACCCACGGGATAGCGCTCGGGGTCGCCAGGCTGGCGCGGGCCGTCGCCCAGGTCGTTGAGGTTATCGTTACCGGACACGTTGGCCGTCATCGTGGCGACCGAACCGGAGGAAGTGTACGGATTCATTTAGCAGCCCTCCTTTGCGCAGACGGATGCGGGGGCGGTCGGGGCACCTGGGGCGAGCGCGGGCGCTGTGCTCCCCCGCTGGCCCTCAAGCTCCTCGCGGCGCAGCTGCGACTGGCAAATCTCGCGATAGAGCTGACAGGTCGCATAGAGCTCGTCATGTGTGCCCAGGCCGGCAACCGAGCCGTGGTCGAGCACGCAGATCACGTCGGCATCGCGCACGGTCGAGACGCGCTGGCTCACAATCACCGTGGTCAGCGGCAGCCCGCCCTTGGCGGCACCGCGCATGCTGCGCTCGCGAATGGCATGGCGAAGCGCCGCGTCGGTCTTAAAGTCGAGCGCCGACGCGGAGTCATCCATGATCAATATCTGAGGCGAACCAACCAAGGCACGCGCGATAGTCAGGCGCTGACGCTGGCCACCGCTAAAGTTCTTGCCGCCCGCCTCGACCGGGGCGTCTAAGCCCTGCGGCTTGTTGCGCACGAACTCGCTGGCCTGCGCCATGTCGAGTGCCGCCCAGAGCTCCTCGTCGGTCGCAGCTTCATCGCGCCAGGTCAGGTTGCTGCGGATGGAGCCGCTCACCAGCGATGCGCGCTGCGGAACGGTCGCGACCACACGGCGCAGCTGGTCGAGCGGCCAGGTGCGCACGTCGGCGCCCATCACGCTCACGCTGCCGGTGCTCGCATCGTACAGGCGCGGGATGAGCGAGACGAGCGTGGACTTGCCGCTACCCGTACCGCCGATAATGCCGAGCGTCTTGCCCAGCGGGAGTTCCAGCGTCACATCGTTGACAGCATTGGCCGCGCCAGCGCCAAACGAGAAGCTCGCATGGCTCAAGCTCAGCGCGGGAACTGAAGCGACATTGCCCGGCTTGGGCAGCGCGACCGGCTGGTTGCCCTCGTCGGTGATGCCCGGCACGCAATTGAGCACCTCGTTGATACGCGACGCGCTGGCGCTCGCCTTGGTAAAGACCACGACCAGGTTGGCGACGTACACGATGGAGGTCAGGGTCTGCGTCATGTAGTTCACAAACGCCATGACCTGGCCCTGCGTAAGCTCGCCCACGCTGACCTGGATGCCGCCCACCCACAGGATGGCGCACACGCCCAGGTTCATCACCAAAAACGTGACGGGGTTGAGAATCGACGAGAGCTTGCCCACCGCGATGGCAGTATTGGCCTGGTCGTCGGCGGCCTGCGCAAAGCGCTCGCGCTCGTGATCTTCGCGCACGAAGGCGCGAACCACGCGGGCGCCCGAAAGGCCCTCGCGGCAGATAAGCGCGATGCGGTCGAGCTTTGCCTGCAGCTGCTTGTAGTACGGAATGCAGCGCGCCATGACAACCCAGAACACCAGGCCAATGGCGGGCGTGCAGATCAAAAAGATGATGCCGAGCTTAAGGTCGATGGCAAGGGCCGCGCACATGGAGCCCACCGCTAGAAAGGGCCAGCGGATGAGCATGCGCACGCCCAGCGCCACAGCGAGCTGGACCTGGTTAACGTCGTTGGTAATGCGCGTGATGAGCGACGGCGTGCCAAAGCGGTCGAGCTCGGCATAGCTCAGCTTGTTGATGTGCTTGTAGAGCGCGCCGCGAATGTCGGTGCCCATGCCCTGCGATGTCAGCGCCGCCATCTTTTGGCAGACAAGCGTAAACGAGATGCCAATCACAGCCATGGCGCCAAGTACCATGCCGTAGTGGATAACGGCGCTGACATCGTGTGCGCCAATACCCTTATCGATCATCTGGGCAATCACGAGCGGTGTAAGCAGGTCAAAGATCACTTCGATCAGCTTGCACGCAGGGCCAATCACCATATAGCGGCGAAACTTGCCACCAAAACGCCTGAGCAGCTCAATCATGTATAGGCGCTCCCTATCATCATTCACACTCAATTCGAATCATGATAGTACGGTGAGCCCAAAAGAAGCGTAAACAACTCGTCATTTCTAATGGGATTCGGTTTCCAAAGAAGCGGAAAGGCACGCGCACCCCCAGCCAGTGTCGGGTCAACTAGCATGGTATATTTACATTAGTGCTACCAAGTTAGTCGCCGACCCTTGAAATGAGGTGCCGAGATGAACGACATTCTCGCAAGAAGAGCAAGACGAGCAACCGTGGGCATCGCCCTTTCCGCGGCACTTGTCGCGGGAATCGCCCCCGTAACGGCAATTGCGGCAGAAACCAGTTCCCCCACCGGTGCAGTTGCCTTGCAGACGGAAGATGCGGCCGCCGCAAAAGAAAAAGCGTATGCAGCCATGCAGGAAGCGCTCAAAAACCTCGAGGCCGCAAAAAACGCCGCAAGTCCCGAGAAAATTGCGAGATTCAATGATGACATTACCCGTTTTCAAGAGTACCGCGAAAAGATGGCGGCGCAAGCCGCCGAAGGGAGGGAACTCCTTCCCACCATGCAAGCGGACGTCGATGCTGCCCAAGCCAAATACGACGGGGCCATCAACCGGGTAAGCGAGCTCCAGGCAGAATTAGAGAAGAAACATGAGATGCTTAAGACACTCGAAGCACTCGGCTACGAGGAGTTTGTCGAAACTACTAAACAGCAAATAAAGCAGTTGCACAGTGAGATCATATCGGCAAAAACGCACGTAAACTATTGCGAAACGGAGCTCCGCGAGTTCCAGTACCGCCTCAGAAGAGAGGAAAGACGAGTTAATGACTGTGAACGTGCTGTAGAGAAATATAAAGCCGATATCGACCGGTTCACAGCCTGGCGAGATGCGCTCCTCGACAATTTGAAAAAAGCGCAAACGGCCTATGACGACGCCTGCAAGGCATACGAAGAGGCAAAGGCCGCGGCAGACAAGGCCGCCTCGCCCGAGATAACGAAACCGACCGAGACAGTGCCTCCCTCCGGCTCGACGCAACCCGCCGAGGCGACACCGCCCGTTGCCTCACCTGCAACCGGCAAAGACGCCCCATCGAGCTCCACCAAGCAGGCGAACACGAGCAGCGGCAAGCAAGCAGATACGACCGCCGGCAAGCTCGCGAACACGGGCGATGCAGCGCCGAGCGCAATCGCACTCGCAGCAGTCGCCGCCGCAGGACTCGGAATAACCGCCACGGCCACACGCCGCCTCAGGAACCCAAAATAGCTGCCAGCGGTTATTGTCTTCGCCAATCCACAAGCCAAGAGACAAAAAGAGGTCCGTTTCCCCAACCCAGGGAAACGGACCTCTTTACTTGTAAAAACAGATGGTAATGCCGCCGTCTCTTGAACCACGTAGCCATCAATGCCCAGACAACACTAGCAAGCCGCGTTCCTTAAGGGATAGATTTAATGGCTGTTAATCAAGGGGTATACGCGCACGCCCGATCAATGGCGGGCAAACCGCCTGATATACTTACAGTAGTGCTACCAAGTTAGTCGCCGACCCTTGAAATGAGGTGCCGAGATGAACGACA
>OGQF01001986.1_pt1 | contig 12627 bp, 7 predicted proteins | sample 1553141 | NCBI WGS metagenome assembly OGQF01 (sample SAMEA2580005, study PRJEB22360) | human gut metagenome | biome: human gut; feature: human-associated habitat; material: faeces | place: Denmark | collected 2008/2010
AATTATCGGGACCTTTCGCCCGATTTGGTGAAGGCTTTGATTGCAACTGAAGATGCTCGTTTCTATCAACATGAAGGGGTTGATAAAATCAGCATGGCACGAGTATTCTTTAAAACATTCTTACTCGGCAAACGAAGTTCAGGAGGAGGCAGCACCATCAGTCAACAATTGGCAAAAAACCTCTATCCTCGAGAAGAGCAACCGGTAAACCTCTTACCGATAATCAAACTAAAGGAGATGTTTATCGCTCACCGTTTAGAAAATATTTACTCAAAGAATGAAATACTCACCCTGTATTTAAATACCGTTTATTTTGGTGAAAACACATTTGGTCTTGAAAGTGCTGCACAAAAATATTTTTCAGTTTCTGCTACAGATTTAAATCAGTCACAGGCGGCCACATTAATTGGAATGTTAAAAGGCCCTTCCTACTACAATCCTCGTCTTCACCCAGAAAGAGCATTACGCAGACGTAATACCGTCATCAATCAAATGGTAAAATACAATTTTTTAACAGCCCAAGAAGGAGAATCCCTAAAAGCTCAAAAACTATCACTTAAATACAAACCAGACAATCACTATAGTGGTCTTGCGCCCTATTTACGGGAGCTGATCCGCCAAGATGCTGTAAAGATACTGGAAGCCTACAATGCCACTCACGATACACAATACAATCTATATAAAGACGGACTTATTCTGACAACGACACTAGATGCAGAAATGCAAAAATACGCAGAAGAGGCTGTTGCCGTTCACATGCCAAAACTGCAACAATCATACTATACACATTTAGGTAAAAGAGAACCATGGAGTCGAAATCTCGCTATACTTAAAAATGCCATACAAAATAGTCCCATATACAAACAACTCAAAAACAAAGGACTTAGCGAAACAGAAATCAAAGAAGAGTTAAACCGAAAAAAAACAATGGTAGTGTATGATACACAAAAAAAAGAAAGAGAAGTAGAATTTTCTTCCATAGACTCAATCAAATACTACCTAAAAATCTTTCAGCCGGCAGTAATTGCCATTGACCCGCAAAACGGCAAAATCAAAGCCTGGGTAGGCGGATTGGATTACAAATTCTTCCAATATGACCAAGTCATCGCCCCCCGGCAAGTTGGTTCAGTATTTAAACCAGTCGTATATAGCGCAGCCATCCATAATGGAGCTCGCCTTGACGCTTACTACTCCAACGAACAACGGACCTATCCGGAATACGATAACTGGACTCCACGTAACGCTGATAACAATTACGAAGGTTACTACACCCTCAAAGGAGCCTTAAGTAAATCCATCAATACCATAGCTGTTGAAGTTCTCCAACAAACAGGCATAGATGTTGTTATCAACCATGCACGCTCTTTAGGTATCACAACTGCCCTTCCCCCTTATCCTTCTCTAGCTTTAGGAGTTGCAGACATCCCTCTGCGGGAAATGGTTTCCCCTTTTATGGCATTTGCTAATAATGGTGTGTTAATGACCCCATATTACCTTGACGAAATCCGGACACGTGATGGTAAAATCATATACCAAGCACCTAAATCTGTCGGCCAAAAAGTACTGCCGGCAAATGAAGCACATATAATGAGCAACATATTGGCTTCTGTCATCAACGAAGGAACCGGCCAAAGACTTAGAAGCACTTATGGACTACAGAATGAAATGGCTGGTAAAACAGGAACAACCCAGAATCAAGTAGATGGTTGGTTTATTGGATACACCCCTCGCCTAGTTGTGGGTGTTCGTGTCGGAGCCAACGATATAAATATCCATTTCAATTCACTCCGTCTTGGACAAGGAGCCAGCATGGCCCTACCCATCTATGGAGAATTCATGAAACGCTGCGAACGCAGCAACACCTACAGCCGATGGAAAAATATCAGTTTCCCGGTTCCTATCATGAATGATGCCGATAATCTAAAAACACCAGAGTTTAAAGACCATCTAAATTTTCTCGATAAACTCACCAATCGCAAACTCGACAAAGTTAATCACACAGAGGTTGACTCACTGACATCCGGTAACGAGAAAAAAGAAGGATTTTTTAAACGACTTTTCAAACGCAAAAAAAGAACGTAAAAACTAAACAAAAGTACCAGCAATCAAAACAGATGCCATAATGAACATACCGGCAATGATACTTGCCATAGATATACTACGCGAGCCTTTCACTTGAGAATTAGGTATCAACTCATTCAGCGCTGTTGCAACCAACAGTCCTGCCAGAAAAGCACGCAATAATCCGTTCAATACCGGAGTGGAATAATTCATAATAAAAATATATGCTGTCATTGCACCTAACGGCTCGACAAGCGCAGAAATCAAACTATATATAATGGCCCGCTTACGACCCATTGTATCACTGATTCTATTAAATAAGGCGCCTATCGTCATTCCCTCCGGAAAGTTGTGCATAATAATAGACATCACCAAAGGTACTGCTACCCATGGCGTTGCCAATATAGAAAGAAACGTTGCAACCCCCTCTACAAAACTATGAGCAGATATTGTTGTCAATATCAAAATAGCTATATGCCTTTCATGCCGGATAGACTCTGTATACTCAGCTCTTTCACTCCGTTTCCAAAAATTAGCAAGATACCCCAAAGGATACAACAAAGTTATACCCAGAAAGAAAGCCACCGAACTCCATATCTTTGTCTCCTGATAAGACAATCTTTCAGAAAGGACACTGATGGCATCCGGCATCAATTTCATAAAGGCAATATAAAGCATAATACCACCGGCGAATCCCAGAATCACAGAAAGCGTTTTCTGATTGACACTACGGAAATAAAGCGAAGTCATAGCTCCTAAAAAAGTAGAAACAGAAGCTGTCAATGCTATAATAAAACCCAACCAAATAACAGAAGATGATATTTCCATATATTCTATAAACAATAAATTATTCATACTGGATTACCTGTGGCTTAGTCACACGATAATCATAAAACTTTGTCCCCGGACTATTAGACATCATTACCTGTACACCTCGCCCGTCTGGAGGAATCACCGGATAAAATGTAAAACGCAAGCATATATTTTTTATCACAACATTATCGTTGCGCAAGTTCACCCCTAAACCTATCCCCCAATAAGACTGGGTATGAAATAATCGTTCGCCTTGAGGAGCCAAGAGTCCCGCATCCACAAATGTCGATATGGCTGTACGGAAACCTTTCTTGATATAAGGTAAAAAAAGTGTTGCCGCAACAGAAACCGTCAATTTCTGCACACCTTCCAAAGTGTCTGACGAAAAGCCACGAATATCCGTATCTTCCATATATAAATGGTCAGCAGGATACCTCCTAAAACCTCTTATATACCGTGCATCATTGTAAAAACGGAAACGCAAAGCTCCCAGATTACATAAATTACTAATATGGTTTGCTCCAACTTCCAACATTCCCCGTTCAAATCCATCAACACTCAAATACGATCCCAATGCTGCCCGAAAAGCATAGTAACGCTCTGTATGGCGATTAAAGTGAGAATAGCAGGCTTCTGTTGCAAGATATACGTAATTATCATACTCACTCCATTCAAACCCACTGGTTGCACTGACAAACAAACCGGCAGGGACATCTTCCGTGCGACCGAAATCGTATATCAAATTCGCTTTATAATACTTCAACTTTGTAAAGACAACCGATCCAAGCACATTCATTCGATTATAATACAAGTGGTTGGTATCTCCATCTACCAATGGACGATGAATAAAATGAGTTGTAAAAAAACGTCCTGTAAGATAGACATTCTGGTTATAGCTATACCGCTCAGGCAGAGAAAAAGAGCGTCCCAACCATACATCTTGAAAATGGTAATTAAACAACTCATCCAAGCGGCTTACATTCCTATCCGGCAAATCCTCTGAATAAAACACTCTTCCTGCAGCAACTCCTCCCGCCCAACGCATTTGCGCTGTTAAAAAATGACGTTCTATATCAATTCTCACCTGTTTTTCGTAAAAATCATTACGATAAAAGCCACGAATATCTATATGCGTTCCCCAAATACTATTGGCTTTATACTCTAGTTTATTACCCCATTTTTTATCTTTTGTACCACGATAACTAAACTCATAGTCAACAACATGCCCCAGTTTAAAGCTATTTTTATTATTAATGCCCAACTTGAAATTGTTAAGGAAATTCGTTTCTACCGATCCTCCCCACGACAATTCATCTTTACAGACAACCACTATGTCTACATATTCCGGATAGCCGACAGATTCCTCCACTCGAATATTAACATCATCTATATAATCTAATTTACGCAATAAAATTTCATTTTGCACTAGTTCAAAGGGAATTACCTGCATTCCAGGTTTAATTGTCAATTGACGGCGTATGACATTTTCTGACGTACCCATATGCGTTTTGTTTACAACATCTTTCCACCAACTGATATCTCCTTCATTATAAACACTGTCATACACATTTGTTCCATAGGGAGGCAACACTTTTATAGATATAAGCCGTATTGTTTTTCCTCGAAAATCTTTAAATCGGTCCTCACTGTTTTGTGTATGCAACACATTGATATTACCGGAAGCTGCATTTACAAAAAACATTTTATACAACTCTCGGGTCAATTTTCGCCTATAAGCAAATTCTTTTATCTTCGTAAATTCGTATTTGAGTGTATCACGAATAAGACTATCCGGTAAAAAAAGTGTACTGTTTCTTGCTCCCGACACCTGCAAATTAACGGGCTGCAAACTGTGATTCACATGTAATTGCCGTATCTCAGCAGGCTTTTCACGTTTAATGCCAGGATCTATACGCACAGAATCTTGTAATGCCGGAGTCCTGTTTGTCTGTGCAGACAACGCTCCAACTAACAATAACAACATTACAATCAGTACGTATTTTCTCATTTTCAATTATCCCCTTCCTTGAGAATACTTGTCTATTTCTCCTCTTCTGACAGTATTCTCTTTTTTAATCCTTCCGATACCCAGGTTTTCAAAACACCATTCTCTTCATATATCAAACACCCTTCCAAATCTGAATCAGCCATAATAACCTGCTTGGCATTTTGTAATCCCATCACCATAAAAGCCGTTGCATAAGCATCTGCTTCCATACATGAAGGCGCATATACAGAAGCTCCCAACACCTCTGTCTGAATAGGATATCCGGTCAAAGGGCTGATTGTGTGAGCATACTTTTTGCCTTCTCGAACATAAAAGTTTCGATAATTGCCGGAAGTTGCCAAGGCTCCAGAATTCAACTCCAACACCATTTGCAGTTCCCGACTCTGTGCTGTCACATCATCTTCCGGACGGTCTATCCCGATACGCCAAGCCCGTTTTTTGTTACTATTACCTTTCACTCTCACTTCTCCCCCTATTTCCACCATGTAATTGACAACTCCTTTTGCTTCCAAATACTCTGCAGCCAAATCCACCCCCAATCCCTTAGCTATAGAACTGGCATCCATCTGTATCCCGGGCAACTGTTTTATCAACCGTCCCTCTTTCAAGGCTATTTTATCCATCCCCACCAACAGACGCAATGAATCTATCCGAGCAGAATCCGGAAAACTCTCTTTTTTAAAACCAAAACCCCAGGCATTCACCAAAGGAGCCACTGTAATGTCATACAAGCCTCCAGACACCTGGTTTACCTTCTTTGCCAAATCAAACATCCTGCAAAACAAAGAATCGACACTATCACTCTCATTGTTATTTATACGGGAGATCACAGAAGATCGATTAAACATCGACAGAGAAGCATTGATACGATTCATTTCCTGCCAAAGTTCTTCATTCATATTTTGAGATGCCTCATAAGAGATATGATAATATGTACCATAAATCTTACCCTCTGCATATTGATACTCCAACTTTGGAGAACATGCAACCAACAAACATAGCGAAACTAATATCCAAGCGTAAAATTTTCTATTCATACTATTAAGCATTCCACATTAAAAATAAAAACCTAAACTGAAATAAACACCCAACTTCCTATCCCAATCCGAGCCGTCCAGCGTAACACTGATAGGCCCTATCAAACTATTATAGGCATATGTGAAAGCACCTCCCCATAGATTATTCCCCTCATCCAGCATATCGAAAAAATTGCTTGTCTGTCGTGCATAATTTCCTGATAGAGTCAGATAATGACGAGTCCACAGACGCAAACGCAATCCAAGACGCCCTACCAACAAAGTATTGTCAAACATTTCCAACTTGTGGATTCCATGGAATGGCAATTGCTGATTCAAATAGCGTCCGGGGACTTCACCTCCCATACAATTCTGATATGTTGCAGCCACATCATTACCGATTAATATACGTCCATAAATCGCCGGCAATAAATAAACCCGCTTGGAAAAACGAATCAAAGGTTGAAAATCCACCGACAATGCAGAGAATGGCGAACCATCGTCATACGTCAGCATATTATCCGTATGCAAAGCATACTCCGCCTTAAATGAAATACCTTTATTCGGGAAATACCGTCGGTCATATGTATCATAATGCGCAGAAACAAAATAACTCAACATCCCCTTTGAAGGCAAATTATCCTCCATGTAATCCGAATTATACAACTTCGACTTAAACTTGAAATATTCATACCTCAACCCTATCAGGAATTTAAAATTTCGCAAATATATGTCCGACAAATTAATCTCCCCCTTGTGATAAGAAAAAGTCAGATTGTCCACTTTGTTTCCCTTATAATAAAGATTCAGATCATTGTATCGGAACATATACGAAATACCCAATTTCCGTAAGAAAGTGCTACCAAATGAATAATCCAGCTCCACATAAGGATTCTTGCTCAAACGTCCTGTCAACCCCAACTTCGAGCCACGCAAAGCACGGTGACTAAGCGTTGTATTCAACAAAATAGAAGCCATCTCCTCTGAGTCAAAACGGAAACCGAAATTAAACGAACTTCCCGGCTTTTCTTTTACACTCAAAGTCAGATTATAGGGTTCTTTGCCTTCCAAAGAATAGTTCACCAGCGTAAAGGCCCCTGTTCCATATAAAAACGACAGAGATCGGTGCAATTCATTCAACGAAATCTTTGAATATTCATGAATGCGCAACTGTCTGCGCAACCATTTTTCATCCTGCGACCGCATTCCTTTTACATGGATTTCCCCTATCATCAAACTATCCTTGGCTTCAAATTTAGGCTTCAAATGTGGAGCTGCATTTTCACAGGAATCCAAACCGATAGCCTTTTTCAATTTCATGATATTATCCCAATTTGCCCGAGCAACACGTTCTCCTCTGAGAATCATGGAATCGATAGCCTCTCTGGTGAAGCTGGCAGCTGTATATCCTTTCAGATCCGGATTCATATACAAATCCACCAGTTCCCTATTCTTCTCATAATTCCGCATTCCCATAAAAGACGTCAACTGGTCCACAATGCCCATCAGATTGTTCAATCCCTCCATATCCTTCAAACCGGTACTCAAGTCAACTCCAATCGTAATATCTGCGCCCATATTTTTGGCAACATCTACCGGAAAGTTATTAGAAATACCACCATCCACCAACACCATACTGTCAATCACCACCGGAGCAAAAGCACCCGGTATAGCCATACTGGCCCTCATTGCAAGCGGCAAAACACCGGAATCCATCACCACATTAGCCCCATCCACCATATTGGCGGAAACGCAAGCAAATGGGATAGGCAATTCTTTAAAAGAAATGGAATCATGATAGCCGATAGTCAAATCGGAAAAAAGATTATAGATATTGTTTCCCTTGACAAAGCCTGCCGGTACAGAAAATCCTGTTTCCGGCGAAAAAGCAAAAGAAACCAGATACTTCTCCATCGACTCCTTTTCATAAAACGGCAAATCATCACGATATACCTTATCACCCAATAAAAAAGGCCAATTCTGCACCCTGACCAAACTGTCCAACGTCCTGGCATCATACCCCACAGAATACAATCCCCCCACAATGGCGCCCATACTCGTACCCGAAATATAATCAATCGGGATACCAGCCTCTTCCAGCACTTTCAACACTCCAATATGCGCCACTCCCTTGGCACCTCCACCGCTCAAAACAAGTCCCACTTTTTTACGCTGTCCAAAACTTTCCGGGCAGAAAAACAAAAGCATCAACAGAAATATACACAGCCTTTTCATTGGTCTTATACATTTATCAATTATTCATTTCAATGTTACAAAACTAAGAAACAAATCCGAAAACCTCATACATTTTCACACATTCCTTTTTCTTCTTCACATTTATTTTTATTTTTGTCGTTTGCATAAAAAAAACAACTATGGCAAAAATACTTGTAATCGACGACGAAAGAAGTATTCGTAATTCTATGAAAGACATCCTATCCTTCGAAGGGCATGAAGTTTCTATCGCTGAAAACGGGCTGGAAGGATTGGTTGCCGTAAAAACAAACAAACCGGAAGTAGTATTCTGCGACATCAAAATGCCCAAAATGGAAGGTATTGAAGTGTTGGAAAGAATCAAAGAAATAGCGCCCGAAACCTCTGTTGTCATGATTTCCGGACATGGGACCATTGACACAGCCATCGAGGCCATCAAAAAAGGAGCCTACGACTTCATTGAAAAGCCCTTGGACCTCAATCGCATTTTGATAACCATCAAAAATGCCACAGACAAAAGCCAGCTTTTGCAGGAACGGCAAACACTGAAAACCAAAGTCAGCAAAAAATACGAAATGATCGGTTCCTCAGCAGCCCTCAACCACATTCGGGAAATGATAGGTAAAGTGGCAGTTTCTGATGCCAGAGTCTTGATTACCGGTCCCAATGGCTGTGGCAAAGAGCTGGTTGCCCACCAACTGCATGAGCAGAGCAACCGCTGCGACAAAGCCTTCATCGAAGTCAATTGTGCTGCAATTCCTTCAGAACTGATAGAAAGCGAACTGTTCGGTCATGAAAAAGGTTCGTTCACATCAGCCATCAAACAAAAGAAAGGAAAATTCGAACTGGCCACAGGGGGCACGCTCTTCCTCGATGAAATCGGAGATATGAGTCTTGAAGCACAGGCAAAAGTACTGCGGGCTCTTCAGGAAAACAAAATCAGCCGTATCGGTAGCGACTCTGACATCAACGTAGACGTACGTGTCATTGCAGCCACCAACAAAAACCTCAAGGAAGAGATTAAAAAAGGCTCCTTCCGTGAAGACCTTTACCACCGTCTCAGCGTCATCATCATAGAGGTTCCAGCTTTAAAAGACCGTCGGGAAGATATCACGGAACTCACCGAATATTTTCTCGACACCATCTGCGCAGAGATGGGCACGGCACGCAAACAGATTGCCCCGGAAGCCATTGAAATGCTCAAAAGCTACGAATGGACCGGCAACATCCGTGAATTACGGAACGTAATCGAACGTTTAATCATTTTAGGCAGTCCGACAATCACGGCAGAAGACGTAAAAGCATATAAATAACACAACGAAACACATGGACAAAGTACATATCGTCATCGCCGGCAGACGAAATGCCGGTAAAAGTTCTCTTATCAACTGCATCCTGGGACAAGAAAAAGCTGTCGTATCTGCAGTAGCAGGCACGACCACCGACCCGGTAAAAAAAAGCTACGAAATTCCCGGTGTAGCCTCTGTCGTATTCATTGACACTCCGGGCATCGATGATGAAGGGACATTAGGAGAATTACGTATAGAAAAAACACATGAAGCATTACTTCAAGCAGATGCTGCTATTCTTGTCATTAGCAACAATCAATTTGGAGAATACGAAGAAAAACTAATACACGAATTCCAGGCCTTGGGACAAGCATTCATCCTCCTACACAATAAATCGGAACAAGAAACTCCAACCCCGGAATTACAGCAGCACATCCGCGAAACCTATCACAAAGAGCTGCTTTCATTCTCGACTGTTGAGCCTGACAGAGAACTCCTCATGCAGTCGATTATCCAATTGGTCGGCACTCCGGAGAAACGTTCTCTCCTCGGCAGTCTAATCCAGCCCGGCCAATTAATCATGCTAGTAACGCCGATAGATTCCGAAGCACCTACCGGACGCATGATTCTGCCACAAGTACAAATGTTACGGGACATTTTAGACAACCGCTGCATGAGTATTGTATTGCAACCGGAAGAAATTCCGGCTTTCTTCGAGCGCAGTCCCTTGCGTCCGGACTTAGTAGTCACCGATAGTCAGGCATTCGGAAAAGTGGCACTCTTGATACCCGCAGATATACCACTTACAAGTTTTAGTATAGTATTCGCACATTTCAAAGGCAATTTTCCCAAATATTTAGAAGGTACACACCAAATTGCCAAGCTGCAAGACGGCGACAGAATTCTCATGCTGGAATCCTGTTCACACCACGTATCATGTGAAGACATCGGACGGCACAAAATACCGATGATGCTACAAAAACGCACAGAAAAATCCCTTGAATTTGATTTTGTAGCCGGACTTGACCGCATCAACCGCCCCTTTACCGACTATGCCCTCATCATTCAATGCGGAGTTTGTATGGTAACAGCGCGTCAGTTGCGCAATCGGCTCCAACCGGCCATAGATGCCGGTATTCCCGTCAGCAACTATGGAATGACCCTTGCCTGGCTGCAAGGCATTTTCCCCAGAGCTACCGAGCCATTCAAAAAATAGACGAATTTACCGTCATATAACAAACCCATTGACAAATTAAGATTAACACTATAATTGTCAATGGGTTTATTGATTATATTAAAACCAATAGTTCAATTAATCCATAGTCTGCATACCCAACACCTTCTCCGCAAAATCAAAAGTAGCAGAACGAACTTCTTCGACAGCTCCGGAAGTCAATTCACAAGCAATCACGTGCGCCCCGGCATCCGGAAACGCCATCTTCACCTTCCTACTGTCAGGCGTTCCCACCTCCTCAAACATCCGCAAAGCCGCCTTCACCTCTACCGTCCCGTCCTGATGCTCCTCATCCTTAAAATAATAACCTAAAAACAAAGGTTGCTTCACCTTGGCAAACTCCGGACACTTCATCCGCATATCCAGCAATTGCTGCAAATAAACCTGCGCCTCCACACGATACCTGCAATACCAATATTTGCAATCCTCACTGTCGGCAGGATCATCCGACACGGCATACATTCCGCCATGCACAGCCCTGGACAGCTGCAATCCCCACGGTCCGCTCAACAAAGGTGCTGCAGCATTCTTAATACGTATATTGGGAGAGTAAAGTATCAACCCGTCCACCAGTTCCGGAAAATCAGCAGCCAACATCAAAGCCAGCGTACAACCGGTAGATGTCCCCATCACCACCACCTTTCTGCCCAATTTATGCGCTATGACCAATGCCTCTTTAGCAGATTCATACAAATTTGCAGGTGTCATATCCAACAAAGGCTCATCAACCAGCAAACCATGTCCAGCCAAACGGGGCAAATAAGCATTGACACCGAATTTTTTAACAAAATCGTGAGTCACCGGATACCCTTCGTAACGACTTGCCGTAAAACCATGCAGATAAAGCAACACATACTCCGTCGGTTGTACTACAGAATCCGCCCACACCACAACACTCTCATTTCCAGGCTTCACCGGCAAAGCCTTTTCCCGCTGTCCCACATAATCCTCAATACCTTCGATACCAACATCCACAATCGGCAATTCAAGATTCAATTCCGTCCGTTCCAATCGCGGACCAGCCAAATACATCACCAACAACAACCCCACCACTCCCAGCGGTATCACATAACGTTTCTTCATATCTATACCATTTCCATTGACAACAATTCCAATGCTTTAGCTGCTGCCTTTGCAATATTTCGTTCACGTGTAAAAGAAAAAACATATTTGCGGGCAAAGCATCCCCGGGGAGTAGCCACACCAATCCAAACCGTACCCACCGGTTTCTCCGGAGTGCCACCTGCCGGACCGGCAACGCCCGAAGTTGCAACGGCATAATCCGTACCCATCACCCGCCTTACACCTTCAGCCATCTGCAACACCACCGGCTCGCTTACCACACCCTCACGCTCTATATCGGCCGGATTCACTCCCAGAACATTCACCTTCACCTCATTGGCGTAGGCAACAACCGACCCTTTGAAGTAATCTGAACTACCCGGCACAGAAGTCAGTAAATGAGCAATTTCACCTCCTGTGCAACTCTCTGCCGTAGCTACCGTCACACCCTTTTCTCTCAACAACTGCCCCACCTGAATTTCCAAAGCATCATCACCCTCTGTATACCGCATCCCCTTCAATTCCAGCTTCAGACTCTCATACATCTCCTCCAAACGCTTCACAGCCTCCCCTTTTGCTGTAATACGCAAGCGCACCATACCCGGTGAAGGCAGATAAGCCAACTTAAACCCTTCCTTTAAGCTATCTTCCCATTTTTCCAGATGAGCAGCCAATTGCGATTCCGGTACATCATATACTTTCACCATCCGATATTCCAACTGCAAATTAGGATATTTAGCCTTCAAATCCGGAATAACGTATGTTTCCATCAAATGCTCCATTTCAAAAGGCACTCCCGGCATCGAAATTAAAGATTTCCATCCCTTTTCAAACCACATTCCCGAAGCCGTTCCCTTAAAATTATGCAACACCCGGCAATTCTCCGGCAGATAAGCCTGCGAACGGTTTCCTTCATTCATCGGCAGATTA
>OGQF01001994.1_pt1 | contig 12585 bp, 6 predicted proteins | sample 1553141 | NCBI WGS metagenome assembly OGQF01 (sample SAMEA2580005, study PRJEB22360) | human gut metagenome | biome: human gut; feature: human-associated habitat; material: faeces | place: Denmark | collected 2008/2010
GTACAATGCCCGTAGTGGTAAAAGTCACAAACGGAAATGTATTTATGAATTATACGATTTCCGTAGAATTGGATAAGCCGCAGATTACTAGATTTATGATAGGAGAGTATGCAGGCAGAATTGATGAAACAAACAAAGAAATCGTTGTGTATGTACTTGAAGACATGGATATTACCGCTTTGTCTCCAGTTGTTACTGTTCCTGATGGTGCTACGGTAAGCCCGTTGTCAGGCACTACATTGGATTTCACTACACCTAAAGAATATACGGTTACAAATCATTTGAATGCAGCCACTTATACAGTGAAGGTAGAAAAGGTAAGAACTTTTGTTTCAATGGCATTTATCGGAACAGCTGCAACTATTGATGAACTGACTAATAATGAAGAAAAAGCCGCTGCTCAATGGATGTTGGATAATATGCCGGGAGCAAGGTATATTTCATATTCAGATTTGAGGGATGATAACCCGAAAGTGAAACTTGATCCGGAACAGATAAAAGTCATTTGGATTCATGATGATAATCCTATCTATGATGATAATGGATTTAATTGGAATTCAAAGAATAATATTAGGAATTATTATCAGACAGGTGGAAATTTGTTATTATCTCGTGGAGCTTTACGATATATCGTAAAAGATCGGTGGGCTATTTCTATGGATGGTAGAGATCCTAATAATCAATTTAGGAGTGAAGATTCTCAGACTGTTACAGAAAAACCTTGGGGCTTTTCAATAGAGGGTATCTCTCATGAAATATTTGATGGCTTAGTAACTGAGGATAATTCTAATATTTATTTAATAAATACAGGTTATCATATTTTTAATTGGGTATTTCAATGGTGTATAGATTGGGAACCGTATTGGGGAATAGAAGGATGGAGACAACAAACTGGTGCAATAGAGTTGGGGTATGATGTTTCCAATCACAATGCAGTGCCTATCGCTGAATTCCCTTCTCGCCAGATAGGAGGAAATAGTAGTGGAAAGGTAATATGTATTGGCATGGCAGCTTATGATTGGTATGATGAAAACCAATCAGATAATCAATATCGTGGTAATATCGAGAAACTTACCTCTAATGCACTCGATTACTTAAGCAAGTAAAGTATAATCTGATAAAGAAAAGCAAATTATGAAAACTATGATATTAATGGCTTCAATACTGTGTCTGTCAATATCGTTTGCTGCTTGCAGCGATGATAACAGTCCGGTAATCACAGATAAAAATCTGAATGAAACGACAACATTCTTTAGTTCGACGGAATCGAACAATTATACGACTTATTACAAACCTTATGTTGGTTATGTAGGTGATCCAATGCCTTTTTTTGATCCGGTAAGTAAAGAGTTTCGTATTCTTTACCTTCAGGATGATCGTGACGGTAATTCTACTATCTATCATCCTATCCACGAATTGGCAACTACGGATGTGGCAAACTATATCTCTTTCCGCGAAGCAATACCATGCGGAACAGCAGTAGAAGACGATCCGGCTATCGGGACAGGAAGTACTGTTTATGATGAGGCTACGAAAACTTATTATACTTATTATACAGGACATAAAGCTACCGAACCTCGTGAAGTAATATTGTTGGCTACTTCCAAAGATTGTAAAATCTGGACTAAAGACCGTTCATTCCGTTTATCGGCTCCCATAGAAGCAGGGGATGATAAAAGTGAATTCCGCGATCCATATGTTTTTTATGATGCAACTGCGCAATGTTATAGGATGTTAGTTTCTGCTCTGAAAAATGGGGATGGATATATCATTGAGTTTACTTCTACCAATTTGCATGATTGGGATTTAAAACCGGAACCGTTCTTCAATAATATTTGGGGGCGTTTCTATGAATGTCCGGATGTTTTTCAGATGGGAAGTTATTGGTATATGGTTTATTCTTCACAAGGAACAAAAAATGAACCGGCCGTTGTCCAATATTTCTATGCGCAGACTTTGGAAGAATTGAAGGGAATAGCTGTAGAGAATGGGCAGTTCCCTACTTTCGTACCCCACGAAGGATGGTTAGATGGAGTTAGTTTTTATGCTGGAAAAACAGCGGGCGATGATACAAATCGTTATCTTTGGGGATGGTGTCCGACACGTGAAGGACAGAAAACCACAGGTACCAAAAGTTGGGCAGGAGCATTGGTCGCTCATAGATTGATTCAGAACGGAGATGGAACATTAAGTTTGGATGTTCCACAAGCGATTTCCGCCAAATATTCCCAATCGGTGACATTGGCTGAAAAGACGAAGGTAGGGGATGTAACGGTCAACACTTCTTCTTATACATTGAAAGCAAATTCATTTGTCCGCTTCGCCCGTTTGAGAAGCCGGAACAAAATAACCATGACTGCAACAATCCCTGAAGAGAATGAAGCCGTATTCGGACTTTCATTTGTCGATTGCAGTGATAAGGCAGAAAAGGCGCGTATTTTCATTGAAGATAAATATAATTTCCTGAAGTTGAAAGAAGTAGAAGTAAATGAGAAAACAGGTGAATGGAATGATGCGGGTGCTATAACAGAACGTGCTATAACTCCGGCTGCTGACAATGTATATCATATAGAGGTCTATACTGAAGAATCTGTGTGTGTAGTCTATATAAATGGAAGGTATGCTTTCACCAACCGTATTTATGATTTGGCTAAAAATCCTTGGGCTATTTTTTGTACTGAGGGTGAAGTGACTGTATCTGATATAAAATTGAGTACTTATTAATTGAGAAAGTAACATCTTTTATAGCGTTTGAAACAAATGTGATAGGCGCTCCGATGCATTGCGCCTATCTTTGCATTGCAACAACCAAGAAATATGATACTATTAATAATAAGTAATAACCTTAATACCATAAACATGAATGTATTTTTACCTTTGAGAAAACTTCAGACTCTTCTGATTTGTTCCATTTTTATGAATATCTCGCTTCTGGCTTTAGCTGCAGATCCTTCTCTATTAATAAAAGATTTAGGAGAAGGACATTGTTTGGTGCGTGTCAATACTACTCAGAAATACTTGTTATTACCGGTAGAAGATACATCGCCTGACGTACGTATCAGTATGATTGCTGATAACAAAGAAGTGAAGAGCTTTGATGTCCGTCTGGCTATTAACAAGGTAGATTATTTTGTTCCGGTAGACCTTTCCGATTATTCCGGTAAGTTGGTTTCATTTAAATTCAAAATGAATTCAAATGATCCGGTACGTGTCAATCTTTCACCGGATAACACCGCTTGCTGTAGAGAAATGAAGTTGTCCGACACCTTCGATACAACTAATCGTGAAAAGTTCCGTCCTGTTTATCACTTCTCACCTCTTTATGGATGGATGAATGATCCCAACGGAATGGTATATAAAGACGGAGAGTATCATTTGTTTTATCAGCATAATCCATACGGTTCCAAATGGGGAAATATGAATTGGGGACATGCTATCAGTAAAGACTTAATCAATTGGGAATATCGGTCTGATGCTATAACTCCGGATGCGTTTGGCACTATTTTCAGTGGTTCGGCTGTGGTGGATCATAATAATACAGCTGGTTTTGGTGCAGGTGCTATCATCGCTATCTATACACAGAACGGTGATCGTCAGGTACAAAGTATCGCTTACAGTACCGACAATGGACGTACTTTTACAAAGTATGCGGATAATCCGGTGTTGGTATCTGAAGCCCGCGATTTCCGCGATCCGAAAGTCTTTTGGTATGAAGGGACAAAACGTTGGATTATGGTACTTGCCGTAGGGCAGGAAATGGAGATATACTCTTCTGCCGACCTGAAGAGCTGGACGCTGGAGAGCAAATTCGGTGAAGGACAAGGTGCTCACGGCGGAGTCTGGGAGTGTCCCGACCTGCTTGACCTGCGGGTTGAAGGTACGGAACTGAAGAAGTGGGTACTCGTCTGTAACCTCAATCCGGGTGGACCGTTCGGTGGCTCTGCCACACAATATTTCGTGGGGACATTTGACGGAAAGAGATTCGTGAACGAGTCTCCCGCAGTGACGAAATGGATGGACTGGGGAAAAGACCATTATGCAACTGTCACTTGGAGCAATGCTCCTGCAGGACGTGCCATTGCATTGGCATGGATGAGCAACTGGCAATATGCCAACGATGTGCCCACCCGCCAATACCGTAGTGCCAACTCCGTGCCGCGCGACCTTTCGCTCTATACCTCGGAGGGTGAAACCTATGTAAAGGTAACCCCGTCTCCCGAATTGCTGAAACTGAGGGATAAAGGCAGCAAGAAGCGTGCTTTCAAGGTAGACCGCACGTATAATCTGGACAAACTGCTGAATGACAATTCCGGAACGTATGAAATCGAAATGACCATCAAGAACAAGGATGCGGATGTGATAGGATTCCAGCTCTTTAACTCGAAAGGCGAGGAGGTGGAGATGTACTATAACCTGGCGGAAAAGACGTTCACCATGGACCGTATCAAGAGTGGTGAGGTGTCGTTCAGCAAGGACTTCCCTGCAGTGACCGTGGCTCCTGTCGAGGGTGGCAATGAAATGAAACTCCGCTTGTTCGTAGACAAGTCGAGCATTGAAGCGTTTGGCAACGACGGACGTTTTGCCATGACAAATCTTGTATTCCCGTCGGAACCTTACAACCGCATCAGTTTCTATGCTAAAGGTGGAAGCTGCAATGTCACCTCGTTTACTGTGTACAAACTCGGATTAAAATAACAGATAATAATCTTCAGCATGGAAAATACTAAGAATTCTTCTTTGGCAAAGCTCTTTCCGGTCATGCTTTGCTTCTTCGCCATGGGCTTTGTGGATTTGGTGGGCATCGCCTCCAACTACGTGAAGGCCGACTTGAACCTGACCGACTCGCAAGCCAACATATTCCCGTCTCTGGTGTTCTTCTGGTTCCTCATCTTCTCCGTACCTACGGGTATGCTGATGAACCGCATCGGACGCAAGAAGACGGTGCTTCTCAGCCTTGTCATCACGTTTGCCTCTTTGCTTCTCCCGGTTTTCGGAGACGGCTACGTGCTGATGCTGCTCTCGTTCTCATTGCTGGGCATCGGCAATGCGCTGATGCAAACGTCGCTCAACCCGTTGCTTTCCAACATCGTAAGCGGCGAGCGGTTGGCAAGTTCGCTCACCTTCGGACAGTTTGTAAAAGCCATTGCTTCGTTTCTGGCTCCATACATCGCCATGTGGGGAGCTACGCAGGCCATTCCGTCTCTGGGCATGGGCTGGAGGGTACTGTTCCCGGTCTATATGGTCATTGCGGTGATTGCCATTCTCTGGCTGAGCGGTACTTCCATCCGCGAGGAAAAGGAAGAGGGACGCCCTTCCACCTTCGGGGAGTGCCTCGCCCTGCTGGGCAAGCCGTTTATCTTTCTCTGCTTCCTGGGCATCATGTGCCATGTGGGCATTGATGTAGGTACGAATACCACAGCGCCCAAAATCCTGATGGAGCGTCTGGGCATGACGCTGGCCGATGCCGGCTTTGCCACCAGCCTTTACTTCATCTTCCGCACGGCGGGTTGCTTTCTCGGAGCCTTCATTCTTCAGAAGATGGCTCCCCGAACCTTCTTCGGCATCAGCGTGTTATGTATGTTGGCTGCGATGGTAGGGTTGTTCGTTTTCCATGAAAAGACAATGATATACATTTGCATTGCCCTTATCGGTTTCGGCAATTCGAACATCTTTCCGGTTATCTTCTCCCAAGCGTTGCTTGCTATGCCACAAAAGAAGAACGAGGTTTCCGGCTTGATGATTATGGGGCTCTTCGGCGGTACGGTGTTTCCGATAGCAATGGGCTTGGCAAGTGATGCTGTAGGACAAAGCGGTGCCGTGGCTGTGATGACGGTAGGGGTAGTGTACTTGTTCTTCTATATGCTGCGTATGAAGCGGTAATCTTTGTTCGCAGGCTGCGGACACATATCCCAAGGCTGCGGATATCTGTCCCAAGGTTGCGGATGTCTATCCCAAGCCTTGGGATAGAGATAATCCTTGGTTCTTAGAAACTTTTTAATAGATAATTGGCAACTTTTCATTCTATAGTTAGGAACTTTTTTATTAGGTTCGCAGCGGGTAGGACATTGAGTTTGCCGTGAATAAAATATATCATTCATTAAATAATATAATATTATGAATAAGATAATAGTAGGTATGGGCGAGGCTCTGTGGGACTGCCTCCCCGAAGGAAAGAAGATAGGCGGTGCTCCGGCAAACTTTGCTTACCATGCATCGCAGTTTGGTTTCGACAGCCGTGTGGTCAGTGCCGTAGGTGCCGATGCGGATGGGGACGAGATTCTGGATGTGTTCGCCCGGAAGGGGCTGCGCACCCAGATTGAGCGCGTGCCTTACCCCACGGGAACGGTGCAGGTGACGCTTGATGCCGTGGGCGTGCCGTGCTATGAGATAAAGGAAGGCGTGGCCTGGGACAACATCCCCTTTACCGACGAACTGAAGCGTCTGGCACTGAACACGCGTGCCGTATGTTTCGGCTCTTTGGCGCAACGCAGCGAAACAAGCCGTATCACCATCAACCGCTTTCTCGACACGATGCCCGATGCGGAGGGACAACTGAAGATATTCGACATCAATCTCCGCCAGGGTTTCTATACCAAAGAGATACTCTGCGAATCCATGCGCCGCTGCAACATCCTCAAGATAAACGATGAGGAACTGGTGACCATCAGCCGTATTTTCGGCTACCCGGGCATCGACTTGCAGGACAAATGCTGGATTCTGCTGGCCAAGTATAACCTGAAGATGCTTATCTTGACTTGTGGAACGAACGGCAGCTATGTGTTCACTCCGGGAGTGGTTTCCTTCCAGGAGACGCCCAAGGTACCGGTGGCGGACACCGTTGGAGCCGGTGACTCGTTCACGGCAGCCTTCACCGCTGACATTCTCAGCGGGAAGCAGGTGCCCGATGCCCATAAACTGGCGGTGGAAGTCTCTGCCTATGTATGTACCCAGAGCGGTGCCATGCCGGAATTGCCGGACGCCTTGAAAGAAAGGCTGGCATAGATTTTTCTTATTCTTTTCACATTTTTCGCTATCTTTGCTCATCTGCAATCTTAAATCAGAGGAAAGTGAAGATGAGACAGCATAACCTTCGGATTTTATTCTTTCTGCTCGTGCTTTGGGGAGTGGCGGTTGCCTGCTCCCGGCGCGAGGCACGTTTCCGTATCGGCGTTTCCCAATGTAGCGAGGATGAATGGCGGCGCCAGATGAACAGTGAGATACTCCGTGAAGCCCATTTCTACGAAGATGTGGAGGTGGACATCCGTACTGCCGTCGACGATAATGACCGTCAGGCAAAAGACATTCGTGAACTGATAGCCGAAGGGGTGGACCTGCTGATTGTGGCCCCTAATGAAGCCACTCCGATAACTCCGGTTGTGGAGGAGGCATACAACCGGGGCATTCCGGTGATTGTAGTGGACCGTAAAATCCTTTCGGACAAATACACGGCCTACGTTGGTGCAGACAACTACGAGATAGGGAAAGCTGTGGGAGAGTATGTGACCAATGTGCTGCACGGGCAGGGAGATGTGGTGGAAATCTCAGGTTTGGTGGGCTCCACACCTGCCGTAGACCGTCATCAGGGATTTGTGAAGGCTATATCCGCTTATCCCGGTATCCGGTTGCTGGCCGTTGAAGACGGTGCCTGGTTGCAACTCAAGGCCGGAGAGAAAATGGATACTCTGCTGAGCCGCTTTCCGCATATCGACCTGGTGTATGCGCAGAATGACCGTATGGCGGCCGGAGCCTATGCTGCCGCTGCCCGAGAGGGGCGGGAAAAGGATATGCGGTTCATCGGCATAGACGCCCTGTCCGGCAAGGACTATGGAGTGGAGAAAGTGCTTGCCGGCGAACTGGATGCCACGTTTATATATCCTACCGGTGGCGACCGCGTGATGCAGATTGCCATGGATATCCTGAACAAGCGTGATTTCCCCCGTGAAACTATCCTGGGCACTTCCGTCGTCAACCGCGACAATGCTCTCATCATGAAGATGCAGACCGCCCACATCGGCACCCTGGATGGAAAGATAGAAACCCTGAACGGAAAGATAAACCAGTATTTAGCCAGTTATGCCACGCAGCAGGTTGTCTTGTACGGCAGTCTGTCTGCCCTATTGTTGCTGGTCGGTTTGTTGGTGGCTGTCTACCTCTCCTTGCGTGCCAAGAACCGGTTGAACCGTGAACTGTCCATGCAGAAAAAGAAACTGGAGGAACAGAAAACCCAGTTGATACAGCAGAAGGAACTGTTGGAAGTGCAGAAGTCGCAGTTGGAACAGCTTTCCCATGAACTGGAGGAGGCTACGCACGCCAAGCTGGTGTTCTTCACGAATATTTCACACGATTTCCGTACTCCGCTGACGCTGATAGCCGATCCCATAGAGCAGCTTCTTGCCAACCGCACCCTCGACGGACAGCCGCGCCAGCTCCTCGAGCTGATGAAAAAGAATGTACATATCCTGCTTCGCCTGGTCAACCAGATACTTGATTTCCGGAAGGTGGAGAACGGGCGCATGGAGCTCCATCTCGAACCTTTTGATTTGCTCGACAGCTTCCGGGGCTGGAACGACTCTTTCCGCATGGCGTTGCTGAAGAAACATATTGCTTTCAGCTTTGAGGCATCTCCCGATACGGACTTCCGGATGATGGCGGATGCGGAGAAGATGGAGCGCATTTACTTCAATCTCTTCTCCAATGCCGTGAAGTATACGCCGGAGAATGGGAAGATAGCTATACGCTTGTCAATGACAGAGCAGAACTATAGCTTGTCTGTTTTCAATTCCGGCAGTTACATTTCTTCGACCGATGTGGAAGCTATCTTCGAGCGTTTTTATCAAGTGGACGGACATCAGGCAGGTACCGGTATCGGTCTTGCGCTGGTACGTGCTTTTGTAGAGATGCATGGTGGCAACATTGCGGCACACAGTGATGATAAGGGTACTACCTTCACCGTCACTTTCCCGAAGCAGGATGTTTCGCAGTACCATCCCACCATAGTGACGTTGCCTGCCGAAGAGAAGGACGTGTCGTCCACCCTGATAGATACGGAAGTGAAGGCATGCGAAGAGGTGGTTGAGGCTGATTGTCCTACTGTGCTGGTAATTGACGATAATGCGGATATTCGCAACTATGTGAAGTCACTGTTGACGCAAGAATTTCGCGTGCTGGATGCTGCAGACGGGACAGAGGGTATCCGGCTGGCCATGAAGTATGTGCCGGATGTGGTTATTTCGGATGTAATGATGCCCGGTATGGATGGTGTGGAATGTTGCCGCCGCTTGAAGGGGGAGTTACAGACATGCCATATCCCGGTGATTCTGCTGACGGCCTGCTCGCTGGACGAACAGCGTATCCAGGGCTATGATGGCGGTGCCGATTCTTATATTTCCAAACCATTCAATTCGCAGTTGCTCTTGTCTCGTGTCCGCAATCTTATTGCAAACCGCCGTCAGTTGAGGCAGTTCTTCGGAGATAACCAGACTATCGAGAAGGAAGCCATCAGTGATTTGGATAAGGGTTTCGTCTCCCGCTTCAAATCGCTTGTCGAGGAGAGGATGAAAGATGCGGAACTCAATGTGGAGGATTTGGGACGGAATATGGGTATGAGCCGTGTGCAGCTTTACCGTAAGCTGAAATCGCTGACCAACTATTCGCCGAATGAGCTGCTGCGCCAGATGAGGTTGAAAAAGGCTGCCTCACTGCTTGCCTCCTCTGACATGACGGTAGCGGAGATTGCCTATGAAGTGGGCTTTTCGTCACCTTCCTATTTCACGAAATGCTATAAGGAACAGTTTGGGGAGAGTCCTACCGAGTTTCTGAAAAGAAGGGGATAGCTGTTGTCTATCCCCCTTGTTCTTAATACACGTCTGTTTACTTCTGTAAATGATACTGGAACTTATTTCAGTATTTGAGGCAGGTTTTCCCTTCCCCAGAAGTAGTAAACACAGATTCCAATCCAGCTTGTGAGCAGGATGATAATTGCAACTAATAGTTTCTTCACGCCGTCTACCGGCCACTTCATGATTTCAAGTACGGCTTTGACACACAGAACCACACCGATAATCCAAATGATAAATCCAATCATAACCTGTGATATTTAGTATTGTTAATTAAAAACAAATAGAGACTACGCCTTATTCAGGAGCAGCCTCTATTCTTTATTTAGTAATCGGAATTACTCTGTAACTTCAGCGCCCCAATTTTCTTTGGAAAGACGCTTGTAGCTGTTGTAACGCCATTTAGCGTTTTCTTCAGCAGCCTTGAACAGCTCGTCGGCCTCCTGCGGATATTGCTTCATTACGGATGCGTAACGAACTTCACCCTTCAGGAAGTCTTGGAATCCGCTCCAATCCGGTTCCTTGCTATCCAGCGTGAACGGATTCTTGCCTTCAGCCTCCAGAGCCGGGTTGTAACGCCACAAGTGCCAGTAACCGCACTTAACGGCCTTTTCTTCCTCTGCCTGGCTCTTGCCCATACCTGCCTTCAGACCGTGGTTGATACACGGAGCGTAAGCGATGATGAGTGACGGACCGGGATATGCTTCTGCTTCACGGATAGCCTTCAGGGTCTGAGCCTGGTCGGCACCCATAGCGATTTGGGCAACGTATACGTAACCGTAAGTAGTAGCCATCAGACCGAGGTCTTTCTTGCGTACACGCTTACCGGCAGCGGCAAACTTGGCGATAGCACCTACCGGAGTAGCCTTGGAAGACTGACCGCCTGTGTTGGAGTAAACCTCAGTATCCAGTACGAGGATGTTGACATCCTTACCGCTGGCGATTACATGGTCGAGACCACCGTAACCGATGTCGTAAGAAGCACCGTCACCACCGATAATCCACTGGCTGCGTTTTACCAGGTATTGAGACAGACTGGCGATAGTCTTGCAGCTGTCGCACTTGTCTTTGGCAGCTTCTACCATCGGAATAATCTTTTCAGCCAGTTCCTTGCTCTTGTCTGCATCGTACATGTTTTCAATCCAAGCCTGGAATACTTCTTTGTATTCGGCCGGAGTTCCTTCTGCTGCGATGGCATCTTCCATAGCCTTCACGATACGTGCGCGCATCTTTTCGTTGGCAAGCTCCATACCCAGACCGAATTCGCAGAAGTCCTCGAACAATGAGTTAGCCCAAGCAGGACCGTGACCCTTTTCGTTCTTGGTATAAGGAGTAGAAGGTACTGAACCGGAGTAGATGGAAGAACATCCTGTTGCGTTGGCTACCATTTCGCGGTCACCGAACAACTGGGAAATCAGCTTCACATACGGAGTTTCACCACAACCGGAGCAAGCACCTGAGAACTCGAACAACGGAGTGGCGAACTGAGAGTTCTTTACGTTGGCCTTGATGTCAACCAAGTGTTGTTTGCTCTTCACGTTTTCAGCACAGTAAGTCCAGTTGGCAGCTTCCGGCAATTGGCTTTCGAGGTGCTTCATAGTCAGAGCCTTGCCACCCTTCTTCGGGTTGCCCGGACAGACATCGGCACAGTTGCCACAACCCAGACAGTCGAGAACGTCTACCTGAATACGGAATGTCATACCGTCGAATGCTTTACCTACAGCCTTCAGTTGAGTGAAGTTGGCACCCTTCTGCTCTTCAGCATCGAGTACGAACGGACGGATGGAAGCGTGAGGACAAACGTAAGCACACTTGTTACACTGGATACAGTTTTCAGCGTTCCACTCGGGAACGAATGCGGCTACACCACGTTTCTCATATTTGGCAGTGCCTTGTTCCCAAGTACCGTCTTCAATACCCTTGAATGCAGATACCGGCAATAAGTCACCGTCTTGTGCGTTGATAGGACGAACCACTTCGTTGATGAATGCAGGGTCGTTGTTTTCAGCCTTGGCGTCGTCTGCCAGATTGGCCCAAGCCGGGTCAACGGTCAGCTGCTTGTATTCGCCGCCACGGTCAACAGCTGCATAGTTCTTGTTGACAACATCTTCACCCTTCTTGCCGTAAGACTTAACGATGAACTTCTTCATCTGCTCTACAGCCAGGTCAACCGGAATAACGCCGGTGATACGGAAGAATGCGGATTGCAGGATGGTGTTGGTACGGTTGCCCAAACCGATTTCCTGTGCAATCTGGGTTGCATTGATATAGTAAACAGTGATATTGTTTTGTGCAAAGTACTTCTTCACTTTGTTAGGCAGGTTCTTGGCCAGCTCTTCGCCTTCCCAGATGGTGTTCAGCAAGAAAGAGCCGTTCTTACGCAAGCCGCGGGTTACGTCGTACATGTGCAGGTAAGCCTGAACGTGGCAAGCCACGAAATTAGGCGTATTTACCAGGTATGTAGAGCGGATAGGAGTGTCGCCGAAACGAAGGTGCGAGCAAGTGAAACCGCCTGATTTCTTGGAGTCGTAAGAGAAGTAGGCCTGGCAGTGCTTGTCGGTGTTGTCACCGATAATCTTCACGGAGTTCTTGTTGGCACCTACTGTACCGTCAGCGCCCAAACCGTAGAATTTGGCTTCGAACATGCCTTCGCCGCCCAATGCGATTTCTTCTTCCTGGGGCAGAGAAGTGAAGGTAACGTCGTCTACGATACCGATAGTGAAGTGGTTCTTCGGCATCGGCATAGCCA
>OGQF01001996.1_pt1 | contig 12576 bp, 11 predicted proteins | sample 1553141 | NCBI WGS metagenome assembly OGQF01 (sample SAMEA2580005, study PRJEB22360) | human gut metagenome | biome: human gut; feature: human-associated habitat; material: faeces | place: Denmark | collected 2008/2010
TTTGACTTTAACGTTTTATTCAAAAAAAACGTTTGAAATGTTGTTTGCTATTCCATTTTTTTTTACTTTTACCCCGTTGAATGAATTGTAAATAACAACACAAAATTTATATCATGGAAGTAAAGAAGTCACAGAAAGCAGATCTTGAAGGCAAAAAAGGAGTCTTCTTTGAGATCGGCCTTACTCTGGCTTTAGCAATCCTGCTATTTGCCTTTGAATGGAAATCTTCTTCTGAGGAAGTAAGTCAGTTCCAGACGGTTGCTGAAGAACAGATTGAGGAGGAAATCATTCCGATTACACAGCAAATGTTAAAACCTCCACCACCTCCTCCTCCTGCTCCGAAATTGACAGACTTGATTGATATCGTTGAGGATGATACTCAAATTGATGAAGAGCTTGAAATTCAGGATGTCGATGATACTTCTGAAAATACGGATGTTCCGACTGATGTTGATGATTTCGGTACTTATGGTGATGAGGATACAGGAGATACTGAGGTCTTTGTAGTAGTAGAGGATATGCCAAGTTTCCCAGGGGGTAACGTTCAAAAATGGATTGCCAAGAATGTGAAATATCCGGTATTGGCTATGGAGAACGGTATCCAAGGTAAGGTATATATTCAATTTGTGATTGAGAGAGATGGTTCTATTACTGATGTTAAAGTATTAAGAGGTGTAGATGCATCTTTGGATAAAGAAGCTGTTCGAGTTGTAAAAGCAATGCCTAAATGGAAACCTGGAAAACAGAGAGGTAAACCTGTAAGAGTTTCCTATACATTGCCGATTAACTTCCAGTTGTCTAACAACTAAAAGACGAATTGATTTAAATACAAAGGGCTGTCATAATTGTGTCAGCCCTTTATTTTGTACTTACAACTAATTCTTATATGTATTATACCGGAAAAGAAGCAGAGAAAGCAATATTAGTAGGAGTTGCCTTGCAGTCTAAAGATGTAACTTATAATCAAATGTGCGAATATTTGGATGAATTATCTTTCTTGGCAGAAACTGCAGGTGCGGAAACAGTAAAGATTTTTACTCAAAATTTGGATAAACCGGTACATGCTACTTTTATTGGCAAGGGAAAATTAGAGGAAATACAGGCGTATACAGAAGAGCATGAAGTAGATATGATTATCTTTGATGATGAACTTTCCCCTACGCAGTTGCGTAATATTGAAGGGATGTTTAAAGGCATCAAGGTGCTTGACCGTACGAATTTGATATTGGATATTTTTGCTAGTCGTGCGCGTACAGCTCATGCAAAAACGCAAGTGGAGTTAGCGCAATATCAATATTTGTTGCCTCGACTGACTGGTATGTGGACACACTTGGAACGCCAAAAGGGAGGTATTGGTTTAAGAGGCCCTGGAGAAACAGAAATAGAGACAGACCGTCGAATCATTCGAGATAAAATCACTCGGCTTAAAGAAGAATTGGCTAAAATAGACCGCCAAAAAATGATTCAGCGTAAAAATCGCGGTAAGTTAGTTCGAGTGGCTTTAGTTGGTTATACGAATGTTGGAAAGTCTACGCTGATGAATTTATTGAGTAAGTCGGACGTATTTGCAGAAAATAAATTGTTTGCAACATTAGATACTACGGTGCGTAAGATTGCGATAAAAAATGTACCTCTATTATTGGCTGATACTGTGGGATTTATTAGAAAGCTGCCCCATCATTTGGTGGAATCCTTTAAATCTACGTTGGATGAAGTGAGAGAAGCTGATGTAATATTACATGTTGTGGATATATCCCATCCGCAATTTGAAGAGCAGATGCAGGTGGTAAATGAGACTTTGGCAGAACTGATAAAAGAGTCTAAACCTACTATTATTGTATTTAATAAGATAGATGCCTTTCAATATGTAAAGAAGGAGGATGATGATTTGACTCCCGTTTTGCGAGAGAATTACAGCCTAGAAGATTTAAAACAAATGTGGATGTCTAAACAAGGTTGTGAGACTGTTTATATTTCAGCTGCGAAAAAAGATAATATTGAAGAGTTAAAAGAAAAATTATATACAATAGTGAAGGATATTCATTCAGCACGTTTCCCCTATAATGATTTTTTATATCAGGATTTTGAGGTTGAAGAGTAAATATGAAAATAGCCGCCTAACAAGCGGCTATTCTTTTTATTTTACAATGATTAGGAAGTAATTCTTTTTACCGCTTTGGGCAAGAATATATTTCCCGTCAATCAAATGTCCTTCATTGATAATTGCATCTTCTCCGGTAACCTTTTCTTTGTTGATAGAAATGGCATTAGATTTTAGTGCACGGCGTGCTTCTCCTTTTGATGACATGATTGATGTCTTGTCTGCTAGAAAATCTACAATTGAGATACCAGCCTTTAAATCTGGTGCTGAAATTTCAAATTGAGGTACTCCTTCAAAAACGGACAAGAAAGTTCGTTCGTCGATTTTTCGTAGTGATTCAGAAGTTGCGTTGCCAAAAAGAATCTGTGAGGCTTCCAAGGCGGAATTATAGGCTTCTTCTCCATGGATTAGACAGGTGATTTCTTTTGCTAAAGTCTTCTGTAATTTACGGAGGTGTGGTGCTTCTGCATGTTCTGCTATAAGTGCATCTATTTCAGCCGGAGGTAACAGAGTAAAGATTTTCACATAACGTGCAGCATCTTCGTCTGTTGTGTTCAGCCAGAATTGGTAGAATTTGTAAGGCGAAGTACGTTCAGGATCTAGCCAAATATTTCCTGATTCTGTTTTGCCAAATTTTTTACCATCACTTTTAGTCATTAATGGCCATGTCAGACCATATGCTTCCAATCCTTCTTTGCGGCGAATCAATTCGGTGCCTGTTGTAATATTACCCCATTGATCTGATCCACCCATTTGCAACATGCAGTTGTGGTTTTTGCGGAGATGTAGAAAATCGTAACCTTGTACTAATTGGTAAGTAAATTCGGTAAAAGACATGCCATCAGCAAATTCTCCGTTTAAACGGCGTTTAACAGAGTCTTTAGCCATCATGTAATTGACTGTGATATGTTTGCCAACATCTCGGATGAAATCCAAAAATGAAAATTGTTTCATCCAGTCGTAATTATTAAGCATAATGGCAGCATTGGAGGCTGTTGAATTGAAGTCAATAAAATGTGATAACTGAGCTTTGATGCCTGCCATGTTTTTTTGTATGGTATCTTCTGTCAGTAGATTCCTTTCCTGTGATTTCCCACTGGGGTCGCCAATCATACCGGTTGCTCCACCAATGATAAAAATGGGTTTGTGTCCAGCTACTTGGAAATGTTTCATCATCATAACTGATACTAAATGTCCCACATGGAGAGAATCTGCTGTCGGATCAATACCTACATAGGCTGTTGTTTGTCCTTTGGAAAGTAATTCCTCGGTTCCGGGCATGATATCGTGAATCATCCCCCTCCATTTCAATTCATCTACAAAATTCATTGAGTTATTATTTTGGATGTTATTACATTCTTGTTGTATTCGATCTATTCTATAATTAGCAACGTATCGAATAGTATATTTTCTCTGCAAAATTAAGAAAAGGATAGAATAATACGCTCTTTTCCAATGTTTCTTCGCTTATTAATAGGAATTTTTCATTTAAGGTGTTTGCTATTATGATTAGTACACAGAGAAGCAGGGTTACTTTGATAGCTCCCATAATGGCTCCGAGTAGCTTGTTGACAAATCCCAAGAGTATGATATCTATAAGTTTCGTAAGTAATTTTCCTAATACAAAAACAAAAATAACTACTAGTATAAAGGTGATGCTGAGTGCTATATATGGAGAATATTTTGCAGATATATCTAGAAAATCTTTTAGGACGTTTTCTAGTAGATAAGCGTATTTCATGGCAGCATAAATTCCTGCTGCCAATCCTAATAGGGTGGTAACTTCTATGATCAATCCTCGGATAAAACCTCTGATGGCTCCAAGTATAATGAGCACTAAAATAATGATATCAATATAATTCACTTCTGCTTGTTATAAATTTACCTCAAAGATAGAGTAATAATTTGCAATTTTCAATTCCTAATTTTCAATAGTTTCATAAATTCTTAGTATTTTCGCCAATTGGTAGAATCGGACATCCGTTTCTTTATGTAAATAGAAAACTTTATAACATTACGATATGTATAGAACACACACATGTGGAGAGCTTCGGCTTGAAAATGTAAATCAAAAAGTGACATTAAGTGGTTGGATTCAGAAAATTCGTAATCTGGGCGCTATGACCTTTGTCGATCTTCGTGACCGATATGGAATAACACAGTTGGTGGTGGAAGAGTCTGCCACTGAGGAAATCAAAAAGCAAGTAGGCGAACTAGGACGGGAATACGTTATCCAAGTTGAGGGTAATGTGGTAGAAAGAGCTAGCAAAAATAATAAAATTCCGACAGGAGATATTGAGATTCTGATTGAGAAAATCAATGTGTTAAGTAACTCGGAAATTCCTCCTTTTACAATAGAGGATAATACTGATGGTGGTGATGAAATTCGGATGAAATACCGTTATTTGGATTTGCGTCGTCAAGCTATTCGTAAAAATCTGGAGTTGCGTCACCGTATGGCTCATTTAGTTCGGAACTATTTGGATTCATATAAGTTCATGGAAGTGGAAACTCCGGTTTTGATTAAAAGTACTCCGGAAGGTGCGCGTGATTTTGTAGTGCCATCTCGTATGAATCAAGGACAGTTTTATGCATTGCCGCAGAGTCCACAGACATTTAAACAATTGTTGATGGTTGCAGGCTTTGACCGCTATTACCAGATTGTAAAATGTTTCCGGGATGAAGATTTGCGTGCAGACCGTCAACCTGAATTTACGCAGATTGACTGTGAAATGTCTTTTGTGGAAAGAGAAGATGTATTGAATCTTTTTGAAGGAATGATACGCCACCTTTTCAAAGAAATACGCGGTATTGATTTGCCAGAGTTGCCTCGTATGTCATGGCATGATGCTATGGAATATTATGGTTGTGATAAACCGGATATTCGTTTTGGTATGCGTTTCGTTAATTTGACTCAATTGGCTCAGACAAGAGAATTTGCAGTATTTAATACAGCGGAATACATTGGTGGAATATGTGTTCCGGGATGTGCAGCTTATACTCGTAAACAGTTGGATGAGTTGACTGATTTTGTTAAACGTCCGCAGGTGGGCGCTAAAGGTTTGGTATATGTCAAATACAATGAAGATGGTTCTATTAAATCTTCTGTAGATAAATTTTATGCCGTAGATGATTTGAAAACATGGCTGGATGCCTGTCAGGCAAAACCGGGTGATCTGTTGCTGATTCTTTCTGGAGAGAAGAAAAAGACGCTTCCACAATTGTGTGAATTACGTCTTGAAATGGGTAATCGTCTTGGTTTGCGTGATAAGGACGTATTCAAACCATTGTGGGTTGTTGATTTCCCACTGTTGGAATGGGATGAAGAAACTCAACGTTTTTATGCAATGCACCATCCGTTTACTTCACCGAATCTGGAAGATGTCGATAAAATGGAATCTGATCCGGGAGCAGTGCGGGCAAATGCTTATGATATGGTTATCAATGGCGTGGAAGTTGGTGGTGGTTCTATTCGTATTCATAATACAGAAATGCAGCAGAGAATGTTTAAATGCTTGGGCTTTACTCCAGAACAGGCAGAAAAACAATTTGGATTTTTGTTGAATGCTTTCAAATACGGTGCGCCTCCTCATGGTGGTATTGCTTTTGGTTTCGATCGTTTGGTATCCATGTTTGCAGGTCTTGACAGTATTCGTGATACCATTGCATTCCCGAAGAATAATTCCGGTCGTGATGTAATGTTGGATTCTCCATCTGAGATTTCGGAAGAGCAATTCAAAGAATTGGGAATAAAATTGAGCTGATTTTAAATTAATTATTTTGAATATAAAGTAATTCGGGTGTTTAAGGATGTAATCGGACATGAAGATATAAAGCAAAGGCTGGTGCATGCACTCCAAGCGGGGCGCATCAGCCATGCTCAGCTTTTTGCAGGCAATACGGGGTATGGCTCGCTTGCGCTTGCTTTGGCTTTTGCTCAATATATTTTCTGTACCGGCGATAAAAAAGAGGATGCATGCGGAATGTGTCCTGCTTGTCGGAAAATGCAAAAACTTATACACCCTGATTTACATTTTGTTTTTCCAATAGTACGTAAAAACGGGAAAAGTCAGATTAGTGACGAGTATATCAATCAATGGCGTCATTTGCTTACACATACGGTTTATTTTGGGCAAGAAGAATGGTATGCTGAAATGGGAGTAGATGACAATGCTCAAGCGATGATATACACGGAAGAAAGTGCAAATATTCTGCGCAAACTCAATCTTAAATCTTTTGAGTCCGACTATAAGGTAATGATTGTGTGGTTGCCGGAAAAAATGAATGATGAGTGTTCCAATAAGTTGTTGAAAATCATAGAAGAACCGTTTGATAAAACACTGATTCTGATGGTTTCAGAGCATCCGGAACAATTAATTAAAACGATTCAATCGCGTTTACAGCGAATCAATATACCTCCTCTTGATCAGGAAGATATTTCTCAGCAATTGATTCTTCAGAAAGGTTTGTCTAAAGCTCAGGCAGATGAATTTGCTCATGTAGCAGCAGGAAATTGGCATAGGGCTTTACGATTGCTGAATGAGAGTGAGGAACAAATATATAACCAGGAAAAGTTTATCAGTTTGATGCGTCTTTGTTGGGAACGGAAAATGCCTCCGGTAAATGAATGGGTGAATGAGGTTGCTGGAATAGGACGGGAACGGCAGAAAAGTTTTCTTTTGCATGCAGTACGTATGATTCGTGAAAATTTTATTCGAAATTTTCATTTAGATAAATTGAACTATATGACAGAACGTGAGAAAAGTTTTTCTGTGCGCTTTGCACCCTATGTGCATGAAGGGAATATTATTTCATTGACAGATGAACTTGAGCGGGCTTTTAGTGATATAAACCGGAACGGCAATAGTAAAATTATATTTACGGATTTATGCATTAAAGTAATGCAGAATATTCGTCCGAACTAAAATTGTGCCGCAACGTAAACATAACAGCAAAATAATGAATTATGAATGATACTCAAGAACTAAACAATATAGAGCAGCAGCCGGACCGGTTGGAGCAAAATATGCCGGAAGAAACGTTTGCTGTACGGGAGGAGCTCGTCATTGAAGAAGACGTAACTCTTGAAGAAGAGGATGAAGCAGATGAATGTGTCGCGATTGAAGCTGGAGAATTCTCAGCTCCTAAAGAAGAAAAAGAAGAAGAGGTTCAACAGATGCATACAAAGCATCCGCGTCCGGAAATTCCGACAATTGACCATCGTTTGTTAGCTGGTAAGTTAGGGGTATACAATTGGCTTAAAGATCTGCCTGCGGCAACGGAAATTCCGGAAGTTGTTGAAGTGCGTTTTAAAAATACTCGTAAGGGATTTTTTTGCAATCCGTCACAGTTACCGTTGAAAGAGGGAGATATTGTTGCAGTAGAGGCTGCACTTGGACATGATATTGGTGTCGTTTCTCTTTCTGGCGAATTGGTGAAAGATCAAATTCGTTTGAAACGGATTGATTTGGAACGGAATCCGTTGAAGAAAGTCTATCGTAAAGCCAAACCGCATGATATTGAAAAATGGCAGCAGGCCATAGCCTTGGAACATGATACAATGATTCGTTCCCGGAAAATAGCAGCAGATCTGCATTTGAATATGAAAATTGGGGATGTAGAGTATCAAGGAGATAAAACGAAAGCAATATTCTATTATATAGCGGACGATCGTGTAGACTTCCGTACTTTGATTAAAGTATTGGCTGAAACATTCCGTATTCGTATTGAAATGAAGCAGATTGGAACGCGTCAGGAGGCTGGACGTATCGGAGGGATAGGGCCTTGTGGACGTAAATTGTGTTGCTCTACTTTTATCACCAATTTTGTGTCAGTGTCAACTTCGGCGGCACGTTACCAGGATATTTCTTTGAATCCGCAAAAACTGGCAGGACAGTGTGGCAAATTGAAATGTTGCCTGAATTTTGAGGTGGATGCATATGTTGATGCGCAGAAAGATTTTCCATCGACAAACGTACCTTTAAATACCGGTGATGGAATGCTCTACCACCAAAAGACTGATATTTTTGGTGGAATTATGTCCTATTCTCAGGATAAGGAAGGTAAAGGCATTTTTATACAAATTCCGGTGCGGAGAGTAAAAGAGATTATTGCTATGAATAGCAAAGGTATTATACCTCCTAAAGCAGTGGAAGATAATGGTGAAGTGCAGGAGGATATCAAATATACGGATGGCGTTGGAGAGGAAAGTCTGAATCGTTTCGATGAGAAAAAACAGCAGAAACGACGCAATAATCGTAATCGCAGTAATAACAATCGTAACAACAATGCCCGAGAGAATGCACAGCGTGAAAACACTTCGCGTGATAATGTGCCTCGTGACAAGAATGTTCGTGACAATGGGAGTGGTAATCCGCGTGGAAATGGAAATAGTAATATGACAGCTCGTCAGGGACAGCCGCGTCAGCAGAGGAACAACAATTCTCGCCAACAGAATCGTCCTCGCTCTCGAAATGAGCAGAATCAACAACCCAAAACTGAACAATAATGCAGAATTATCGTCCCTTTGCGGGCTTGACGCCTGCTGTCAAAGCGCTTTTAGTGGCTAATGTCGCTATGTGGCTGTTGACCATTATAGCCGGTAAAATGTTTCATGTCGACCTGGATAATACATTGGGATTACATTTGCCCCAGTCTCAGTATTGGGCACCGTGGCAATATGTTACTCACATGTTTATGCATGCATCGCTATCTCCGTATGGACGCATTGAATTTACTCATTTGTTTTTTAATATGTTTGCCCTTTTTATGTTCGGGCGCATATTGGAATCCGTATGGGGATCCAAGCGTTTCCTGATTTACTATTTCGTTTGTGGCCTTGGTGCCGGTTTGCTTAATAGCGCTATTGGTTGGTTTGAAGTGCATAGTATGTACGAACAATACCATCTATTTTTGGAGTCGCCTGATCCTCATATTTTGGCCGATTTTGCAAAAAAACAGTTGGGAGAACCGGCAGGATGGGTGTGGACTACAATAGATGGTTGGATAGACAATCAACGTTCCCCTGAATATATAGAGGCTGGCAAGCAGATATTCAAACGTATTGTTGACTTGAAAGCTAATGTTCCGATGGTGGGTGCATCAGGAGCCATTTTGGGAATCCTGTTGGCTTTCGGTATGCTTTTCCCGAATACAGAATTGTTCTTAATGTTTGTCCCGATACCAATTAAAGCAAAATATTTTGTAGTGGGTTACGGATTGTTGGAACTGTATTTGGGTATGCGTAATTCTGCAGGGGACAATGTGGCTCATTTTGCTCATCTGGGAGGAATGCTCTTCGGATTTTTATTGATTAGATGGTGGAACAAGCGGAGTAAAAAATTCTATTAGTCAGATGATGTATTACAGTAATTATGGACAAGATTTTTCGAATGCTTTTCGGAAAAGCATGTTCCCATCATTTCGGAGCGGTTCGGCATTGACGCGTTTGATTTATATTAACTGCGGGTTGTTCTTTGTTGTCAGTGTGGTATATATACCTTTTCTGCTGATGGGCTTCAAAGGAATATATTACGATGTATTGCTTGAATGGTTGGGTGTACCGGCAGATCCGGATTATCTGCTTTATCGCCCTTGGACTCTTTTTACCTACATGTTTACTCATTTTGGTTTTTTCCATCTTTTGTTTAACATGTTGTGGTTGTATTGGTTTGGCTCTCTCTTTCGGAATCAGTTTACAGAACGTCAATTGACGGGAGTATATCTATTAGGAGGAGTTTTCGGAGCAGGTATGTTTATCTTGTGTTATAATATATTTCCTTATTTTGACCAGATAACTCGTCTTTCCTCTTGGTCGATTGGAGCGTCTGCATCTGTTATGGCAATTGTATTTGCGGTTTGTTTCCATTCACCTCAGCAGCAGGTCTATATATTTCTGATAGGTCCGGTAAAAATGATATATCTGGCATTATTTACAGCACTGATAGATCTTTTAAGTATACAGGGAGATAATGCCGGAGGTCATATTGCCCATTTGGGAGGAGCGTTGTTCGGTTGGTTGTTTGCTATGGGGATTCGCAATCATCGGGATTTGGCGACTTGGATTACCTGTCCTATAGGTTGGTTTGAGCGCATGCCTCGACGTAAAAAAATGCATGTCAAATACCGCCGTTCTTCAGCAGGAATGAACAATAATGCGTGTAATGCGGATAAAAAGGAACAGGACGATCGTATCAATGAAATTCTTGACAAAATATCCCGTTCAGGATATGATAGTTTGACTAGGGAAGAAAAGGCAATACTTTTTAAATCCGGACGTAACTAATTTATAAATAGAAAAATATGTTTCGGTTGTTAGGAAAGTTTTTGTATGTCCCAGCCTTTGTCTGCATGATAGCGCTTCTAGGTGCCTATTTGGCCCCTTATGTAAATCCTAATACCTTTGTTGTGCCGGCTCTTTTAGGCTTGGCTTATCCTTATTTATTGATATTGAATCTTATATTCCTATTTTATTGGTTGGCTAACTGGCACCGGATGTTTTGGATTGCATTGGTTGTGATAATAGCAGGAATTCCGGCATTTATGAGTTATTATGGAACGGCCAAGGTGCAAGATACAGAGCCGAAGTCAGATCTTGCCGTACTTTCATATAATGTCCGTTATTTTGATTTCTATCATTGGTCTGGTGACCGAAAAATTAAAGATAAACTTCTTAATTATCTGAATTCTTACAAGGGAGATGTTATCTGTTTGCAAGAGTTTTCAATAAAGTCCAGCAGTGCGGATGAGAAGTCGCTTATCAAGCGTTTAAAAAAATATCCCTACCATTATGTTTATGATAATACGGCGATATTTTCCCGTGTACCGATTATTAAAAAAGGGCATGTAGCTTTTGAAACAAAACATTCGGGGGCTTGTCTGTATTGTGATTTAAAACTAGGACGTGACACGGTACGAGTTTATAGTATTCATCTTGAATCCTATCGTTTTGGGCAAAAAGAGCGAGCTTTTATGCAGCAACTGAGCCAAGGGAAAGGGGAAAGTGGCTTACCGGATGGAGCTCGTCGTTTGACAACTCGTTTAACATCTGCGAAAAAATATCGTGCAGAACAAGCAGAGTTAATTCATCGGCATATCAGACAGACACCATGGGCAGTAGTTGTTTGTGGTGATTTTAATGATACTCCTTTGTCTTATACGTATCATAAAATTAAGACAGGCTTGAACGATGCTTTTATTGAGTGTGGGCAGGGTTTGGGAAACACCTATATAGGCGAATGGCCTTCATTTCGCATTGATTACATCTTACATACGCCTAATTTAAAGACATTATCTTATCGTCGAGATACGGCTGTCTTGTCTGATCATTACTCTGTGCGAGCCAGCTTCTCTTTTAAATAATTTTTTCGACACTACTTCCTCTTTATTCTAAGACAAATCCGAGGTAAATCTATAGCAATTCTATAATGAATGCTATATAAATACTATACGAATCCTATATGAATGCTATGTATATAGGATTTCAATAATATTGTAATAAGCTTTGTATAGATGTTTACCTGGATTTGATATAGAGTTGAAATGGAGAGGATGTGGCTTTAGGTTTAGGAATAGTAGAGTTTGGTTTGCAATGTGCCTTTTATAATTTCCTTTCGTGTGTATGCAGATTTATTGTTTGATTAAAGATTTGTGCTATTTTTGTATCTTACAAAGATAAAATAAGAGATGAGCAAGATTTATCCTATAGGTATTCAGAGTTTTGAAGTAATCCGTCGTGATGGTTACTTCTATGTGGACAAGACATCTCTGGTTTATCGGTTGGTGACAAGTGGTAAATATTATTTTTTGAGTCGTCCGCGGAGATTCGGAAAGAGTTTGCTCATATCTACTTTGGAGGCCTATTTCAGAGGGCAGAAGGAGTTGTTTGATGGCTTGGCGATGGAGGAATTGGAGAATGAATGGGAAAAATATCCGGTGTTGCACTTGGACTTGAATGCCAAAAAATATGAAACGATAGAATCTTTGTTTGCTATTTTGAATCAGCATCTTGAAAAATGGGAGGCTGTATTCGGTGATGAAAAGCGAGAGCGTTCACAGGAAGAGCGTTTCTCTTATTTAATAGAAAAAATAAGTAAGCAAACAGGCCGTGGGGTTGTCGTGTTGATAGACGAATATGATAAGCCGTTGTTACAGGCAATTGGTAACGAAGCTTTACAAGATGATTACCGTAATACCTTGAAGGCTTTTTATGGAGTGTTGAAAAGTTGTGACCGGTATTTGCGTTTTGCCTTGTTGACAGGAGTGACTAAATTCAGTAAAGTTAGTGTTTTCAGTGATTTGAACAATTTGGAAGATATATCGACAGACCATCGTTATGATACTATCTGTGGAATTACCGAGCAGGAATTATATGATACTTTGTCAGGAGAGATAGTAGAATTGGGTGAGGCTAACGGTTTGGATGAAATGGCGGGCAGACAATTCAGAGAATAAGTGAAGGGAGCGGTTTAAGAACA
>OGQF01001997.1_pt1 | contig 12562 bp, 11 predicted proteins | sample 1553141 | NCBI WGS metagenome assembly OGQF01 (sample SAMEA2580005, study PRJEB22360) | human gut metagenome | biome: human gut; feature: human-associated habitat; material: faeces | place: Denmark | collected 2008/2010
GGCTACGTGACGCTCGTGGAGTGCCGGCTCGAAACGGGCCGCACGCACCAGATCCGCGTGCACATGGCCTGGATCGGCCACCCGCTCTTCAACGACGAGCGCTACGGCGGCGACCGCATCCTCAAGGGCACGACCTTCGCCAAATACCGGCAGTTCATCGAAAACTGCTTCGCGGTGATGCCGCGCCACGCGCTGCATGCCCGCCTGCTGGGCTTCGAACACCCCGCAACGCACGAAAACGTGCTGTTCGAAAGCCCGCTTCCGGCCGATTTCCAGTCCCTGCTGACAAAATGGAATATTTACACTTCAGCGGCAAAAGAAACCAAAGAAAATTAATCGCCGCATTCCGGTCGCGATGCGACAAGCCCCTCCCGAGGGAGGGGTTTGGGGTGGGGTCAGACTTGCAAACGCGGCAGAGCCGCGAACAACACCGGTTGCAAGAAATGCAACCGAAACAAAACAAATAACGCACGATCTTGTTTTTACCTACGACCATCAAGGAGGTCCGCGAACGCGGATGGGATCAGTTGGACGTGATCCTCTTCTCGGGCGACGCCTACATCGACCACCCGGCTTTCGGGGCGGCCGTCGTGGGACGCCTGCTCGAAGCCGAGGGCTACCGCGTGGCGATCGTTCCCCAGCCCAACTGGCGCGACGACCTGCGCGACTTCCGCAAACTGGGCGCTCCGCGCCTGTTTTTCGGCATTTCGGGCGGCTCGATGGACTCGATGGTCAACCATTACACCGCCAACCTCCGCCTGCGCCACGACGACGCCTACACGCCCGGCGGCAAGGCGGGATTCCGCCCCGACCATGCCGTGACGGTCTACTCGCAGATACTCAAACGCCTCTATCCGCACGTCCCGGTGGTCGTCGGAGGCATCGAAGCCTCGCTGCGCCGCCTGACCCACTACGACTACTGGAGCGACGCGCTGAAACCCTCCATCCTGGCCGAATCGGGCGCCGACCTGCTGATCTACGGCATGGGCGAACGGGTCGTGCAGCAGGTGGCCCGGGCGATGCGCAACGGCTATAACGCCAAACTGCTGCGCAAAATCCGGCAGGTGGCGTTCCTCTCCGACGAAAGCTACGTCGCGCGGCTCGACCCCGCCGCGACGATCCGCCTCCGCAGCTACGAGGAGTGTCTGGCCGACAAGACCGCCTTCGGCGAGAACTTCACCGTCATCGAGACCCAGAGCAACCTGATGGAACCCACGGCGACACTCGTGGAGGCCGTCGGCGACCGGTGCGTGGTCGTGACGCCCGCCAACACGACGCTCACGACCGAAGAACTCGACCACTCGTTCGACCTCCCCTACGAGCGCGCCCCGCATCCGCGCTATGCGGGCAAGGGCGACATTCCGGCGTGGGAGATGATCAAGTTCTCGGTCAATATCCACCGGGGCTGCTTCGGAGGCTGCTCGTTCTGTACGATTTCCGCCCATCAGGGCAAGTTCATCAACTCGCGCAGCGAACGTTCGATACTGGCCGAGGGGGAGAAAATCACGAAAATGCCGGGGTTCAAGGGGTATCTCTCCGATGTCGGGGCCCCCTCGGCCAACATGTACCGCATGGGCGGCCGCGACCGGGAGCTGTGCCGCAAGTGCCGCCGAGCGTCGTGCCTCCACCCGAAGATGTGCCCCAATCTCGACAACGACCACCGGCCGCTGCTGGCCCTGTATGAAAAAATCCGGGCCGTCAAGGGCGTCAAGAAGGCCTTTATCGGCAGGGCATCCGCTACGACCTGTTCGACCGCTCGCCCTATCTGGAGACTGTGCTGAAGCACCATACCTCGGGACGGCTTAAAGTGGCGCCCGAACACACCGAGGATAACGTGCTGCGCCTGATGCGCAAACCGCCGTTCGCGCTCTTCGAGCGGCTGACCGCCGACTTCCATCGCATTTGCAGTCAGGAACATCTGCCCTATCAGCTGATCCCTTACTTCATCTCCTCGCACCCGGGATGCACCGAGCGGGACATGCAGTCGCTGGCCGGAAAGGTGTTGGGAAAGCTGCATTTCAATCTGGAGCAGGTGCAGGACCTCACGCCCACGCCGATGACCCTCTCGTCGGTGATGTTCTACACGGGAGAAAACCCCTACACGCACGAGAAAGTCTATGTCGCCCGCTCGCAGGACGAGAAGCGGCGGCAAAAGGCGTATTTCTTCGGCGAAAAGCCGGCCATGGGGCAACCGGGCGCAGGCCATCCCGCACGCGGGAAAGAGACCCGCGGAAAGAGCGGTCCGGGATTCCGGCCGGGACGGAAATTCACGAAAAAAGGCTGACGGTTTCGTCAGCCTTTTTTCGTGACCGGACCGGGAGCCGTGCAGAGCCGGACCGGGAAAGGGCCGCCCTACCACCGCCCCTGAAAGCGCGTCCTTAAAGCGCCGGCTTTAGCAGGCCGAAGAGCAGGCAAGCGATCACGAACGTCACGACGATATTGAATGTCTGCGCCACGAGGAACGACCGCAGGACGTTGCGGTTCTCCTTCGAGACGATGTCCTTGAGACGCGTGTCGAGACCGATGCAGACGAAGGCCAGCGAGAAGAAGACCGTCGAGAACATCTTCGCCACGCCCGGTTCGAGCAGTTTGCCCTTGGCGCCCAACGTAAAGAGACCGTTCGACTGGCAGAGGCTGAAGACGAGCGACGCGGCGACGAACCCGAGGATGAACTTGGGGAACTTCTCCCACACGATGCCCAGCGAGGGAGCCTGCCCGCCCTTCTCGCCGCGGGTCGAGAGGTAAAGCGCAATGAAGAACGCCACCACGCCGATCAGCACGTTCTGCGCCGCCTTGATGATCACGGCGTGCTGGTTGGCGACCTCGCCGACGATCATGCTCGACGCGGCGACGCCCGACGTGGTGTCGATCGTGCCGCCGATCCACGCCCCGGCGACCTCCTCGGCCACTTCGGGAGCGAACAGGTGCGGCAGGATCAGGTTCCCCAGCCACGGCATGAGGTAGATCATCGGCACGACGACGATCAGCACCAGCGAAACGATATACGAAAGTTTCCGGTCGTCGCCGCCGACCACGCGCGCCGCGGTGATCGAAGCCGAGACGCCGCAGATCGAGAGCCCGCTCGCAAGAATCATCGCCGAACGCTCGTCGACCTTCATGCGGCGCGAGAAGCGGAAGGCGAAAAACCACACGACGGCCACCACGAGGCAGGCCTGCACGAGTCCGAAGACCCCCGATTTCATCACGTCGCTGAAAAGGATCGTGGCGCCGAGGCACACCACGCCGATCTTGATGAAGAACTCGCCCTGAATGGCGGGCTTCATCCACGCGGGGACGCGCCACACGTTGCGGATCACCAGGCCGAACAGCACCGAGAAGAAGACCGACTCGAAGCCGTAGTAGGAGACGGCCGGGATTTTGGCCACGACCTGCGCCAGCAGCGAACCGGCGAAGACCCCGACCAGCGACGCCAGCAACCCCTTGAGGGGACGCCGCAGCAGCAGGCAGCCGACGTAGAGCACCACCAGCACGATGGCGAACAGCAGGCCGATGTTATACCACGCCACTTCGCCCACGAGGGTCGCGGGCACGCTCGGCAGGTCGGCGGGGATGAGCGACGCAAGCAGCAGCAGCGGGATCGAGACCCAGACCACCACCCAGTCCTCGACGCGGAGTTTTTCGAAAAAGTTTTTCATGGCAATTCAATTAAAAAATTCCGGAGAGCATCAGCGACACCACATTGCGGTTGGCGGCGGCGCGGGACGCATAATCTTCGTAGGTGTAGTTGAGCTGGCAGCGCAGGTATTTCACGGGCTGCCACACGACTCCCGCCGTGTAGTTGGTCTGGCGCGAGGCGCTCTCCGAGGAGTTTTCGAGGAACGTATCGTAGCGCGCCACGGACATCAGCGACGGCGTCACGCGCCACCCGCCGACGGCGTACCAGCCGTCGCTGTCGAGTTCGCCGCCCGCGGGAAGCCCCGTCGTGCCGCAGATCCAAGTCCACGGAGCACCTGTCTCATAGTCGATCAGCTGTTCTGCATTTCCATGGTCAGCACAGATAAACATCTGTCCGTCCACTTCCTTAAGAGCCTCTACTGCTTTGCCAACACATTCATCAACAGTTTCCACTGCTTTGATGGCAGCTTCCTGTACGCCTGTATGTCCAACCATATCCGGGTTTGCAAAGTTGATCACGATCACATCATATTTGTCAGATTTAATCGCATCTACCAGTTTCTCGCAAACCTGAGGTGCACTCATTTCCGGCTGAAGATCGTAGGTTGCAACCTTCGGAGATTTAACCAGAATTCTGTCTTCTCCTTTGTTCGGCTCTTCCACACCGCCGTTGAAGAAAAATGTAACATGTGCATATTTCTCTGTTTCAGCAATACGCGCCTGAGTCATATTGTGTGCTGCAAGATACTCACCAAATGTATTATGAAGCTGAACCTTGTGGAATGCAACCTGTTTATTCTGAATGGTGTCATCGTAATCTGTGAAGCATACGAAAGTAACCTGTGGTCTTGCTTTTCTTTCAAATCCCTGGAAATCATCATCGCAGAATGCTCTTGTGATCTCACGAGCGCGGTCAGGACGGAAATTAAAGAATACAACAGAATCTTTATCAGATATAACACCTGTCGGCTGTCCGTCTTTCTCGATAACTGTAGGAAGAACAAACTCATCTGTCTTATCATTGTCATAAGAAGCCTGAACTGCTGCCGGTGCATCTGTTCCCTTTACGCCTTCTCCTGTTGTAAGAGCATTGTATGCAAGTTCTACACGATCCCAGCGGTTATCACGATCCATCGCATAGTAACGTCCGGAAACAGTAGCAATCTCACCTACACCGATCTTCTTCATCTCTGCTTCAAGAGCCTCTACAAACTCTTTACCTGATGCAGGAGGTGTGTCACGACCGTCAAGGAAACAATGTACGTAAACCTTCTCAACGCCCTCTCTCTTAGCCATCTCAAGTAATCCATAAAGATGTGTATTATGACTGTGCACACCACCATCAGAAAGAAGTCCCATGAAATGTACTGCAGAGTTATTCTCTTTTGCGTTCTTCATTGCTGCAAGAAGAGCTTCATTCTTAAAGAAATCACCGTCCTGGATTTCTTTTGTGATTCTGGTAAGTTCCTGATATACGATACGGCCTGCGCCCATATTCATATGTCCTACTTCAGAATTACCCATCTGTCCGTCCGGAAGACCTACTACCAGTCCGCTTGCGTTTCCTTTTACAAATGGATATTCTGCCATCAGCTTGTCCATAACCGGTGTTTTAGCCAGATATACAGCGTTTCCTTCCTTTTTGTCATTCAGACCATATCCATCAAGAATCATTAATACGGTTGGTTTTTTGCTCATAATGTTCTCCTTTTATGTTTATTCATAATTGATAACTGTTTTGCTGATATCAGGAGCAGAAAACTGATCATCTCTGCACAATAAAACTTTTATATCTGACATCTCTTATATAGTATCAAAATCTCAGGATTTTTCAATTCTTTTTTTGTATCTGTTTCATTTTCATTACTATATATATGAAAAGAACAGTAACTTATTTTCCATATACACGAATGATCGTGGAAATCTTTCTTACGGAATCCCTGTTTCTCAGTTCTTCGATGGCAGTTCTGAAATCACCTTCTCTTACCTTCTCAGTGATCACAACTACTTCCGCACACCCTTCCACCTTGGTATCTTTCTGGATAATCTGTGCAACACTGACCTGATATTTGGCAAAAATAGCAGTCATCTCGGCAAGAACACCGCAGCGATCCTCTACTTTGAGACGGAGGAAATAACGGTTATGTGTATCTTCCATTTTCTTAACAGGGATATTCTTGTAACAGGTACATCCGATTCTGCCGCAGCATCCTGCAAGAATATTTCTCACAATATCAAATACATCACCCACAACTGCACTGGCTGTAGGAAGTTCTCCTGCTCCTCTTCCGAAGAACATGGCATCCTCCACTGCATCTCCATGGACAAATACTGCATTATAGGAATCATTTACAGTTGCAAGCGGATGGGAACTGGGAATCAGCATCGGGCACACATATGCTTCAATTCCGTCTGCTTCGTTTCTTGCAACACCCAGAAGCTTGATATCACGTCCCATTTCTTTCGCATAATGAATATCTTTTGATGTGATCTTGGCAATTCCCTCTGTATATACATCGTTAAATACCACACGTGAGTTAAATGCCACAGATGCAAGGATCGCTACCTTACGTCCTGCATCCAGACCTTCGATATCAGCAGTCGGATCAGCCTCCGCATATCCAAGTTCTGTTGCAAGTGCCAGGGCATCCTTAAACTCCATGCCTTCCTGAGTCATCTTTGTCAGAATAAAGTTTGTGGTTCCGTTTACAATACCCATAACTTCTGTCATGTGATTTCCTGCCAGACACTGTTTCAATGGTCTGATGATCGGAATACCACCTGCTACTGCTGCTTCAAACAGAAAATCCACTTTACTCTCATGTGCCGCATCCAGAAGCTCATGACCATGTACTGCGATCAGATCCTTGTTTGCAGAGACTACATGCTTACCGGCTTTTAATGCAGAAAGGATATACTCTTTTGCAGGATTAATCCCACCCATCAGTTCAATCACAATCTCAATCTCCGGATCATTTATAATCTCATCCCACTGGCTGGTGAGCAAAGAGGCGTCTTCTATCTTCGCCGCTGCCTTCTCTATATTTCTCACAAGGATTTTCTTTATCTCAATTTTACAGCCAATCTTGGCCGACATTTCCTTTTCCTGATTCTTCAGTACCTTATATACACCTGTTCCTACTGTTCCAAATCCTAACAGTGCGGCTTTGATGACATTTTCATTCATTTTGCAGGATTCCCCTTTCGTTTTCGTTGGTTTTTATAGTATGGCAGAATTTCCTATTTGTCAAGTTTGTCTGCATTTTTAAGCAAAATCTTTATCATATTTTCAAGTTCTTTGTTCCGTCTGCGAAGCCATCTCACATACCATAATATCCCCACTCCTGCCACCCAGGCAGAAATACAGAATATTCCATCCAGGATCATATAAACAGTTCTCTCTGTTCCCCCGGCAGGGGCTCCACTCAGGAAGCAGTAATACATTGCCACTGATATGCAGGCTGCGGCCACGCCTTCCATTATCTTTCTGATCGTCTTCATTATATCACTTTCCTTCTCAATAGTGTCTTTATAAAGACACTGTTACAAGACCTATTTTAACCCGATAATAAATATGAATCAAGAACAAATCGGACGGTTATTACATATGATAAGCTATAGAAAATTATGGAAGACTATGAAGGAGCGGAAAATCAGCCAGTATGCCCTGTACACTCACTATGGCATAAGCACTTCTTTTCTGGATAAACTCCGTCATAATGAAAATGTGGAAATCCGCAGTCTTGATATCTTATGTTCAATCCTTGACTGCGATTTCGGTGATATTGTAGAACACATTCCGGATAATGCCAAACCTGAGGAAAAATAATTTTTTCGGATTCAGTATCAATATGATGTAGTTGTGTCCTTTTATAGAACTATTTGTTCTTTTTATCTTTCTCATGATGTTAGGGCAAAAGGTATTTTACCCCTAACCTGATATCTTCTCATATCTATAATATATTTTGCTTATCATATCCTGCAGAAAGTCAGGCGGATATTCGCAATCTCCACAGGGGACTTACCTGATTCGGTTAAAACATTATTTATAATGTTATCCTATAAGTCCATTCACAAAAACATAAGATTTTTTCATTTATTTATGATATACTTATTACTGTCTCCTTCGTTCTCAGTAACGCAGACTTATCTATGGCATTCTCTTCAGGCGCATAATATCATCCGCTTCGCAATTTATCAGTTAAATAGTGCGTTCAGGAGACTTGCTGCAGATTTACAAAATATTTTTACCTGAAAGGATCGTAGTATATATGAAATATGATGTAGTGATCATCGGCGCAGGACCTGGCGGTATTTTCTCTGCCTATGAACTGATGAAACAAAATAACGATTTAAAGATTGCTGTTTTTGAGGCTGGAAATCCTCTCAGTAAAAGACATTGCCCAATTGATGGTGACAAAGTAAAAACCTGTATCAAATGTAAAACCTGTGCCATTATGAGCGGCTTTGGCGGTGCCGGTGCTTTCTCTGACGGCAAATACAATATCACAAATGATTTCGGCGGAACACTTTATGAACATATTGGAAAGAAAGACGCTCTTGACCTGATGCGTTACGTAGATGAGATCAATGTTGCCTACGGCGGACAGGACACAAAAATGTATTCTACAGCCGGAACCAAATTCAAAAAACTTTGTATGCAGAACAAATTAAAGCTTCTGGATGCTTCCGTACGTCATCTGGGAACAGACATTAACTATGTGGTTCTTGAGAACTTATATGCAAAATTAAAAGAGCATGTTGATTTTCATTTCAACACTCCTGTAGAACGTCTGGAAGTACTTGAAGACAGATACCGTATCATCACAAAGAATGATACCACTGACTGCAACAAATGCATTGTATCCGTAGGCAGAAGCGGAAGCAAATGGATGGAACAGATCTGTAAAGAACTTGATATCCCAACCAAATCAAACCGGGTAGACCTGGGTGTACGTGTAGAACTTCCTGCTGTTATCTTCTCACACCTGACAGACGAACTGTATGAGAGTAAGATTGTCTACAGAACAGAAAAATTCGAAGATAATGTGAGGACTTTCTGTATGAATCCTTATGGCATCGTTGTAAACGAAAATACAAACGGCATTGTCACAGCAAATGGCCACAGCTATGAAGATCCGTCCAAACAGACAGAAAATACAAACTTCGCACTGTTGGTAGCCAAACATTTCTCTGAGCCATTTAAAGACAGTAATGGATATGGCGAAAGCATTGCCCGTCTTTCCAATATGCTGGGCGGCGGTGTGATCGTACAGCGTTTCGGCGATCTGGTGCGCGGAAGAAGGAGTACGGTTGCACGTATCGAAGAAGGTATGGTACGACCTACTCTCGCAGCTACTCCCGGTGATCTGAGTCTTGTTCTCCCGAAACGTATCCTTGACGGAATCATTGAAATGATTTATGCTCTGGATAAAATCGCTCCCGGGACAGCTAATGACGACACCCTCCTCTATGGTGTGGAGGTTAAGTTCTATAATATGGAAGTTGATATTGATGAAAATCTGGAAAGCAGATACAAAGGCCTGTATATCATTGGAGACGGAAGCGGTGTAACCCATTCCCTGTCCCATGCTTCTGCAAGCGGTGTATATGTAGCACGCCAGATTGTTGAGAATCTGTAAAAGACCGGATTTCTTCTGATGGATACCTCTAACTACAGCAATCAATAACCTTAAAGTCCCCATCTGTCTCTTACAGTTGAAACAGATAGGGACTTGTTTATTATATTTTCTGGTATGCCATCCATTTATCCATTCCCAGACGTTCAAATGAACCACAGTACTGAAATCCGCATTTTTCCAGAAGTTTCTGCATGGGGATGTTATCGCTGTATGTATCCATACGGAGATTCTGTGTCTGAGCATAGGCCCAGTCCAGACAGAATGATGCGGCTCCTCTTACTATTCCTGTGGACGCTACCCTGTGAACTACTCCATAGGGTTCTTCATTCAGCCATTTTCCATTAATTTCTTTATAATCTTCATCTTCTTCCGCCGCATAATAGAAAACACAGGCAATCCGCCCTTCTGACATGCACAGATACATTTTATCAATATCATGCTCTATCAGTTCTGCTGAGGGGTAATCTTCACCCCACTGTTCTGCATTGCCATTTTCTCTCATAAATTTGCGGGCTTTATCATAAACTTGCATGATCTGCCCAAGATCTTGCACTGATGCTTTTCTTATTTCCATGAAACCTTCCTTTTCTTTTGGTATTTATATTCTTTTAGTATTTGTATTCGTTTTGATTTTTCGTCTGTTTCTCAAATTTTTTCGTCAAAAGACAAATATTTTCACAATGGTCTGTAAAACTGAACATATCTACCGGCTGTATTTTTCTCACATCATAGCCATGTTTTGTCAAATACTCCAGATCTCTTGCCAGTGTTTCCGGTCCACAGGAGATATATACGATTCTTGATGGATTCAGTTTGATAACAGAGGACATAAACTTTTTATCACTGCCTGTACGGGGTGGATCCATAAACACAACATCTGCATGTTCTCCGTTTTCTGCCATATTTTCCATAAATTCTCCTGCATCTCCCTGATAGAAACGTGCATTTGTAATCTTATTTTCCTTTGCATTGATTCTGGCATCGCGGACTGCATCCGGATTTAATTCCACACCAATGACATTCTTTGCCCGCTTTGCAGCTACAAGTCCGATTGTTCCTATTCCGCAGTATGCATCTATCACTGTTTCTTTTCGTCCAAGCCCCGCATATTCAATTGCTGTCTTATACAGAATTTCTGTCTGTACAGGATTTACCTGATAAAAAGACTGCGGAGAAATGCGGAATGTACATCCGCAGAGCGTATCCCGGATATATCCTTTTCCATAAATGACGATATCACGCTCACCCAGTACCATACTGGTCTTCTTATCATTGACGTTAAGCACAACTGTTGTAATCTGTGGGTATTTCTTTCTCAGAGCTTTCACAAAATTATTTTTTGAAGGAAAGATCGGGGAACCAATCACAAGAACCACCATGATCTCATCTGTGGAAAACCCTCTTCTCACCAGCACATGGCGCAAAAGTCCATATCCTGTGTCCTCATCATATGTTTTGATTCTAAAAGATTTCAGCATATCCCGAATTGTACGGATGATTTCCTGACTGATCCTATCCTCGATCATGCACTCTTCTATCGGAACAACCTTATGTGTTTTCGCTTCGTAGGTTCCACAGATAATATTACCTTTTTTATCCCTGTCAAATACTGCATGAACTTTATTTCTATAATAAAAGGGATCATCCATTCCAATGATTGGTTTTACATTTGCAAACTTTCCAAGAAGCTTCTTCATCCTTTTCTGCTTGGCGGCAAGCTGTTCTTTATAAGGAACACCCTGATACTGGCAGCTTCCGCATTTCTTTGATACACTACATTTTGTTACTTTTTCTTCCATAAAATATTAACCTGCTTTCTATAATTACACATTTTTTACATTATATCAGCGAAAATGGATTCCCGCAATCAGACAATCTTTATTTATCTGTCAATTTCCTCTCCGAATGTCGAAAAAGCAGGGATTCTGTCGAAATGTTTTTGACTGATTTCTGTTGAAACTTGTAGACGAATGTAGAAAAATATGATATAGTTTGTACATACAAAAGAGAAAATCATCGAATTGCCAAAGAGAAAAAAATTTATATCACCAAGGATAAAAACTCAGAAATACTCCAAAATACAAAAGATAAAATACATGAACTAAATACACCTGATAAATAGTCAAAATACAAAAGTATCGAGGCATTCCTTTCGTGCAAAAGAGATTTACCCAAAGTACAAAAGAAACAGCTTACAGCAGATTTTTACACCAGATAAAAAAGACAGTTTCAGTAATGAAGCTGTCTTTTTCTTTATACATATTAATTTCATAAGATACTATGTGTCTGACATAGCCAAACAAATATTCGCAACAGCAATTAAAGCAGGTAACTTACCTGCTTCAACTATAACAATCCCCTGAATACAATCCAATCAGTAAAATTACCAATTTTCCTGTATTCAGGGGCATTATATTATTTCTCGTTTGGACACAAAGATTATCTGCTTATAATCAGTTTTTTATTCTTATTTGTAGTTTACGATTTTGCCGAAGTCAGCCTTCAGGGAAGCGCCGCCTACCAGACCACCGTCGATGTCTGCCTGTGCAAACAGCTCGGGAGCGCTGGAAGCAGATACGGATCCGCCGTACTGGATACGGATCTCTGCTGCTGTAGCGTCATCATAGATCTCAGCGATGCACTCACGGATTGCCTTACATACTTCCTGTGCCTGCTCGGTAGTAGCTACCTTGCCAGTACCGATAGCCCAGATAGGCTCGTATGCGATGACAGCAGTTGCTGCCTGTGCAGCAGTTACGTTCAGGAATGCGATCTTGATCTGCTGACGGATGAAGTCGATGGTAACACCCTGCTCTCTCTGCGTCAGAGTCTCACCACAGCAGATGATGGGAGTAATGCCATGCTCGAAAGCCTTGAGAACCTTCTTATTCACGGTCTCGTCGGTCTCTGCAAAGTACTCTCTTCTCTCGGAGTGTCCGATGATCACATACTTCACGCCTGCATCATCCAGCATTGCGGGAGAAATCTCGCCGGTGAAAGCACCCTTCTCCTCGAAATACATATTCTCCGCACCAATCATGATATTGGAACCCTTTGCTGCCTCCATAGCGGGAATGATGTCGATTGCGGGAACGCACAGAAGTACGTCTACTTCATCATTTGCTACGAGGGGCTTTAATGTATTGATCAGCTCTACTGCCTGGCTGGGAGTCATATTCATCTTCCAGTTGCCGGCAATGATCTTCTTTCTTGCCATAATCATACACCTCTTCTTTTCTTATATTGTGTTTCCCACAGGATGCATCTGTGCCTGCAGGCAGGTT
>OGQF01002013.1_pt1 | contig 12498 bp, 13 predicted proteins | sample 1553141 | NCBI WGS metagenome assembly OGQF01 (sample SAMEA2580005, study PRJEB22360) | human gut metagenome | biome: human gut; feature: human-associated habitat; material: faeces | place: Denmark | collected 2008/2010
TAGGATTTTTTTAATTCGTAATATTTTACCTGTCATCACTTTACAACAGGTTTGTAAATTTAAAGCGGCAAAATTAAATACTTCCCCTCCGGATTGTTTCTACTTTGTGGTATGTTCTATATCTTTGAAGGCATTAATCAAAACATTAAATATCACATAAAATGCTGAATTTCACACTCACTGATGAATACATCGAATTAATTAAATTACTAAAAGTCCTTCAAATTGCAGAGAGTGGCGCAATTGCCAAAATCATGGTAGAAAACGGAGAAGTGATCCGTAACGGAGACGTTGAAACACGAAAACGTGCAAAAATTCGTAAGGGTGAGACGCTATTGGTCGCTGGAGAAACCATTATTATCTGCTGATTGCCGGCATTTTACCGGCAATCCTCTATTTCTGCTTCGGTATTTCCACCTACATACCGAAAAGTCCAATTCAATACATTTCAAGCATTCCTTTTATAGCTCCGAGATAATACTCCCGCCACCCTTCAGTGATTTCCTCAAATACCTCTTCCGGAATGTGGGAATGCTCCAAATTAACAATAGTATAACCTCCCTCCTTTTTCAACTCTATACGCACAATCGATTGCTCTTCCTGTTCTCCAAAAAACCATTCCTGCACCAATAATCTGTTGATTTTGACATCCAAATTCACCCCGGTGATATCCCCTTCCCACAACGAAAATACATATCCTTTTTCTGCTTTCATATCTGCCGGATAGCCACTCCACAATTCAATCTGAAAAGGAGTTGTCAAAGCTGCAAAAACCTCTTCCGGATCGGCAGCTATTTTCAGTGTATAATGAAAATCCATAATTAATTTATTTTCTAAACCCGTTTTATTTTCTGTGCAAAGATAAAAAATCCATTCAATATGAAAACAGTTTCTATAAATTCCTCAAGAACATCAGATATTCCAAGTCTTCTCTTTGCTCTGGCCATCCATAAGCAGAAAACAGCTTGCTGACAGCCTCCGACACCTCTATTTTCATATAATCATTCTCATGCATATAATTCAAATATTTCAACACCCTAAAAGCATTGAAGCCATCAAAAAAACGTTTATGAAACTGCTCTACAGAAGCACAATTAGCATTTATCTCTGCCAATAACCGTCCCCCTTCCATTTGTTTCCAATATTTTTGCAGCCCCCAAACTTGCCTACCCATATATTCTTCCACATAGTTTGGAGATGCTTTATACAAGCAGTCAATTCCTTCAAAGAAATGCTTCAAATCTTCAAAAGCATTCCAATTATAAACAAAATATGTACCTTCCGTCATAATCTGCTGCACAGAACGCCCTGTACCAAAAGGTGTACGGTCTGAACAACGAGCAGAAGGATAAACTTTGGTTTCTCTTAATTCCCCATATCGACCTGTAGAAATCAATTTCTGTATGAAATAGAAATCCTCCCCAGCCTGTCTTTTGTTCATTCCACCCTCCGCCACATAATCCATAGCCCTTACTGCAAATGCAGAACCTATACAATGATATGCATGAGGATGACCAGCATAAGCCAAAGCCAATTGATAATAGCGCAGATATAATTCATATTTCACTATGGCTGTCAACATATCCCCTTTACACTCATTCAAACGATGCGCATATAATATGGAAACTCCAGCCTTGGAGCTCTCTTTAAAACAACGGATTATCGCATCCGTATAATTAGCATCAACCCAAGTATCTGCATCTAATGAAGCAATTGGACAATCCGACTTAGCATGGACATACAACCACCAGGCAGCAGCATCCATAGCTAATTTTCTAGCCAATCCGACTCCGGCATTTTTTGCAGGCAAGTCAAATGCTTCCATAATCTGAAATACGATTCCCTCTCGTTCAATCTCATTGACATAACCATATAACTGACTTGTCAATAATCTATTGGCTTCTTTCACATACTCCGGCAACTGCTCTCCATGATTCACCACAATAATTACCCCGACACTTCCCTCTAAATGAGAGCATTGACACAACGAATCAATCGTAAGGAAAATATCTGAATCGTTCAATACTGGTATAATGACAATTATTTCCGTATCCTCAGGAAACTTTGGTTGAAAAACAATTTCATTCCGATTCCAATAACGTTCGAAAACTTTTTTTCTATGCTTCTCCTGCATACTTTTACCTACTGTATAAAACAAAGAAAGGCTGATTACTCAGCCTTTCCCCTATATAAAAAAAACAATATTTATTTTCCTTTTTCTGCCTTATACTCTTCATTCAAACGAGCCACCACGTCCGGAGTAATGTCATATCCGTCAACAGCAAACAAAACATTTCCTCCCAACTGAGTACTCAATACAATATCAAAACCTTTTTCCTTATTGTACTTTTTCAAAAAGACAGTCAATTTATCAAACAACTGCTTGTTCAACTCATTTTGCTCCCGAGCTGTCTTAGCAATCATATCCTCTTGCAAACGACGAAGATTTTCCTGTTTTACCAACAACTTGTCACGAGCTTCAATTGCACGAGCTTCAGATAAGAAACCATTATTTTCTAACTTACGCTGAAATTCAGCAGCCTCTTGGTCTAATGATTTTGCCTTCACATTCAACTCTGTTCTCCGCTCTTCTTGCGTTTTCAAAAAAGCTTCGTTCAATTCAACTGCCAATAAATACTGGCTCATCAACGTATCCGTATTAATATACACAATGCGCGCAACATTACCAGATCCTGCATTTTTAATAGTAGATGTAGAATTAGTTGCAGCTCCTTGATTCTGTGAATTACAAGCTGAAAATGTTAGCCCGATTAAAGCGCTTAACACAACACTCAAAACAATAGAAAGATTCTTCATAAGTACACTCTTCATTAAACAATATATTTACAAAACGCGTACTGTTAAACACAAGCATTTTGTATTGCAAAGATATATTTATATACACTCAAACAACCTACTTTCTTCTTTTTTCTAAATAATAAATTTTCTTTAACAAATCAATTTCTCTTGTATCCAAAACATCTTTATTATCACGCAAATTCTTTTGCAAACGCAACCTCCTGAAAGCATCCAAAGAATAAGTACCTACACCAAAACGAACATCCACGTGTCCTCTCATTTCAACACTCCGAGCATATTCATTTATCACCATCTTCTGATTCATATCCGCATCCATCCTTCTGTTAGGATCATACGCCTGTCTGAGAATGCCTTTCATATTATTACGGGCATTCATCATGTCCTGCATCCGATTTTCGCCCCATCGCCTAATAATCAATGCCTCAGACAGCTGTAACGTATCGGGCGACATAAAAACGCCCACCATATATTCCTCTGCATCCAACGAATCTGGTACAACAACCAGACAGGGACGATAACCGACATAGGTAAACCGGACAGTATCTCCTCTTTGTAATTGAATTCTGAAATATCCGTTTTTATCCGAAGCCGTTCCCTTTCCCTCTCCCAAGCGACATGTCACACCCGACAAAGGCTCCGTCGTTCCACTATCCAACACCACTCCGGAAAAGAAGATTGTATCAATAGCAGAAAGCACCTGAGCTCTTAAATCGGAAGCACCCACCCATAAAAAAAATAATATCAAAAAAAATCTAATCATTCTTCGTGAGCCATTTCTGTATGCGACAAAGCTGTTTGTAACAACTCCCGGGCACGAAAAAGCTGAGCCTTTACCGTTCCCAAAGGAATCCCTAATACATCAGCGATTTCATCATATGAATACTCGTCAAAATAGCGCAGTTCTATCAAGCGCCGGTATCGTCCTTTTAGCATTGCGACTTGTTTCCGCAAAAAAGAGGCCCGTTGCATCCGCACAATCTCCTCTTCGGGTGTCAACACATCGGCTGGAATACTATATATATATCCTCTTTCATCCTGATTTATATCATCATACTCCAACGATACCAACTTAGCCCTCTTCTTACGAATAAAATCTATCGTATTATTGGATGCTATCTTAAACAACCACGTACTGAAAGCAAATTGAGGTGAATAGAAATTCAAACTGCCAAAAGCTTTTTCAAAAGCTTCAAACGTCAAATCTTCTGCGTCCGCACGGTTATTTACCATCTTCAGTATCATAAAATATACTGAATCCTTATATCTTTTAAAAAGCTCCCCATAGGCTTTTTCATCACCGGCAATTGCCCTCTTCACTATCTTATAGTCGACCAAAGCCTTCTCCGACAAACCATCTGTTATCTCCATTTTTTTCTTGCAAATACTGAATAGTGTAGTAATATAGTTTATAAATAAAACCATACACACCATTACGTAACGAAGATACAAAAAGTTTCTTCTGTCCTAGTTTTTTTAGCCCAGCATTAATGATTATTAAATTAAATACACAAAGAACAGCTATCGGCACCAGAAAATAGAGCCAATATTCACTCATACAAATAAAATAAAGCGATAAAAGATAAAAACACCCCTCAAATACATAATCGACATAGCCTCCCAATATAGCCTTTCTATCCCACTTTTGTTTTGTTGCATAATAATAGGAAAAATCATCTTTCCAGGCTCTGGCATCATCTTCTATGATTGTAATAAGAGAATCCTTCCCTTTCGCCATAGCCACCTCTCCATGTTTAGACAACACCTTCACCATGTCTGTATCATAACCTATATATTCTTGAGTATTCTTGGTAAATCCTCTTTCTTCAAGATAATATTTTTTACGATATCCCATATTACAGCCATCACCAGCTACACACAATCCCATACGCACTCTCCATCCCGTCTGCCAAAAACGCATGCATCGAAAAAAACGCTTGACATTGTTCTTTATTTCCTCACTATAATTCGCCATTCCCTGCACTACAGCAGTCTTTTCCGAAAAAGCAGCCTGCATAGAACGAATCCAATGAGACGAGGCCGGACGACACCAAATCTCTGAAAACAGTAAAATATCATATTGGGCTGCTAACACACCTATATGAATCGCCAGTTTTTTTGTTCTCCGAAACTTTGTTTCCGGTGAAATTCTTGAAGTCTTCAAATTGGGATACTTTTCCTGAAAATGTTCTAAAACATGCTTGGTTTCATCTTCAGAACACTCATCTACGACAATAACTTCAAAACAAGAATAATCCTGCTTCAAAAATGCCTCCAGATTTTCAGACAATAACTCAGCCTTATTCGAGCAAGTAATAATGACAGACACTCCTTCCTCCGATTCTTTTCCAAGCTGCTTTTTATTCACCGACAAAGTCAACAACTTATAAATCACAAAAATGACATGCAACAAAAAAAAGACAGCCAACAAAAGCAGCAAGAATTTACCATCCCCCAAACTTTCCCAAAAAGAAACAAAATGACTCATAATCAATCCCTATAATTTAATATGCAAATATAGTCACTTCCGTATAACTTTTCTTGCATTTTACAATATATTTCACGACTTTTACCACAGCACAAAATTTTGAATACTAACAATAATATTTAAAACATTATGAATTTAAAAAATAAAGGAATTATCGGCATTCTCACCGGAGGAGGTGATGTACCAGGTCTAAATCCCGCCATTCGTGCCGTCACGATTCGTGCTCTGCGTGAAGGTTATAAAGTAATAGGCATACGCCGCGGTTGGAAAGGTCTTGTTGACACCATTCGCGACCCTCAGGCAGACAACTCCAGTAACTTCTTTGAATTGACCGAAGAAATTGTCAACAAGGCTGGACGCACCGGCGGAACCTTTCTTCACTCTTCCCGCACCCGCGCTTCACATGTTCCCAAAGCAGCAGTTCCCGAACATCTGAAGGACAAATACACAGACGAAATCAATGATCTCACTCCTGAAGTTCTTAAAAATCTGGAATTCATTGGTATTGACTACCTGATTCCTATCGGAGGAGACGATACGCTTAGCTACGCTGTACGCTTAAGCAAAGAAGGTGTCAAAGTCGTAGCCATCCCCAAAACCATGGATAACGATGTGCCTGGAACCGACTACTGTATCGGATTCAGCACCTGCATCACCCGTACCATTGAACTGACACACGACTTACGCACTTGCGCCGGTTCCCACGAACGCCTGCTTGTATTGGAAGTATTTGGCCGCTATGCCGGTTTCTCTGCCATGCTTCCCACATTAGCCGGAGCAGCCAATCGCTGTGTGATTCCCGAATACCAATTTGACATTGAACGCCTGGCAGAACTGCTCTGCCAAGACAGATACACCAATCCAAGTAAGTATTCCGTTGTGCTGGTATCAGAAGGCGCCAGTTATCGTGGAGGAGATATGATGTTCCAAAGCGAAGAAACCGATATGTTCGGTCATAAAAAGCTGGGTGGAATCGGAGACTATGTTTCCAACGAGCTAAAAGCCCTATCGCCTCAGTTCAACAAAGGAGAGACAATCAATGTCATCAATCAAAAATTAGGCTATATGGTACGTTGTGGCAATCCGGATGCCATGGACTCCATTGTCCCCATGGCTTACGGCAACCTTGCTCTCGACTTAATCTCCAAAGGCATGCACGGACGTTTGGTAATTCTACGTAACGGACGCTACGACAACGCCCCGATAGAAATTGTTACCAGCACAAAAAAACTTGTAGATATCAGCAAATTCTACAACACAGACCGTCTGCGTCCACAATACAATAGTTTTGAATTTATGCCGCAAATGATTCTTTAGGATTCCAATCATTTTCTTATACAGACAGGGGCAGATTTTCTTACGATCTGCCCCTGTTATCTTAGTTGTCTTTAGGGGAACCTCTCCATCTCGGTAAATGTTCCTCCATCTTTTACGTCATCCCGATAATAAAGGTTACATAAATTTAAATTTCAACCCCAAAGACAAATTGAATATATCCGAAAATTTCAAATACTTATTAGTCAGATAGCTTATTAAATACAAATCATTTGTCGCAAACTCATAGAAAAATGTAACATGATTTGAAAGACTGGGAGAAAGCCATTTTAAACTGATACGTTGCCCGAACGCCAGGTTAATACGTAAATTCGTTGCAAACGAATAATACTTCTCCGGATATTTATCCGGCAAACGCCCCCAAAACTCATCTCCAAGAATCTTGTTGATATACATACTTACAGTAAACGGCTCCACCATCCAACCGCTTTGTTTGATATTCAGTTTCCAAGGGATGTAGTTCTCTTTCAACGTCAATGTAATATGTGCCTTATCCCCATCAAAGCGAGGTAAATATCCTAAAAAAACATCTGTTTCCCACTGCTCTTTTCTTCCATAATCCCAACCTACCCCCAAAGACAACAATCCCATAGAACCGGCGAACTGCATTTTTTCATATTGAGGAATCAATCTCGCCCAGTTCCTCTTATAACGTTCCAACTTTTTTTCATGCCTCACCTTCACATACTCCGGCCGTCTTTCTTCAGCACACACCTCAGTACCACTGCCACACAAATACATTCCCACAACACCCCAACAAAACAGCCATTTAGAAATAGACCACTTCATACTGATAAGAATCTTTAGTAATAGTAAATACCAGATAATTCCGGCGCATCATTGCATCCGCACCATAATAAATAATGCCATCCCCATAAAAATCCGTCTGCATCAACCGATGGGTATGAGCATGCACACAAAACATCAGATGCTTAAACTTTTTGAGATATTCCTGAAACACATACTTCACATTATTATTAAAAATAAAATCATCCGGCGGAGTATGCATCATCGCCACAGTACGGTCATACCGGACAGATACGGAATCCCGCAATTCTTTTTCCAGAAAATGAAAATCCGGGACCGGCGTTGAATAATCGTATTCCAAAGCATTTGTATTCATTCCCAAAAACTTCACCCCACCATATACAAATGCGAAATTCAAATCGCCATACATCGCTCTATAAATCTCCTCGCCCGAACCCAAGTGGTCGTGATTCCCCACAATAGCAACATAAGGAACTTTCAGTTTACTCAAGATATCGTGCATCATACAAAACTCCTTCTTCATTCCAAAATCACTCAAATCCCCTCCCTGAATCACAAATTCAATATCATTACGGCTATTAACTGCTTTCACGAAATCCTCCGTTTCGTCATACCAACGCTGCGTATCTCCGGCAAAAGCAAAACGCACCGTATCATTTCCCTTATCCTTTGCCCGGATGCGTTCGATATTTTTCCGGTTAATATCCTTATACTTACTATCCAATCTCACATCATAAGGATGATACTCAAATGGATCACATGCCACAAGCAACACACTTAAAAAAAACAGAATCTCAACTTTTTTCATCATACAAAATTTACACATCATATCCTAACAAAGCCTATGCCACAAAATAGAAAAGCTATATATTTGCATTTAAAATCGCAGATATGAACATTAAATCCAACCATATGAACATACACTTTATTGCCATTGGAGGTGCTGCCATGCACAATCTGGCACTTGCACTCCACAACAAAGGATACCACGTCACCGGTTCTGACGATGAAATTTTCGAACCCTCCAAATCCCGCCTGCAAGCAGCCGGTCTGCTACCTGAAGCCTGGGGATGGTTTCCTGAAAAAATCACACCCTCTTTAGATGCAGTCATTCTAGGCATGCACGCTCGCAAAGACAATCCCGAATTACTAAAAGCTCAGGAACTGGGAATCCAAATATATAGCTATCCGGAATATCTTTATGAACAAACAAAAGACAAAAAACGCGTCATTGTAGGCGGAAGTCATGGAAAAACCACAACCACCTCCATGATTATGCACGTATTGCACAACTGCAACATCCCCTTTGATTATATGGCAGGAGCATTGCTGGAAGGCTTTGATACTATGGTACATCTCAGCGATAATAGTAAGATTGCAGTATTCGAAGGAGATGAATACCTTTCATCCCCCATCGACATGCGGCCAAAATTTCACCACTACCATCCTGACATTGCCATTCTTACCGGAATTGCCTGGGATCACATGAATGTATTCCCCACATTCGAAAACTATGTGGAACAATTCGCCATCTACCTTGAAAAAATCACACACGGGGGAACACTTATCTACTTCGAAGACGATGAAAACATCTGCAACATACTTGCAAGAGCTGACGCTTCCGTAAAACAAATTCCTTACAACACATTTCCACATACCATCAAAGAGGGCATTACAAATCTCACGTTACACGGAGAGACTCCGCTACGGGTATTCGGCAACCACAACCTGCAAAACATCTCTGCAGCCTACTATGCTTGTCGGGAACTGGGAATCAGTGACGAAGCTTTTCTAAAAGCTATTTCCACCTACAACGGAGCGGCAAAACGCCTGCAAAAAATTGCCGAAAACAAACAGACCACCATCTTCTTAGACTTTGCACATTCGCCCTCCAAACTTCAGGCCACCATCAAAGCGGTCAAAGAACAATATCCTTCCCGCCACCTCATTGCCTGCATGGAACTGCATACTTTCAGCAGCCTGAATGCTGCCTTCCTGCCACAATACCATAACACGATGGACGCTGCGGACGAAGCGATTGTCTTCTTCAATCCGGAAGTGGTGCAACACAAACGTCTTCCGGAAATAACCGTTGAAGATGTCATGAATGGATTTGCAAACAAAGAATTAAAGGTATATACAGATAACAACCTGTTGCTTGAAGAATTAAACCGCAAAGATTATAACAACTCAGTACTTCTGATTATGACTTCCGGTAATTTCTCCGGCATTGATATCCGTGCATTGGCAGAGCATCTTGTCAACACTACCACACAAGATTCCTGACAATCCACCAAAGGACAACTAAAATCCCATAAACAATAACCGCAATCGGATGACAACAGACATTCTTTACTCTTGTCATCCGATTGTTTATATCAAACCAATTCACCGCCACAACCAAAATGACATACGGAAAAGAAATCACCAGAAAAGGATTATAATAAAAAGCAGACTTAAAATTCAGATGTAACAACTGATGTACAGCCCGCTGGCTGCCACATGCCGGACACTCCCAACCTGTCAACCAATAAAACGGGCACTTCGGCACAAACCAAGACTGCTCGGGATCGACAAAAAATAACAAAACCCCGAGCATACCAACAAAAGCGACACCGCCTATTTTCCAAAAACTGCTTCTAGACATTTATATACCCAACATCCATCCCGCCAAAAGCAGATGCTGCATCACCGATCAAAAAACTGAACATACCTCCCAAAAAAGCAATAAAACTGCCGACGATTCCAAAAATCAAAGACAAAAAGAAAAACAACCTTGCATTTCTTGAAGCTCTTTCAGCCTCATCATACCGACCTGCAGCCCACAAATTATCCACTTTAGCAGCATAAATAATGGAAACGACTCCCAACGGAAGGCAACACAACACCGTAGAAAGAATCGCCCATACCAACCAATTATCCGGTTTCTCTCTTCTCGGCTCTACCGGGGTTACAGGTGGAATAGGAGGCGGCACACTGCCCTCTTCGGTTACAAACAGTCCTTTCAACTCTTCCACTTCTCCAGCCGGCATCCAATCGGCCATACCATTTTTCCAAACCAAAGTTTTCGGTTGAATACCGTTCTGTAGCAACTCATCAAACGAGCAAGGTCCCTTTTGTTCTCTCTGCTCGTTCAGATAAAAATAATTCTCCATCATCTTTCAATTTACGATTCAAACAAAAGTAATAAAATAATCAAGAACTTGCAATTATAAATTATTATTTTTATATTCGCCGCAGTCAAAATGATACAAAGAAATGACAAGACAGAATTGCATAGCTCAAAATTGGTGGTGGTATCCATTCAACTTCGTAATAAACGATGAGGTTATGTGATTCTATTGACTAAAATTATATGAGTTGACGCCTGATGTTTATTACGAACATCAGGCGTTTTTCTTTTCCGCATTTTTTCAACTTAAAATTATATTACGATGAAAAACTACAAAAAAATCACACTTTCAGAACGCGAAATGCCAACGACCTGGTACAACATTGTAGCAGATATGCCCGTCAAGCCGCTACCTCCGTTAAATCCGAAAACCAAACGTCCGGCCACCCGCGAGGACTTTCTGCCCATATTTGCCGAAGAGCTAGTAGAACAGGAATTCTCCTTGAAACAATTCATTGAAATTCCTGAACAGGTGCAAGATCTTTACAAAATTTGGAGACCCACACCGCTAGTTCGAGCATACGCACTCGAAAAAGCCCTTGATACACCGGCAAAAATTTACTTCAAGAACGAAAGCACCAGTATGATAGGCTCCCACAAACCCAACACAGCGATTCCACAGGCTTATTACAACTACAAACAAGGCATCCACCACCTCACCACAGAAACAGGAGGAGGACAATGGGGTTCTGCGCTCAGCTTTGCTGCCCGACACTTCGGTATCGACCTCAAGGTTTTTATGGTCAAAGTAAGCTATAATCAAAAGCCCTACCGTAAACTCATGATGAACACTTGGGGAGCCGACGTCATCCCGTCGCCCAGTTCCTTGACAGATGCCGGTCGGAAAATATTGCGCAAACACCCCGATTCCTCCGGCAGTTTGGGTATCGCTGTTTCCGAAGCAATCGAAATGGCTGTAAAAAATCCCCATACCAACTATGCCATCGGTAGCGTACTCAACCATGTATTGCTCCACCAGACCATTATCGGAGAAGAAGCCCTGCTGCAAATGGCCAAAACCGGAGATTATCCCGATATTGTCATCGGCTGTTTCGGTGGCGGTTCCAATTTTGCAGGTATCGCCTTCCCGTTCCTGCGCCAGAATCTGACCGGCAACTCCCATACTCGCATCATTGCCGTTGAACCCCAATCGTGTCCCAAACTGACCCGCGGCACCTTTCAATACGATTATGGAGACACTGTCGGCCTCACTCCGCTTCTCCCGATGTACACCCTGGGACACAACTTTGAACCGGCAGACATTCATGCCGGAGGACTTCGCTATCATGGTGCCGGCTCCATCGTCAGTCAATTACTAAAAGACCGACTGATTGAAGCATCCGATATGCCACAACTCGAAACCTTCGAAGCCGGAACATTATTCGCCCGCACCGAAGGCATTATTCCCGCACCGGAATCCACACATGCCATCGCCCAGGCCATCCGCGAAGCCAGACAAGCCAAAGAGGAAGGAATCAGCAAAACCATCCTCTTCAACTTATCCGGCCACGGAATGATAGACCTGTATGCCTACGAACAATACTTTGCAGGAAAACTTCACGACTACACCATCCCGGAGCATGAAATCAATGCTTCCATTGACGAATTGGAAAAAATAATCTGAACGTCCAATCCAATATAAAGAGTGTCGCTACTATTCACAATGCGGCACTCTTTTTTTCATATTCTCTTTGACACACGGCATAAATATCGGCATAAAAAACACAAGAGCGATTACAGAAAAAGAAAGTCCCCCCATTGTGCCGATAGCAAACGAAAACCAAAATCCTTCCACCCTTGGTCCGTCAATTAAAAAGGGAACCAATCCAAGCACCGTTGATACAATTGTCAACAACACCGCTATTATTTTATGATTATAAGCTTTCATATAAAGCCGCACTGATATATTTCCACCTTT